>Ga0181594_10000329_pt1 | contig 42314 bp, 41 predicted proteins | sample 071ome_18_FD_145603 | JGI IMG/M metagenome (GOLD analysis project Ga0181594, IMG submission 145603) | Coastal salt marsh microbial communities from the Groves Creek Marsh, Skidaway Island, Georgia - 071413BT metaG (spades assembly) | ecosystem: Environmental > Aquatic > Marine > Intertidal zone...
CCGTGCGCTGCGTTGACGGTGGCGGTGTGGTCGGTGGCCGGCTTGGCCGCACGGGGGTCGAGTTCGCTCATCCGGCGAGTATGTCCCACCCCGTCACGACGGGCGCAACCATCGGCGACTCGTACCTTCGATCGCCACCCTCGGACGGCTCGGAAGCTGCTCCGCAGCCGACTTGATCGACCCTCGCCGCCGAACGCGTCAGCTACAGCCGCTGGTGGTGCCGCAGTCGGTACAGACGTAGCAGGAGCCCGCCCGCTGCATCGGCACGCCGCACGTCATGCAGAACGGCGCATCGGCGCTCGGCGGCGGACCCGAGGGTGGGTCGGGAGCCACATCGGATCCCTGCACCGTCTCGGTGACCTGCTCGACCACACCTGGCAGCGTTGGTTCGGTGCGCTCGTCGGTCGACAGGATGCCGAGAGCAGCACGCTCCTCGAAGTCGAGATACATGACCGCCAACTTGCGGAACAGGTAGTCCATGAGACTGGTGGCAATCCGGATCTCGGGATCGTCGGTCATCCCGGCCGGCTCGAATCGCATTCCGACGAAAGCCTCGACGAACGCCGACAGCGGCACGCCGTACTGGAGGCCATGACTGAGCGAGACTGCAAACGCGTCGACAATGCCGGCCAGCGTCGAACCCTGCTTGGAGACCCTGACGAAGATCTCGCCGGGCCGACCGTCGTCGTACTCGCCAACGGTGACGAAGCCCTTGCAATCGGCCACTCGGAACTCGAACGTCCGACTGGCCCGACTGCGCGGCAGCTTCTCACGCACCGGTTGCCCGATGATGTTGTCGACAACCCGTGCAACCGCTGCAGTCGGATCGGCAGCGTTCACGTCGACGTCCACTGCTGTGGAGTCGTCGGAACCGGCCGACATGGGCTGCGCGACCTTGCAGTTGTCGCGGTAGAGCGCAACTGCCTTGAGGCCGAGTCGCCACGCTTCGATGAGCAGGAGTTCGATCTCTTCGACCGATGCATCCTCGGGCATGTTGACCGTCTTGGAGATCGCCCCCGACAGGAACGGTTGGACTGCGCCCATCATCTTCACGTGGCCGAGGTAGTGGATCGGATTGTCCCCGAGGCTGCAGGCGAACACCGCCACGTGCTCGGGACGAAGGCCCGGCGCGCCGAGCACCGTCTGGTGCTCGGCGATGTGGTCCACGATGGCGGCAATCGCTTCGGACCCGTAGCCGAGTGTGCGGAGCGCGCGTGGCACGGTTTGGTTGACGAAGCTCATCGTCCCACCACCGACCAGTCGTTTGAACTTCACGAGGCCGAGATCGGGCTCGATCCCGGTGGTGTCGCAATCCATCAGCAAGCCGATGGTGCCGGTTGGCGCAAGCACCGTGGCTTGGGCGTTGCGCACACCTCCAACCTGGGCGCGTTCACAAACCTCGTCCCATGCCTGGCGGGCCGCGTCGAGCATGCGGGGCGGCGCCAACTCCTCGTCGATCTCGGCGGCTGCAACCCGATGGTGGTCGAGGACCCTGAGCATCGGCTCGCGATTGACCTCGAAGCCGGCGAACGGCCCCATGCGGGCGGCGATCCTGGTCGATGTGCGGTACGCCTCACCGGTCATGAGGGCCGTGACGCCGGCGGCGACGGCACGGCCCGCATCGCTGTCGTAGGGCAGGCCGAGCGCCATCAGCAGGGCGCCGAGGTTGGCGTAGCCGAGGCCGAGTTGCCGGAACGCCCGAGTGGTCTCGGCAATCTGTTGCGTCGGATAGTCGGCGTTGCCGACGAGGATCTCCTGTGCGGTGAACACGACCCGCACGGCGTGCATGAACCCGTCGACGTCGAAGCCGTCGACGTCGTCGCCAGTGAGGAAGGCCAGGAGGTTGAGCGACGCCAGGTTGCATGCCGAGTCGTCGAGATGGACGTACTCCGAGCACGGGTTGCTGGCGTTGATCGGACCGGTGTTCGGAGCGGTGTGCCAGTGATTGATCGTGGTGGCGAACTGCACGCCGGGGTCGGCACACTCCCACGAAGCCTGTGCGATCTGACGAAACAGGTCTCGCGCTCTGAGGGTTTCGATCGTCTCACCCGATGTTCGGGCGACGAGGGCCCAGTCGGCATCGTCGACAACGGCCTGCATGAAGTCGTCGGTGACCCGTACCGAGTTGTTTGCATTCTGGTATTGAACGGAATGGATGTCGGCACCGTCGAGGCTCATGTCGAAGCCGGCGGCTGCGAGCGCCCTCGCTTTGCGCTCCTCCAACGCCTTGCACCAGATGAACTCCTCGACATCTGGATGATCGGCGTCGAGAAGGACCATCTTGGCGGCACGACGAGTCTTGCCCCCCGACTTGATGGTCCCGGCAGACGCATCGGCACCTCGCATGAAGCTGACCGGACCACTTGCGGTTCCGCCACCTTCGAGAGGCTCCCTGCTCGAGCGGATGTTCGACAGGTTGACGCCTGCACCGGAGCCGCCCTTGAAGATGCGGCCCTCCTCGGCGTACCAGTTGAGAATCGAGTCCATGTGATCGTCGACGCTCAAGATGAAGCAGGCCGATGCCTGTTGAGGAACCCCCTCGACGCCGATGTTGAACCACACGGGCGAGTTGAAGGCCACCTTCTGCGTGGCGAGCAGGTGCGTCAACTCGGCCCGAAAGGTCTCGGCTTCCGCCCCGTCGACGAAGTACCCGTCACGGCTACCCCACTCGGTGATCGCACCGACGATTCGATCGATCACCTGACGGAGGGAGTCTTCGCGCTCGGGCGTTCCGAGCGACCCACGGAAGTACTTCTGGGCCAAGATGTTGGTGGCGTTCTGTGACCACTCGACCGGTACTTCGACTGCGAGTTGTTCGAACGCGATCGAACCGTCGCGATAATCGGTCAGTCGAGCGTCGCGACGCTCCCAGGTCACGTCGTCGTAGGGGTCGCACGCAACCGACGTGAAACGCCGGCTCAGTCCGAGGCCGGTGTGCTGCGAGGCGATCGCCATGGCGTCGGGCCTTTCGTCGTGCTGCGAGACTTCGAGGTGATCAACCCTATTGAGCTTTCATCGCCTCGGTGCGGTCGAAGACGGGACGAAGGTCGTTCGGCTTCCTACCGCAGGAACAGATGGCTGTGGCGGTCGGATCCCTCCGGGTAAAGGGTTCACATGAAAGCGACATCCCCACACCCCCCTTGGCGTAGGACCCCAAGGCGCCCTTCGACTCATCGAGACGACTCGACCACCACCATCCAGAGGCGATCCGTCCGCCACAGCGACTGCCAATCTACGGATGGCTCCATGTGAACGAAAAGGGGACTTCATGTGGATTTTGCGGGGATTTCGCCGGTGTTCTCCACAATCCTCCACAACGGCGGACGCTACGGTCTGTCTTCGTGCGGCAGTTGCTCCCCGATCCGATCGACGACATCGACCCACTGACGCTCTATCCGTTCGATGAGCGGCCGGGGACTGCCACTCGACCATGGATCATGATGAACATGGTGGCCAGCCTCGACGGCGGTTCCTCGATCGCTGGCGTGAGTGGGGGCTTGGGTGGTGACGGAGACCGCCAGGCCTTCCGGGCCATCCGCGCCAGCTGCGACTGGATCGTGGCCGCAGCAGGGACGGTTCGGGCCGAACGTTACCGCCTCCCCCGCACGAGTCCTGAGGTGGCCGCGGTTCGGCAAGCGACCGGCCGTTCACCGGTGGCACGGCTCGCCGTCGTGACTGCATCGGTCGATCTCGATCCCGATCTACCACTCTTTGCCGATCAGGACCCCGACGACGAGCCGCCACTCGTGCTCACCGGCCATGCGCCACCCGTCGACCGAATGGCCGACATCGGCGATCGGGCCGAGTGGGCTCATCTTCCTGGAGATCGTCCGTCCCCCGATGCAGTGGTCGCAGAACTCGCAGGGCGCGGTGCACGCGTCGTGCTGGTAGAGGGTGGGCCGTCGCTGAACGGCCAATTTTTCGATGCCGGACTCGTCGACGAGCTCTGTTTGTCGATCTCACCCAATCTGGTGAGCGGCAGCAGTGTGCGCATCGCACACAGCGAAACGTTCGAAATCAACCACGAGATGCGACTCGACCGGCTCCTCGAACACGACAGCGTGCTCGTCGCCCGTTACATCCGTCGCTGAGTATCTGTGGCGGCAGGACCCGCCTCAGGTTCCGACGACGTGGCCGGGGATCACGAGTTGCTGCCCTGGCTGGAGCACCCCATTGCCGGCGATCCGCTCGAGTTCACCGATGAGGCGGCGAGGGTCCCCGTCGGGGTCGAGGGAGGACGCGATACCCCACAGCGTGTCGCCGGGTTGCACGATGATCGTGATCGACGCTGCGCGCTGCCCCTCGGCGGTCGGTGTCGCTTCCGCCTGCGAGACGAACGAGGCGATGCCCAACACCAATCCGAACAGGATCGAAAGCGCAACCAGGCGGCGACGCCGGTACACCGCCGGTGACGGCCGCACCGGCAACGAATGGACGGTCGCCATCGATGCAGTCTGGCCGGACTGCGAAGAGGGAACGACAGCATTCGGCTGCATTCCACCGTTCGGGACGGTCTCGGGGACGAGCGCAAGCGTGCGGGGCACGAACCTGGTCTGAGGGGCGGGGGCGAAAGCTGCGGTCATGGGATTCAGTCTGCTGAGGGGGTGTGACAGGGATCGGATTCGATCCGACCGGAGCCTTCGCCGTGAAGATTGTTCCCGCTGGTACTTGACACCGAACGGATGTTTGGCGAACATGTGTCCGGCGAACGCTCGTTCGACTATTCAATACCGAACACCTGTTCGCTGTCAAGCAACATCTGCAAGAAATCCACAGGTTGTCCCCAGACAACCGCCCGACCTGTCCCCAACACCATCCACAGGGTTTTCCACAACCCGAGCCGGCCGGCTCACCACCGCACAGCGAGGCACCATGTCCGACACGCTCACCCCCCGTCAGCGCCAGATCCTCGACGTCATCGTCGAGCACCAGAACGAACGGGGGTATCCCCCGTCGGTGCGCGAAATCGGCGAAGCCGTCGGTCTCAAGTCCCCCGCCACCGTCAAATCCCACCTCGACAACCTCAAGGACGCCGGCTACCTGGTCCGCGACCCGTCGAAGCCCCGTGCCATTCAGGTCCGATACGAAGGGAACTCCGGCGCCAACGTCGAGCGTCGCCCCGTTCGCCATGTACCACTGGTCGGCGACGTCGCTGCGGGCACCGATGTGCTCGCCACCGAGAACATCGAGGAGGTCGTTCCCATGCCCGCCGACCTCACCGGAGACGGCGAGTTGTTCATGTTGCGGGTCCGCGGTGAGTCGATGGTCGATATCGGCATCTTCGACGGCGACTTCGTCGTCTGTCACAGCCAGGCCACCGCCGACAAGGGCGACATCGTCGTCGCCGGCATTCCGGGCGACGAGGCGACGGTCAAGACCTACGACGAACGCGACGGCAAGGTCGTGCTCGTCCCCCACAACCCTTCGCTCACCGACATGGTGTTCGACCCATCCGAGATCTCGATCTTCGGCAAGGTCGTCACCGTCATGCGCAAGCTCTGAGCTCTGCGGCGCTCACGCGCCATGGGTCACGAGGTCGAGCAGGGCGGCATGGGTGTCCATCAGCCACTGTCGCTCGAGATATTCGCCCTGCGTGTGTGCGATGGTCGGGTCGCCAGGGCCGAAGTTCGACGCCGGTACGCCGCGCGCCGCAAAGAACGCCACGTCGGTCCAGCCGAGCTTGGCCCGCACCTCGAGGTCGTTTCGCTCCACAAGCGCGGTGATCAGCGGGTCCCCCAGTCCCGGCCGTGCGCCGGGTGACAGGTCGGTCACCTCGAAGGTGTCGCCCTCTTGCATCACCGGCGCAAGGAGGGCCCGAACATGTGCGACGGCATCGTCGGCTGAGCGGTCAGGTGCGAATCGATAGTTGATCCGCACCATCGCAGCGTCGGGCACGACGTTGCCGGCCACGCCACCCTCGACGTGAACGGCCTGCAGGGCCTCGCGGTACTCGCAGCCATCGACAAGCGGTCGACGTTCGTCGAACGCGCTGACGATCATGAGCAGGTCCGCAAGACGGTGGATGGCATTGCGACCCATCCAGGGCCGTGCTGTGTGGGCGCGATCACCGCGCAGTGTCACCTCGGCGCGCAAGGTGCCCTGGCAGCCAGCCTCCAGGGCGCCATGAGTCGGTTCACCGAGCAGGGCCACATCGCCATCGAGGAGCTCAGGTCGTTGAGCTTCGATCTCGCGCAATCCGTTGTGAACAAGCGCAACCTCTTCGCGTGCGTACAGGACGTAGGTGACGTCCACCGCCGGCTCGATGACCGAACGCGCCAACTCGACAATTGTCGCAACGCCACCTTTCATGTCGGTGGTGCCGACCCCGAACATCCGGTCGCCATCGATCCGAGCCCCGGCGTTGTCGTTTGCTGGGACCGTGTCGGTGTGCCCGCCGAGCACGAGACGCCGCTCTCGGCCCAGCTCGGTTCGAGCGATCAGGTTGTCACCGATCCGATCAACGATCAGATGGTCGCAGGCGCGCAGCTCAGACTCGAGCACGCCGACGATGTCTTGTTCCTGGAAGCTCTCCGACGCAATGTCGACCAACGCTGCAGTGAGCTGCCAGACATCGCCACGGGGAAGTCCCGCCATTGGCCCTGCGTTCCCTGACTGCAATCGTCCGACCTCACACCGCCTGGCCGTGATCCCGCAGGATCTCGTTGAGGGCTCCTTTGTCATGGCGCTCACCCTCGGCGAGCCGCTTCAACACGAGGATGCAGGGCAGCCCGAACGAACCACCGGCGAAGGACTTGGGACGGGTACCAGCGACAGCCACACACCATGCCGGCACCTCGCCGCGGCTGATCTCGTCACCCGTCTCGACATCGATCACCGGAATCGAGCCGGTCAGGATGGCCCCAGCGCCGAGAACGGTGCCCTGTCCTACACGGGCTCCCTCAGCGACGATCGCTCGGCTCCCGATCATGCAGTCATCACCGATCATCACCGGCGCCGCTTGTGCAGGTTCGAGTACCCCTCCGATACCGACCCCACCGGAGAGATGCACGTTGGCGCCGATCTGCGCGCAACTCCCAACCGTGGCCCACGTGTCGACCATGGTGTTCTCCCCCACGTACGCGCCGATGTTGGTGTAGCTGGGCATCATCACGACGCCGGGCGCCTGATAGCTCCCCCACCGGGCCTGTGCTCCGGGTACGACCCGAACCCCACGGGCCATGTAGTCGGTCTTCAACGGAATCTTGTCGGCGTACTCGAACGGGCCATGTTCGATGGTGTCCATCTTGGCGGTCTTGAACAGCAGGAGCACGGCGTACTTGCACCACTGGTTCACGGTGACGGAGCCATCTGCATTCCACTCCGCGACTCTCGCCACGCCCGTGTCGAGTGCATCGATTGCCTCGGTCACAGTTCCCACGATCTCGGGATCGTCGGTATCGATCGCATCGCGGTCGGCCCAGAGCGCCTCGACACGGGCTTGCAGATCAGTCGTCGACGAAAGCAAAGGGTCAGCCATGTGCCGCAGGCTATCGCTCGCTGCCCGGCGCTGGGCCCAGCCGCCGGCCCCACTCCTCGGCCGTGGTTCGGGCGCTCAGCTGTTCATTCGCTCGAGCGCGAGCTGCAGGTCAGCGGTGGGCTGGACGGCGGCAAAGCGCACATAGTCGGTTCGACGACCGTAGAACTCTCCAGGGCTCACGATGACACCCGACCGTTCAGCGAGAGCCCGTGCCAATGCCCACGAATCATGAGCTGGGGCCTCCGCCCAGAGGTAGAAACCACCTCCTGGCATCTCGACCGCGGCTCCCGCCGCTCGCATCAACTCGATACCGATCTCAAGCCGCTGGAGGTACACCTTGCGCTGCTCCTCGACATGCGTCTGATCGCCGAACGCAACGATGGCCGCCGCCTGCACCGGTCCCGGAACGATCAGACCCCCATGCTTTCGAACTTCTTTCAGGTACTGGACGAGATCGGGATCGCCGGCGTAGAAGCCGGCACGGGCGCCGGCGAAGTTCGAACGCTTCGACAGCGAATGGACTGCGAGGACACCGTCGACGCCGCTCTGCAAAATCGATTGCGGCGGTCCGTCCCACGTGAACTCGATGTAGCACTCGTCGGAAAGCACCAGGACGTCGTTGGCCCGACCCCACGCAGCTGCGGCAGCGAGATCGTCGATGCCTCCGGCGGGGTTGCCCGGGGAATTGATCCACAAACACAACGCACGGGCTGCATCAGCAGGGTCGATCGCATCGAGATCGATTCGCCACATGTCATCGACGGCCACCGGAACGGCTCGACAGCCCGAGAAGATCGCGCCCTGCTCGTAACTGGGGTAGGACACCTCGGGATACAGAATCGTGTCTCGGTGGGGCATTCGCATCCGAAGAAAATGCGGCGTCATTGCCACGAACTCCTTCGTGCCCACTGCGGCACCGATCTGCGTTGCGGGATCGATGTCGACACCGGCCACCCGCTGCAGCCAGCGGGCCGCCGCCTCCCGATATCCAGGCGTGCCGACCGACGGTGGGTACCCGCGTTCGAGGTTCGACGTCGAGAGGGCGGCAACGACGGCGGGTGGCGGCGGATCGACCGGAGCACCGATCGAGCAGTCGATCACCGACCCGAACCGCTCCTGCGCAATGCTGCGAAGCTCGTCGAGCAGATCGTAGGGATACGGCGGCGGAACATACGGCGTCTCGTACGGGTGGGTCACGGCGTCTCCGAATCGGCGGGGGCAGGCGATGCTTCGGTCAGATACTCGCGCAGCGCCCCAAGGGAGGCCGGTTCGAGCCGAGCCCGCAAGCGCATGCCTTGTTCTTCTGCCGACTCGGACAGCACCTGCCCTTCGCGATGGACCTGTGCCAAGACGTCGCCGCGGTCCCACGGAATCATCAGCTCGGCGAGCTCGGTCATCGACCGGACCCGATCACCGATGACAGCCAACAGGTGATCGAGGTTTTCACCGGAGTGAGCGGACACCGCAACCGACCCCTCGAATCGTTCGACCAGACGATGTGCGCCACTCGTGCGATTGACGTCGAGCCGGTCAGCCTTGTTGAACACGAGCAATTCGGGCACGTCGCCCGCGCCGATCTCGTCGAGCACTTCCCGCACTGCAGCCATCGAGCCCTCTGGGTCGGGTCCGGAACCATCGACGACGTGAACGAGGAGGTCAGCGTCTCTGACCACGTCGAGCGTGGTCTTGAAGGCGGTGACGAGTTGATGGGGAAGCTTTCGCACGAACCCGACAGTGTCGGTCGCAAAAACCGTCTCACCTCCCGGCAGTGCCAGGCGTCGCGTGGTGGCGTCGAGGGTGGCGAAGAGTCGGTCCTCGACGAGGACATCGGCTTCGGTGAGTCGATTCAGCAGCGACGATTTGCCGGCATTGGTGTAGCCGACGAGGGCGATGGCACGGTTTCGGGTCCGCGACCGCTGCTTCGATTGCGTCTCGCGGTGGGCCTGGACTTTGCGAAGATCAGCTTCGAGTTTGTGGACGCGACGCACCAGCCGCCGACGGTCAACCTCGAGCTGCGTCTCGCCCGGACCTCGCGTTCCGATCCCGCCACCCTGCTGACTGAAGGTCCGCCCGCTTGCCCGGAGACGGGGAAGTCGATATCGAAGCTGGGCGAGTTCGACCTGTGCCTTGCCCTCCTGGCTGGACGCGTTCTGGGCGAAGATGTCGAGAATGACCGCCGTGCGGTCGAGCGCCGACCGACCCAAGATCTTTTCGAGGTTGTGCTGCTGGGCCGGCGTCAACTCGTCGTCGAACACCACCGTGTCGCAATCGACTGCGACAGCAGCCTGCTTGATTTCTTGGGCCTTGCCTTTGCCGACGTAGGTCGCAGCATCGGGTGCCGAGCGGCGCTGATGAAGTCGAACGACGGCGTCAGCGCCGGCGGTGTCGACCAGCAGAGCCAGCTCGTCGAGGCTGGCATCGGTCTCCTCGGGGTCGCGCCCAGCGGTGGTCACGCCGACCAAGACGATCCGCTCCCGAAACGTTCGCTCGATGAGGCCGTCCGACTCGCCACCAAAGTCACCAAAAGCACCGCGATGCGACGCGTGGTCGCCGTCCCCTCGTGCGTCGAGCCACTCGGTCGCATCCTCGGGCACGTCCGATTCGTCGAAGACCGGTGCACCGTTGCGTTCAGTCACGACGAGCGCTCCCCATCCACTGCACCACGCCGAGCCATTGCACGGTCATCGGTCGGCCACGACCACGTCGGCGATGTGGACGGCAGGACCGGTCAACCTGAGCGAATCGCCGATGTCGACACGTGCGTTCCCTCCCGGCATGTGCACGATGACGTTTCGACCCACCAGACCCCAACGATGAAACACATCAGCGGCAACCACAGCACCGCTTCCGCAGGCGTTCGTGATGCCGGCGCCGCGTTCCCACACGCGGATCGACAGCTCGTCGTCGCCCGAAACAGCGGCGAAGTGCACATTGGCACCTGCTGCGAAGAGTGATTCGATCGCAGGCCCGACGACCTGCAAGTCGATGGCGTCGGGATCATCGACTTCGCACACCACGTGCGGGTTGCCGATATCGCCGGTTTCCCACCGCTTCACCGATGCGAACGGTGCCGCCGATGCCGCCATCCGATGGCCGGCATCGGGATCCGGTCCTGAACGGACGGTGCCCATGTCGACCGTGACCATGACCGTGGCCGGGTCATCGGTGGCATGGACGTCACACGAACGAATGCCGGCCGGGGTCGAGACGTCGATCCTGACATCGCGACGTCCCTGCTGGCGGGCGACCGCTTGTGCAAAGCATCGCAACCCGTTGCCACTGATCTCTGCTGCACTGCCATCACTGTTGAGCAATCGCATCACGATGTCGGATCCACTCCCGGGAGCGGCGGGCAGGCCGAAGATCACACCGTCGGCACCGATGCCGGTGTGACGATCACACCACGCAATCGCCCGGGCAGGCGCGTCACCGGGCAGGTGATCGAAGAGGCACACCAAGAAGTCGTTGCCGAGCCCGTGGTGTTTCGAAAGGTGGATCGACTCGGCCATGTGCTCCATTGTCGCAGGTCCAGAGGTGACTCTGGTCGGTGATTCAAGGAACCGACCCAGCAAGGGCCTGATCCCACACCACCATGGCGTCAGCGGGGTCGACGGGAGCATCGAGCCAGACGATCCGCGGGTCGCGACGAAACCAGCGCTCCTGTCGGCGAGCAAACTGGCGGGTCCGAGTGATCGCAAGCTCGAGCGCATCGTCGAGTGTGGTTTCGCCGTCGAGATGCGCCAGCAACTCCCGATACCCGAGAGCTTGTGCAGCCGTGTGACTCGGGCCGGTCTTGCGCAACCACCGGACCTCATCGAGAAATCCGGCTGCCATTTGATCGGCGTAGCGTCGTTCGATTCGTTCGTCGAGTTCGTTGCGCGGCCATCGGATCGCCACCTGCACGAACGGTGTAGCGGGATAGGTCTCGAGACCGGGCCCGAACGAAGAGAACAGACGCCCGCTGCCAAGCACCACCTCCAGCGCGCGGAGAATGCGCCGCTCGTTGTTCGGCTCCATTCGCTCGGCTGCCGTCGGGTCCAGCTCGGAGAGCTGCTCGTACATCGTCTCGATCGAGGTACCCGCAGCGAGTTCAGCGTCCAGAACCGAACGAGTGTCGGGGAACTGCGGCGGGATGTCGAGATCGTCGATGACCGATCGAAGGTAGAGGCCCGTACCGCCAACCAGGATCGGTACTGCGCCCCGTGCGCAAATGTCGGTGATGACCTTCCTTGCGCTCCGCTGAAACGCCGCAACGGTGAACACCTCGGACGGATCCACCAGGTTGATGAGGTGGTGGGGCACAGCAGCTTGTTCCGCGAGTGTCGGTTTGGCCGTGCCGACGTTCATGCCGGCATACACCTGCATCGAGTCGATCGACACCAGTTCGGCGGGTTGGCCCTGCGCTGCGAGGAGCTCGACCACCCCGAGCGCCAGTGACGACTTGCCAGATGCTGTCGGGCCCAGGATGGAGAGGGGGCGCGCGGCACGACCCTCGATGATCTGACCGCTAGACATCGGGCCACCCGACGTCGAAGGCAATCGCATTGAGCTGCTGACAGGTGTCGAGCGTCAACAGTTCCACATGGTCCTCTCCGTATGCGTCGACCAGTGGCGCCACAACTGCACTCCCGAAGCGCAGGGCAACACCGATCGCAGCTGCGGCAAGATCGAGGTGCCGGTCGCTCAAGACAGTCGTCCCCACGATCTGGACATCGCCCTGCGTCGAGATCATGCAGTGGTCGAGGGTCAGGCCAAGCCGCACCGGCACAAGTGCCCTTCCCGGGGGAAGGGCGTCGACTGCTCGCCTGGCGGACTCAGCGAGTGCTCGAAGATCGCGACCCTCCAGCGGGCCGGTGGAGACAGTTCCTCGTTTTGTCTGCGCTGCTGCGAGCAGATGGGTCGCCAGGTCCTGCAGGGGCCACGAGGATCGGTCGGCGTCGCCGGCGCTCGCTGTGCGCTCGTGTGGCGCGCCGTGTCGACTCGACAGTGCAGCTCCCAGCGACCGAGCCACGGCCTCGGGGTCGACCGGCAACGCCGGGTCGCTGAGAGGAAAGCGCTCGACGGACACGCTCGACCTGCTGGCTCAGCCGGCAGCGACGGGAATGCGTGTTCGGTGACGCGCCGGCACCGTCACCTCGATCAGGTCACCGAGGAGATGATTCGTCTTGCCCTCGGTGATGGCGACCGTGGCGTACGAGCCGGCTTTGATCGGGGTCGGACTGGCGAAGTGCACGAGTGTGTTTCGTCGTGTGCGACCCGTCAGCACGGCTGGATCTTTCTTGCTCGGTCCTTCGACGGTGACCTCTTCGACCTCGCCGACGCGGTTCATGTTGGCCCTCAGTGACGACCGCTCGATCACGGTGCGCAGCCGCTCGTAGCGCTCGACGGCAACTTCGTGCGGTACGGCGAGCGATGGATCCGCGTCGAGCAGATCGGCCGCTTCCGTGCCGGGCCGAGGACTGAAGACGAAGGTGAAGGCGCTGTCATATTCTGCCGCTGCCGCGACTTCGAGGGTGCGCTCGAAGTCGGCATCGGTCTCCCCCGGGAAACCAACGATGATGTCGGTCGACACGGCGAGTCCCTCGATCATGGCTCGCGCTTCGCGCAGCTTCTCGAGGTACCGCTCGGCGGTGTAACCGCGGTGCATCGCCGCCAACACCGTGTCGCTTCCGGACTGCAGCGGAAAGTGGAGATGTTCACAGACCTCTGGGGTTGCTGCCATCGCCTCGAAGGTTTCGGTGCGCATGTCTTTGGGGTGCGGCGATGTGTAGCGGACTCGATGAACACCATCGATCGCACCGACTGCTCGCAACAGGTCACCGAAGAGCGGACGCGCTCGCCGGTCGTCGGTCCACCGTTCCCCGCACCACCATGCATCACCGAGGTCGGGGGGTGCATCGGCAGGGAGGTTCTGTGCTGCCGCCGCTCGGCGGGTAAGGGTGAGATCCCGACCAAAGCTGTTGACATTCTGGCCGAGGAGGGTGATCTCACTCACGCCGTCGGCAGCCAGTTGTCGTGCCTCGGTCACAAGTTCACCGAACGGACGAGAAATCTCGGGGCCTCGGACCGCTGGCACGATGCAAAAGGCGCAGCTGTTGTCGCACCCGATCTGGATCGTGAGCCACCCGGCATGATCGACCTCGCGTACCGCCGGCAGTGCCGATGGGAACGCGTCGGCATCCTCACGCGCAGCCGCTTCGAGTATCTCGACGATCGGACCATGCACAGCCGCATGATCGAGCAACTCGACCGCTCGGTGGACATTGTGGGTGCCGAACACGACATCGACATGACCGGCCCGATCGCGGATCGAGTCACGATCCTTCTGGGCAAGACAACCCCCGACAGCGATCTGCAGACTCGGCTTCAGCTCTTTGAGCCCCTTGAGATGACCCAGTGCGCCGTACAGCTTGTTGTCAGCGTTTTCCCGGATGCAACACGTGTTGAGAACGATCACATCGGCATCGGCCTCGGCGTCGACACGGACGAGACCATCGGCTTCGAGCAGCCCGGAGATCCGCTCCGAGTCGTGCTCGTTCATTTGACACCCGAAGGTCTTGACCAGATAGGTCCGGGACTCGCTCACACCTCAGATGCTAGCGACATGCAAGCACACGCCATCTTGCTGCTGCTTGCGTGGCGTCAGTCGTCGAGTGCGATCGGCATGTCGTCGGCGTCGGAGAACTCTTCGCCCTCTTCACCCTCACCGTCGGCCACATCGACCAGCTCTTCTTCGGGCATGACGGCTTTCCAGACCCGATCGGAGATCTCGACCATGACTTCGGGGTTCTCGGTGAGGTACTTCTTTGCGTTTTCCCGGCCCTGGCCGAGTTGCTCTCCGTCGTAGGTGTACCAAGCACCCGACTTCTTGACGATGCCTTCATCGACCGAGAGGTCGAGGACCGAGCCCTCACGGGAGATGCCGGTGCCATACATGATGTCGAACTCGGCCTGCTTGAAGGGCGGGCTGACCTTGTTCTTCACGACCTTGACCCGGGTCCGGTTCCCCACAACCTCGACACCGTCCTTGATCGATTCGATCCGACGGATGTCGAGGCGAACCGACGAATAGAACTTCAACGCCCGACCACCCGGGGTGGTCTCCGGCGAACCGAACATGACACCGATCTTCTCGCGCAGCTGGTTGATGAAGATGCAGATCGTTTTGGACTTGTTGAGGTTGCCGGTGAGCTTGCGCAGCGCTTGCGACATGAGACGGGCCTGCAGGCCGACATGGGTATCGCCCATTTCTCCTTCGATCTCGGCACGAGGCGTGAGCGCAGCGACCGAGTCGATCACAACCACGTCGAGTGCGCCGGAGCGGATCAGCATGTCGGTGATCTCGAGTGCCTGCTCACCAGTGTCGGGCTGGGAGATCAGCAGTTCATCGATGTCGACACCAATCGCCTTGGCGTAGACCGGATCCATGGCGTGCTCGGCATCGATGTAGGCGCAGATGCCGCCATTTCGCTGCGCCTCGGCGACGACATGGGTCGCAAGGGTGGTCTTGCCCGAGGATTCCGGGCCGTAGATCTCGGTGATGCGGCCTCGGGGGAGACCACCGATCCCGAGCGCAAGATCGAGAGCGAGTGCACCGGTAGGAATCGACTCGATCGCCATCGTGGTCTTGTCGCCCATCTTCATGACCGAACCCTTGCCGAACTGCTTCTCGATCTGGCCGAGTGCTACGTCGAGTGCCTTGCCGCGGTCTGCTTCCACTGTTCGCTCCTGTCGTCACCCGGATGTTCCGGGCCTCTGTGCAGAGGTGAGTTTTGGTTGAGGGGTGTGATACGGGCTCGAACCTACGAAGGGGGTGTGACACTGGCTGTGACAGGTCGCCTTCGACAGCGGTGCGAACGAATGACAGTAACGTAATTCCGAACAACTGTTCGGTCAAGCACCCCTGTGCAGGAGCTCACAAAACCTGAGACACTTCTCCACGAACCCGCCTTCGTGTGAACGAGAACAGGAGTCGATCCATGAGCGATGTCAGCTTCGACGATGCGGAACTTCGTGCCCGCCTCACGGCCGAGCAGTACGCCGTGACCCAACAGGCCGGGACCGAACGCGCGTTCACGGGCGAGTACTGGGACTGCCACGACGACGGCACCTACCGGTGTGTCGTGTGTGACACCGCGCTCTTCACCAGCGACACCAAGTTCGAGTCCGGATCGGGTTGGCCGTCGTTCTTCGACACCGTCGGTCCCGACGTCGTCGAGATCCGAACCGATCATTCCCACGGCATGATTCGCGAAGAAGCAGTCTGTGCCAACTGCGATGCACATCTTGGCCATCGATTCCCCGACGGCCCGGCGCCCACGGGTCAGCGGTACTGCATGAACAGCGCGGCCATGCGGCTCGATCGAGACGCCCTCGACGGAGACGACTGAACCGAACGCTCCTCGGATCTGCTTCGGCGTCGGGCGGTCCCGATAGCCTGCGGTCGTGACTCGCACGACGTCGTTCGCCGAGCTCGGCGTGCCGGCGGCGATCGTCGCGGCACTCGAGCAGGCCCGTATCCGCCAGCCCTTCCCCATCCAGGCCGAGACGATCCCCGACCTGCTTGCCGGCAAGGACGTGATCGGCCGTGCGCCCACCGGGTCGGGCAAGACGCTCGCCTTCGGCATACCGCTCGTGGCGGCGTGCCATGCCGCTGGCCCCGCTCGCAAGAAACGGCCGACGGCCCTTGTGCTCGCGCCGACCCGAGAGCTCGCAGCCCAGATCGCCGACGAGCTCACTCCGCTCGTTCGCGCCGTTGACCGTTCGATCCTCGCCGTCTATGGCGGGGTTGGCCTCAAGCCCCAGATCGACCGCCTCAGCAAGGGGGTCGATCTCCTCGTCGCCACACCGGGACGCTTGGAAGACCTGATCCAACAACGCGTCGTGTCGCTCGCCGAGGTCGAGAACGTCGTGGTCGACGAAGCCGACCGTATGGCCGATATGGGGTTCCTGCCTGCGGTGCGCAGACTCCTCGACCAAACCGACCCGAGCCGACAAACCGTGCTGTATTCGGCCACCCTCGACGGAGAAGTCGCAAAGATCACCCGCGCCTATCAGCACGACCCCGTACGACACGAAGTAGGAGAGGCAACACCCGATCTGACCAAGATGGAGCACCACTTCTGGATGCTCCCTCGCGCTGAACGTATTCGGCTCTGTGCCTCGGTCGTCGCCACGTTCGGACGCACCATCGTGTTCACCCGCACCCGTCACGGCGCCGATCGGGCCGCCCGCCAACTCACGAACGCCGGCGTCAAAGCCGTACCGATCCACGGCAACCGGTCACAGGCGCAACGTCAGCGTGCGCTCGGCGACTTCGCAACCGGGAAAGCCCATGCTCTCGTCGCAACCGACGTCGCTGCTCGCGGAATCCACGTCGATGCGGTGGAATGTGTCGTTCACTTCGATCCGGTCGACGAAGATTCGGCGTACGTCCACCGATCGGGCCGCACCGCTCGCGCCGGCGCTCGAGGAGTTGTCGTGTCGTTCGTCGACCCGTCGCAGGCGAAGGCCGTACAGGCAATGATGCGACGTCTCGACCTCCCGCAGCAGATCACCGAACCGCCGGGCCTCGAATTCGAACCCGAGGCACTGAGTGGCGACCCCGACGCGTCCCCCACCGGCCCCGACCGCAACCGAGACCGTCGCCCGGCGAATGCTCGCCAACGAAAGCCCGGCGGTCCCAAACCCGGCGGTCCTCCGTCGGCTCGAACCCGCTCGAAATCGAAATCGAAATCGAAGGGCAGGACCAAGCCCGGCGCCAAGAACCGCAGCGGCAACGGCGGCGCCAAGAACACCGCCAAGGCAACACGCCGCAGTTCCGGTGACAGCCGCACCGACGGGCGACCTTCCACGTCGGGCAACAAGCAACGCAGCACGTCCGGCGGCAAACGGCGGGGAGGGCCGCCGCCGAACCGCCGTCAGGGACGGAGCTCGTAGTACCGGTTCATCATGTCGGCGTCGAATTCGCGTGTGTCGAAGCTCGCGAATCCAGCGGCGTCGGCCATCTCGCGCAAGACCTCCGGCGTGAGTCCCATCGTGCCCAGGCCAGCCCCTCCGGGCTCCGACATCGCCGACGACATGCAGTAGAGGATCGACATGCCGTACATCAGCGGCAGCATCGGCATGTTTCGGTTGTCCTCGAGCGGCCCGGCAGCCCGAATGTCGGCGACCAACCAGACCCCGTCGTCGGCGAGACACGACCTCGCCGAGCGCACCGCCGCTCCGGGCCGCGGAAGATCGTGGATGACATCGAGTGTCAGCAAGAGATCGACGACGATCCCCTCGTCTCGCAGGTCGTCGAGCGAGTCGAACGACCCGGTCCGAAACTCGAGATTGGACAAGCCTGCTGCTCGACCCCGCGCTGCAGCGGCTTCCATCGCGTGCTCGGACGGGTCCACGCCGATCACCCTGCTGTTGGGGTAGGCCTCGGCGATCACCTCGGCGGCGACGCCCGCTCCGCATCCGACATCGACGATGGTCACCCCCTTCGTCATCCGGTCGGACATGCCATCGATCGAGTCGAGGATCACCGGCACCAGGTAGTGCCGCTGGCCACCCGCACCCATCGCCGCCTGAAAGTGGCATGTCTCCGCACCGTGCTCGCCCCAGGTCATCCCGATGCCGGTGGTGAAGGCCTCGATCGTTCGGTCGATCTCGTGGTGCGTGATCGGTGGGCCGAACACCCCGGCGGCATAGCGGGGGGAGTCCTCGTCGACCAGTGTGAACCGGGCCTCGGGGGTGAGTGCGAACACCCCGTCCTCGTGGTCGAGCAGTCCCTGCGCACTCATCGCAAAGAGCCATTCACGGACCCAGCGCTCGTGGTAGCCCGTTGCGTCGGCCAGCCCGTCGGACGTCGCCTCACCCTGTCGGTCGAGCGCTGCGAACAGCCCCAGTCGGTTCCCGATGTGGATGATCTGGCTGATGACCTCGCCCTCTTTGGCCTTGAACAGATTCAGGACTGTGAGAAGCAGCTGATCGTGATCGAGTTCGGTTCGCATCGAAGGAGTATCACCTTTTCGGCGCAGTCGGGACCAACCTGCACCGGTGGCGCAGCTGGCCCTGCGTCGGCCTGAGCAACCACATCGAGCCGTCACCAACGATTCGGACCCAAGACCATCACCTGTCGCTCCGTCCTGGTCGGCACAAGATCACGCTTCGTGGCTTCGAGCTCGAATGGGATCGGGTTGGGATCGAGCTTCTTGGGATCGTCGTCGTCGGCCATCTGGGCGAGCAGATCGCCTGCCCCGCCGATCGAGCCGAGGGAACCGAACCATGCAAGCGTGATCGTCTCACCGGAGCCGAGTCGAGCGATCCGCACGCCTTGGCCACCTCGTCCTTTCGACTCGAACTCCTCGTACGGCGTGGCCTTGGCTCCCGACTCAGAGGTGACGGTGAGCACGACGCCATCGCCGATCAGCGGTCCAGCGCCGACGACGACCGCGTCACCCTTGAGCTTGAGGCCGGCAACCCCGCCCGCTCCCCGCCCCTGAACGGACACCGATTCCAGCGGCATGCGAAGAGCCTGACCGTCAGAGGCGACCACCATGATGTCAACACCGGTGGGAGCCCGAAATGCAGCAACGACGCGATCGTCACCCCGCAACGAGATCACCGCTTTTCCGGACTTGGTGCCGAGCACCTCCTCGGCAGAGACCCGTTTCACAACCCCCAGGGCGGTGACGAGCACAAGGTGTTCTTCACCTGTGGTCACGAGCGCAAGCACTTCCTCACCCTTGTTGAGCCCGAGTTGTTGAGGCACGGGATTCCCGCGCGTCCGACCTCCGGCGTCGGCTGCCTCTCCGGCGTGGAGCATGAACGCCCGGCCCTCTGAGGTCACGGCTGCGATCGGTGATCCGGTGGATGTCACCACGGCACAGGCAAGAAGGTCGTGACGCCCGGCCACACCCTTCTTCGCTCCCTCGGTGGGTACCCGTCCAAGATTGCCCGAGGTCGACAGCGTGACGACACAGGGCTCGTCGGTGTCGGGATCGAACGAGGACTCGGACACGTTTGGCGCCTCGAAGACTGGAATGTCGTCGGCGCTGATGATCTCGGCTCTGCGATCGCGACCATGCTTCTCGACGAGCTCGCCGAGTTCCTTCAACACGAGGGTGCGTCGGCGGTCCTCGCTGTTGAGCAAGCGCTCGTACTCGGCGATGTCGGTTCGCAGCCCCGCTGCCTCCTCCTCGAGTTCGAGTTTGGCGAGCGCAGTGAGGCGGCGCAGCGGCATGTCGAGAATGTGGGTCGCCTGGATGGCCGACAGGTCGAACCGTTCCATCAGCCGCTCGCGCGCAACACCGGCATCGTTCGAACCACGAATGATGGCCACCACCTCGTCGATTGCATCCAGCGCAATCAGCAGCCCTTCGAGGATGTGCAGCCGATCCTGTGCCTTTTCGAGGCGGAACCGGGTGCGTCGGACGATGACCTCGAGGCGATGCTCGATGTAGTAGCGACACAGATCGTAGACACCGAGGGTGGTGGGAACCCCGTCGACCAGCACCACATTGTTGATGCCGAACGATTCCTCGAGGGGGGTGAGTCGATAGAGCTCCTGCAAGACCGCCTGCGGATTGACCGCCGGCTTCACATCGATCTGGATCGTGAGACCGTTGATGTCGCTCAGGTCGGCGATCCCTTCGATCCCGACGAGCTTGCCGTTGTTCGCCAGCTCTTGGACCTTGGCGATCACCCGCTCGGGTCCGACAAGGTAGGGCAACTCGGTGACGATGATCGACTGCCGGGTACGCGACGTCTGCTCGACATGAGCCCTGGCCCGGATGCGAAACGTGCCGCGCCCGGTCTCGTAGGCCTCTCGCAGGCCGTCGTCGACCACGATCCCACCGGACGGAAAATCGGGCCCCGGCAAGACCGCCATCAGCTCGTCGACGGTCGGCTTCGGCCGACGCTTCTTCATCACCAACTCGATGGCCTTCTCGACCTCACGCAAATTGTGGGGCGCCATGTTGGTCGCCATGCCCACTGCGATACCGCTCGTTCCGTTGACCAAGATGTTGGGAAGCGCAGCCGGCAACACGCTCGGTTCGTCACCTTCGCCGTCGTAGGTCGGACGGAAATCGACCGTGTCCTCGTCGAGTTCGCGGACCATGTCCATCGCCGGCTCGGCGAGGCGACACTCGGTGTAGCGAGCGGCTGCTGGCGGATCGTCGAGCGAACCGAAGTTGCCCTGGGGATCGACGAACGGCACCATCCGCGAAAAGTCCTGGCCCATACGCACCAAGGTGTCGTAGATCGCAGCATCACCGTGCGGGTGATAGCGCCCCATCGTGTCGCCGACGATGCGGGCCGACTTGCGGAACGGGGTTCCCGGCCGAATGCCCATCTGGAGCATCGACCACAGGATGCGCCGCTGGACCGGCTTGAGACCGTCGCGAACATCGGGGATGGCGCGGCTGGTGATGACCGAAAGTGAGTAGGCAAGAAAGCTCTCGCTCATCTCGTCGGCGACCGGAACCTCAACGACTTCGCGGGCGAACCCACCGTCGAATTCGAGTTGTCGAGACATGCCGCCGACCGTAGTCAGCTCATGTGACGATCAGGCGGAGGGGTGCCGCGTCGGATCGTCTCTCACCCCAACCCGTCCATGTACCTGCTGATCAGAGGCAGACCGGCGATCAATGCCTCGGGTGCGTTTGCGTAGCCGATGCGCACATGTCCCTCCATGTCGAGGGCGCTCCCCGGTGTGAGCATCACACCACCTGGGCCCTCGACAAGGCCGACACAAAAGTCCCGCGACGACAGATCGGCGTCGTACCGCAGAAGCGTGATCGTGCCACCCAACGGTCGGGTCCAACCGACGCGATCCTCACCGTCGAGCCAGTTCGACAGGATGGTCAGATTGCTGCGCACGAGGGAGCGATTGCGGGCAAGGATCGTCTCGGCATGCTCGAGAGCCAGCGCGGCCAACGCATCATCGATCATGCCGATACTGATCGTGTTGTAGTCACGGTGAACGACGACACGCTCGAGCAGTGTCTCGGGCCCCACGACCCAACCCAGCCGGAGTCCGGCGAGGGAGAACGCTTTCGACATGGAGCCCGTGCTGATTCCCCGCTCATAGAGATCGGCAACCGAGGCCGTGGTGCCACTCCCCTCCTGGTCGATTCCCCGGTACACCTCGTCGACCAGCAGCCATGCCCCCACTCGGTCGCACATCGCAGCCACCGCACAGAGTTCCTCACGCCCCAACAGTGCACCGGTCGGGTTGTTCGGGTTCGTGAGGGTCACCAGGGCAGTCCCCGGGGTCACCGCAGCATCGAGTTCGTCGAGATCGAGGACCCATCCGCGTTCCTCTCGCAATGGCACCCGGGTGACGGTCGCTCCGAGTGACTCGGGGATCGCCGTGTGCTGCTGATAGCTGGGCACCACCGACACGACATGGTCGTCGGGCGAGACGAGCGTCAGATAGACGAGGTGATTGGCGCCGATCGTTCCGTGGGTGACGAGGACGTTCGCACTCGACTGCGCCTCGAAAAGCGCAGCGATTGCCGTACGGAGTCGGTCGGAGCCTTCGATGGCGCCGTAGGTGAGCTTCATCGAAAGCAACCCGTCGAGGTACCCCCGCCCGACCCCGGCGAGGTCGAGGAGTTCGGCCACGGTGATCGAATCGCAGCACGTCTCAGCAAGGTTGTACCGACAGCGGGTCTCGTACTCGTTCATCCACTGCTCGACGCCGAATGGTTCGATGTGCATGGTCGTGACCGTAGTGGAGCGCTGCGGATCGGACTCGGGCCGTCATGCAATCCCCCGGAGATGTAACCCCACAGGCGTGCCATAAGTCACAATGGTGGTTACGGGGCGTGCAGGGGGCACGGACCGGGTCGCCCTTGGTCCACTGCGGCTTCAGGGGGGAAGGACAACAAATGGAAACTCTCGTCATGGTCATCGTGCTTGCGCTCTTCGCAGGCGCAGCGGTCGGGATCGTCAACTCGGTGCTCGATCTCCTCGGCATCAGTGGGCAGCTGAAGGGAATCCCCTTCGTCGGCCAACACCTCGATGCAATCATCGTCATCGTGTTGGTGTGGGCACTCGACATGGGCACCTTCGTCGGCCTTGAAATGATGGGCCGGGACAACGAATTCCTTCAGGTCGTCGTCGACGGTGTGGCGGTGTACGCCGTCATCGCAATGGCGAATGCCATCCGCGACGGCTTTGCGGGTCGCGCCGCCTGAGCCGGTCGAACTGAGTGTCAGGGGCCCGGTGTTTCGGCACCGGGTCCCTGTCGTTTTGCACGCCAGCCGGTGCGGAGACCCAGCGGGAGTACCCGGCTGCCGAACTCTGTGAGCATGTTGTCGACTGCGATGCCGAGCGGTTCCCACGGTTCGGTCACCACTCCGAACGCCCAGGCGACACGAGCTCGGTCGGCCTTTGGGATCACCGATGTGACCTCGTGGCAACGGTTGATCTGATCGACCAAGTCGACAGGGTCAACCGACACTCCTGCCCCAGCACGCACGATGCCGATGATCGCACCGAGCCAGTCGGCCCACTCGAGTTCCAACACCGCCCGGCGTGCGTCCGCTGCGAGCGGTTCCATCCTTGCAGGAGCAATCGCCGCAGCCAGCGCGGCCAGCACCACGTTCAGATCTGGCTCGTCGAGATCGACGGGACCCTCGGAGGCTGCAAGCCATTGCGCAAGCCGATCATCCGCCACCGCCGCCGCCCGCAGCACCGCGGCTGCACCAGCGACTGCCTCGGCATCGGGAGTCCCGGTGTCCCCCAACGCCCGATCGAGGACCTGCACGGCCCATGCATCCGCGTCCGGATCGGGCACCGGGAGATCAGGAACCGCAGGCTCGATCCAGACCGGAGCGTCGAGTTCGTCGACACCGAGACTCGAGAGCCGGGCCCGAAGCAGACGGCCGTTGGCGACGAACGAACTCGTGGGCTCAGGAGTCGACCGCCACGCTCGCGCAATTCGTACCGCCAGTTCGGGCGGCGCCTGTTCCGTCGCAGCGATACCGGACGCAGCATCCTCGAGTGCATCGAGAAGATCAGGTGGACCCACAGCGACCTCGCCAATGCGCTCACCACCGTCGCCGGACGGGACGAGATCGACGACCAGCACATGGCGCTCATCAGCGCGGTCGACAAACCGGAGCGCAGCTGACACGCCACGTCGTTCGTCCAGCAACCAGCCTGCCTCGCACGTACTGGTGCACAGGTCGTCGACCCAGCCCGGTGCCGGTTCGAGCGACGGGTTCCCGAGGTCGACACCGTCGACCATCGAGTGAACGGCCCACAACGCTGCGGCTGCCGCCGCACCACCGGCATCAACAAGCGCAGCGATCAGTCGGCTGATGCCATCAGGCCCAGTCTCGGCAGCCAACGCCGTGAGATCACTCGCCCACACCTCGGCTCGGGTTGCGTCGAGTTCGAGCAACTCGGCCGCCTGGTCGAGCGCGTCGGAGATGATCGAATCGAGCAGGTCTTCCACGAAGCGGTGAGCCTACAGTTCGACCGTGCCCGAACTCCCCGAGGTCGAGACGATCCGTCAGCAGCTCGAGCCCCGCGTCGTCGGCGCAACGATCGCAGACGCCGGCGCGCACTGGAGCGACAAATTCTCACCGGCACTCGACGCCGTCGGTGGCGAAATCGTCGGGACTCGCCGCCGGGGGAAGTACCTGCTGTTCGAACTCGACCTCGAGGTGCCCGCCGAGCTCGTCGTGCACCTGGGGATGACCGGGCGTCTCACCGTCCACGCCGTCGGCGATGAGCCAGACCTCGATCACCCCCACCTGCGGGCCTGGTGGCGCTTTACCGACGGGCGGACATTCACCTTCCACGACACCCGACGGTTCGGCCGTATCAAGGTTGTCGACGCCGGCAACTACCGCACGCTCCCCACGCTCGATCATCTCGGTCCCGAACCCTGGGATCCGGCCTTCACGGGCAGGGCCCTCGCTGCGTTCGTGAAACGAAGCAACCGGCACCTCAAGACCATCCTGCTCACCCAACGTGCCGTGGCAGGAGTCGGAAACATCTACGCCGACGAGGCACTGTGGATGGCCAAGATCAACCCGGCTACCCGTCGGCTCTCCGTGAATCGGGCAGACCGGCTCGTCGAGACGATCCGCACTGCGCTGCAGTCGGGCCTCGACCACGGAGGCACGACGCTGCGTGACTATGTCGACAGCGATGGCTCGACGGGTGCAAACCAACACGAACTCCACTGCTACGGCCGCAGCGGCTCGCCGTGTCACCGTTGCGCAACCGAACTCCGTAGTCGCGTTCTCGATGCACGAACGACGACGTACTGCCCAACGTGTCAGGCCCGCTGAATCACAGGGATGTCGATCAACGGGTCTGTCACTGCGCCCTGCGAGCCGCCACTGCCTCGGGGAGCGCAATGAAGACCACGAGCGCAAGTCCGGCCAACAATCCCACCGCCACGACAAACCCGACCCCACCGGCAGGTTGGGCGTCCATCACCTCGAGTGGCGACGAACCGTTTGCCGCAACGAACGACGCAGCCGCCAGAACGGTATTGCCCGAGACATGAAACCAGCTCGGTGGCGCTTCCACCCGGCCGAAACAGCCACACGACGGCGCACCGACAGCCATGGCACGCAGCACTGTTGCGGCGAAGACGAGGTACACGAGGCCGACGGCCACTGCGATCTCGGGCCTCTCCGAGACGAGACCGGCCACTCCGAGCACGATCTCGACCGCCCCGAGTCCGACTGCGAGACGAGTGCCCGACCATGGGCCACGGGCCGGGGCACCAAGTATCTGCATCAGGTCGGCGGCAGTCGTCGGGCGACTCACCTTCACCACCCCGGCGAGGACCAATAGCACGGCCGCCGAGGCGAACAACGCGGTGGCTGCCTGCATGACGTTCCCACCCTAGACACCCACCCGGTAACTTGGCGACATGCCGGACGAGCGCCAGGACTTTTACGACCTGATTGCCCGGAATCGGCGACAGACCTGGGTGCTGTTGATCGCCTTCTTCCTGCTTCTCGGGCTTGTCGGAGCTGCGATCTCGGTCATCACCGGAGGCGGAGCAATCGGTGTGGTCGCTGCGGTCGTGATCTCGTTTGCGATCACGTTCTCGTCGTACTGGTCGTCGGCGTCGATCGCGCTGAACGCCACCCGCGCTCGACCTGCCAGTCGGGAAGAATTCGGCCGGTTGCACAACCTGGTGGAAGCAGTGTCGATCTCTGCCGGTGTGCCGAAGCCCGACGTCTACGTGGTCCACGACCCGGCACCGAACGCGTTCGCCACCGGCCGGAACCTGGACAACGCTGCGGTGGCGGTGACGACGGGCCTGCTCGACAAGCTGACTCGTGATGAACTCGAGGGGGTCGTGGCCCACGAGATCGCCCACATTCGCAATGGTGACATGCTCGTCATGACGGTTGCCGTCGCCACTGCAGGTGCGATCGCCATCATCGCCGACATCTTCTTCCGGATGCTCTACTGGGGTTCGCTCACCGGGGGTGGCGCATCACACCGACGCCGCAGCAACGACAACGGAGGCGGTGGAGCACAGGTACTGATCATCGTGGGAGCCGTGGTCTTCGTCACGGTGTTGGCGCCACTTGCCGCCGCCCTGCTGAAGGCTGCCGTCAGCCGCAGTCGCGAGGGACTCGCCGACGCAACGGCCGTCGAGTTCACCCGCTACCCGACCGGACTCCGTTCCGCGCTCGAAAAGCTCGACGCTGACATCACGGTCGTTCGCCGCACGAGCCACGCCACCTCCCACCTGTGGATCGAATCACCCGACGATCACGAGACCAGCGACCGAGGTCGCAAGTTCAACGACATGTTCTCGACCCATCCTCCGCTCGCCGAGCGCATCAACGCACTCCGCAAGATGGAAGGGCTTCCCGCATACACCGGTCCCGATCCGATCGTGTCCGAGGCACTCCGTACCTTCCAAGACGATCGCAACCATCCCGAGTCGGTCGCCGCGATGGTCCCAATCCCCGAGCGGACCGAGTTGGTGCGTGCAGCTGCCGCGGCATCGGTCGATCTCGATTCGATGTTCGACGGCGCCGGTGAGGTCGCCGAGACCGACACCGACCCCGACCACGCCGCCGCAGGCTGGTACGCCGACCCGAGCGGCACCCCTGCCATGTTGCGGTACTGGAACGGCCGCCGCTGGACCGACCACCACCATCGGATTCCGGGCGACAACGACGTCTGTGATCCCGATGCGAGCTCCAGCCGACGCAGGGCCCGCCGCGGTGGCATTCGGTGACCGACGAGCACGGCGCTTGCGACCCGACCATCGGGGTCGGTCCGCATCGTGAACCCTGGCCCGACGACCCTCGGTTCGATCCCGGGCTACTGGCCGCCGGCGATCGCCGAAACGTGCTCGACGAATACCGCTACTGGTCCGTCGATGCAATCGTTGCCGACCTCGATACGCGACGACACACCTTCCACGTGGCCATCGAGAACTGGGAGCACGATCGCAACATCGGGACGGTAGTCCGGACAGCAAACGCTTTTCTCGCCGCCGAAGTCCACATCGTCGGGAAACGGAAGTGGAATCGGCGCGGTGCAATGATGACCGACGTCTACCAACACGTCCGTCACCACGACACGATCGATGACCTCGCCGACTGGGCGACGACCACCGGCCTCTCGATCATCGGGATCGACAATCTCCCCGGATCGGTCCCGCTGGAGACCTTCGACCTTCCGAAGCGTTGCATCCTGGTGTTCGGACAGGAGGGCCCGGGTCTGTCGAATGCAGCCCACCGTGCCGCCGAAGCCGTGTGCTCGATCACACAGTACGGCTCGACACGAAGCATCAATGCCGGGGTGGCTGCGGGCATCGCAATGCACGCATGGATTCGTCGCTGGGCCTGAGACGAACGCTCAGCCCTCGACCATGGCGATGAGTTCCTCGTCGGAGGGGATTTCCACGCCGGGCAGGTAGTACGTGTACAGCCCGGCGATGACCGTCTCGAGATCACCGACGTCGGTACTCATGAGCGTGACCGTCACCACGGAGCTGTAGACGTGGACCGCAGCGACCCCGCCCGCTGCGAAGAGACGACTGGCGAGTTCGGACGCAGGGTCATCGGCAATGATCTCGTCGCCGGCTTCGTACCGAACATGACCCATCCCGGTGAGACTTCGGTTCAGCTCGAAGCGCAGGATGCCCGGGCGAGGAGACGACGTCTTGATGAGGGTGACCGGTTGTCCCATAGCGACGCCGAGGTTACCGGCTTCTCGAGCGCCAGACCCACATGGCCAGCCCGATCGAAACCACCATCAACACGGTGTGGATCGCCTTGAACCCGATGCTGTGTTCGGTGATCAGCAACCCGCCCCCACGCACCATCCAGTACCCGACGGTCCAGGCCACGAAGAGACCGATCATCCGGTCGCGTGCAGCCAGCGACGCCAGCACCAGGAACACGACGACCACACCGATGCGCCAACCCGTTCCCCACGTCGAAAGTTCGCCGTTGTCGACCACATTGCGAGCCCGAGACACCCACACCAGCAACGTCCAGCCGATCAGCGTGAGCACGGGCAGAGGGGGGAGCCGATCACGCATCAGAACAACCCGAGTTGGGTGTCGTCGCCATCGTCGCTGACCCGGGCGATCCCGGACCATCGCAGGTCGTCCATGAACGCCCACCGTCGGCGATGGATCACCGATGGTCCGTACGCAGCCAGTGCAGCCTTGTGGCGGGGGCAGGGGTAGCCCTTGTTCCCGGCGAACGAGTAGCTCGGAACGACCGAGTGCCAACGCACCATCATGCGATCGCGAGTGACCTTTGCGACGATGGAGGCCGCTGCGATCGAGAGGCTCTTCGCATCACCTTTGACCACGGTGGTGGTCGGCACGGTCTCGACAAAGTCCCAGTTGCCGTCGACAAGGCAGTGGTCGACGGCGACACCGAGTCCCTCGAGGACCCTTCGAGTTGCGAGCTTCTGGGCAGCCGACATGCCGAGTTCGTCGCACTCCTCTTGGGTCGCGTGCGCAACACTCACATGATCGGCCCAGTCGATGATTCGATCGTGCATGACGTCACGCTCGCCGCTCGTGAGCATCTTCGAGTCACGAACCTTGTACAGCTTTCGTTCCCGGGGTACCACCACCGCAGCGAGGGTCAACGGCCCTGCCCACGCACCCCGTCCGACCTCGTCGATCCCGGCGACGAGCCCACAGCCCGAATCCCACAGTTCGCGTTCGATGCGGGTGCCTGGTGCCTGGCGCTTGACCGCACCCCGGAGCTGTCGAGCCGTCATGGCCCGACAAGCAGGGCTTCGCCATTGCGCGCCGAGGTCGACCATGACGGATCCAGGCCCGGGCAAGTCAGCACCGCTTCGTCGGGACCTCCGCGGCGCTCCCACAGCACTGCCGGGCGGTCGCCGTGCCAGCGAACGCTGAAAGACAACGAGCCGAGACCGGTGACCATGCGGCGCACGTCGATCGATTGCCCCTTCCACGTATCCGGAACCACCGGCAACATCGACAGCCGGCCGGTGACATCGGCGTCGTCGAAGAGACGACCGAGGACTCGCGCCGCACCGGCCGCCACCGGTGACGTCGGTGCCCGGTCGGCGAGCGGCAGCCGTTCGGCGAGTGCCAAGGCGTCGGCTGCGACATCGGGCGCACGCGCCTCGGTCGCACGGGTCACCAGCAGCGCGGTTGTCCGATCGAGTCGCTCACCGGCGATCGCCGCCAACGGTCCGGCGATCGCGTCGAGATCGGACGTCTCACCGGCTCGAATCTCCGCGCTCGCCAACGCCCGGAGACCGACGATCGCCCCCTCGGCATCGAGGGCGCCTCGGTCTGCGGCACGCAGGACCGCATCCCGCCCGCGATCGGCCTCACGATGGAGGCCGGCCAGATCGAGCCACCATGCTGCTTCACCGGCGATGACGGCATCGTCGGTACCCGCAGCCAGGACGAGGTCGCAGAGCACTCGTCGCCACGCCGAACTGAGCTGGACATCGGGAACGTCGACGTCGAGCGCTTCGGCGGTGATGGCACGCCAACCAGAAGCGATGACGTCGGGGGTGACCTCACGGCTCGGAATCTCGCCTTCGATCACCACGACGACCGTGGCCCGCTGCCGGTGGGGTACGGCAGTCAACACCGCAGCTCCGCCATGCCCCTCGGCGTCGGTACCGGAGGGGCCGGCGGCAACCGCTGCCCAGATGTCGGCTCCCACCGTTGCGGCACCGACACGGGCCGATCGGATCCAGGGGACACCGTCGATGAAGGCGCCGCGTCGATCAGTGGACAGTGCAGCGTCGGCGATCCCGACGGTTGCGACGACCACCGCATCGGGCGATGCATTCTCGTACTCGACGACCAACGCTCTGCCGCCGCCATGGTTGAGAACGCCGACCCGCTGGACCACGTCGCCGCCGGGGACCCGCATCCACGTTTCGAACACCGGTGTGTCGTCCACCCGATCTTGTCGTACCGCGGTGTGCGTGTGGGCGAGACGCCAGTCGATCCCTGACTTGACCCCCCACTCGATACGCCAGCTTCCGTCGTCGACGGCAAGTGTGCCCTTCGTACTGATCCGTCCGACCGGACCTTCGAGGTCCCCGAGAACAAGACCGAACGAGTCGTCGACGGATGTGGAGGCCGGTCGTCGGAACGGATTGCGGAACGCCATACCGAAAGCGCAGACGTCGGAGCTCAGCCCGGTTCGATCTCGCGGGCGGCCGGAGTACGCACCAGCCCATCGTAGGCCTGCAGTGCAGAGCGACCATCCTCAATACATGCCCGCATCTGTTCGGCGATCGGCATGGCGACGCCGTGTTGTCGGGCCAGTTCGACGACGATCGGTGCTGACACGACCCCTTCGGCCACCTGGTCCATCGTGGCCTCGATCTCTGCAACCGTGAACCCGGCGGCCATGCGTTCGCCGAAGGTCCGATTGCGGCTCTGTGGGCTCATGCAGGTGGCGAGCAGATCGCCCATGCCCGCCAGACCGGCAAAGGTCTCGGGTCGACCGCCCAGGGCGACACCGAGTCGGGTCACTTCGGCCAGTCCGCGGGTCATCACAGCTGCGCGGGTGTTGTCGCCGGTACCGAGACCCTCGGCCATTCCTGCAGCCAGGGCAATCACGTTCTTGAGGGCCCCACCGAGCTCGCACCCGATCACATCGGTGCTCGAGTAGACGCGAAACAGCTGGGAGGAGAAGATTTCCTGCATCGTCTCGGCGATCTTGATGTTGGTGAATGCCACGACAGCGGCTGCCGCATCGCCGGCCAGGATCTCCTTTGCGAGATTCGGACCGGTGAGTACACCGTTGGGGCGACCCGGAAGCTCTTCGTCGATCAGCTGGGTCATCCGCTTGCCCGACCCGAGCTCGAGGCCCTTCGTCAGCGAGACCACCGGTACCCAGGGGCGCAGATGGGGCCGAACGTCGATCACGACCTGGCGAAACGACGCCGACGGCACCCCCACGACCAGCAGGTCTGCCTGCCCGACCACGTGGGCAAGATCCGACGATGCCCGAAGCTCCGGGTGGAGTTCGTACCCCTCGAGATAGCGCGGGTTGACGCGACGATCGTTGATGGCGTCGGCGACTGCTGCGTCGCGAGCCCAGAGCAGTGTCGGTGCGTTGTGGGCGCAGAGGTGCGCAAACGTGGTGCCCCACGAGCCGGCTCCCAACACGACTACTTGCATGGTCATGGCGCAACCCTAGACTCCGCCGCGTGACCGGCCCCGCAGTCGTCGCCATTCCCATTCGATCGTTCGACGACGCAAAGACACGCCTCTCCGGGGTGCTCTCGGCGAGCGATCGACGTCGACTGGCCGAAGCGATGGCCGAACGGGTCGTTCGGGCAGCCCACGGCCTTCCCGTGTTCATCGTCTCCGACGATGCGAAGGTGGCAACGTGGGCGGAGGGACTCGGGGTCGAGATCGTGGCCCCTGGGGTGACCGGGCTGAATGCGTCGGTCACGGCGGCTGTCGGCCGCCTGTCGAACGACCTCCCGCCCGACGGTCGCATCATCATCGCCCACGCCGACCTCCCCCGAGCGGTCGACCTTCGGGTCGTCACCGGTGCCGGCATGGCGATCGCACCCGACACCGCACGAGATGGCAGCAATGTGCTGTCCCTGCCCGCCGGCACCGATTTCACGTTCTGCTACGGCCCCGGCTCCTTCGACGCTCATTGCCGTGAGGCAACGGCTCGTGGGCTCGACATCTCCGTGATCGACGACGAGTCGTTGGCCCTCGACATCGACGATCCGGCGGACCTCACACTGCTCGCCGATGCCGACGAGTCGGACGTGCGGCGACGCAGCTGAAAGGATCACACGATGCGAGTCGATCTTCCGACCCCCTCGAGTGCCTTGGCGATCGGCGCCCACCCCGACGACATCGAGTTCGAGTGCGGCGGGGCGCTCGCCAAATGGGGTGAAGCAGGCGCCGAGATTCACCTTCTCGTCTGTACCGACGGCTCGAAGGGCACGTGGGATGTCGACGCCGACACCGCTGCCCTCGTCGAGCGACGGCGCTCCGAGCAGATCGAGGCCGCCCGACGGATCGCACCCCGTGCGCGGGTCCACTTCCTCGACGCCGTCGACGGCGAACTCGACAACACGGCTCGACGGCGCGGCGAGGTCGCCAAGGTGATCCGCCAGACCGCACCCGACGTCGTGCTCGGTCACGATCCGTGGCGTCGCTGGCGGATGCACCCCGATCATCGAAACGCCGGCTGGTTGACCGTCGACGGGGTCGTTGCCGCTCGCGATCCGCACTACCACCGCGAACACATGGCCGAAGGACTCTCGCACCATCGACCGAGCGCACTCCTGCTGTTCGAATGTGAGGAGCCAAACCTTGTCGAGCGGATCGAGCCCCGCCACCTCGAGGCCAAGATCGACGCGTTGATGGCCCACGAGAGCCAGTTCGAGACCACGATGCACATCGTCGACGATGCATCGGGCGAACAGACCGCAGCGTTCGAGGAGCGGACCTGGGGCGAGGCCCGAGCACACGGGCGACTCGCCGGCATCTCGCTGGGTGAAGCGTTCCGACTGATGGATCCAGCATCATGAACGACCGAGCATGATGCCCCTCATCGACGGCGTCGTTCGTGGCGCATGCCACCACGATTGTCCCGACACCTGTGTGTGGGAAGTCACCGTCGACGATGGCATCGCAGTGGGACTTCGCGGCATGGCGGATCACCCGACGACCAATGGGCAGCTGTGCCCCAAAGTCAACCGTTTCCTCGACCGCGTGTACCACCCGGACCGGGTACTGACCCCATTGCGGCGGGTCGGGGCGAAAGGGTCGGGGGACTTCGAGGCGATCTCCTGGAGCGACGCACTCGACACCATCGAGCAGCGGTGGACATCCATCATCGACGAGGACGGGCCAGCGGCGATCCTCCCGTACTCCTTCGACGGGACACAGGGCGTCATCCAGAAAGGCTTGCTCGCTCGACGCTTCTTCGCTGCCCTCGGCACGTCCGACATCCGGCGTCACCTCTGCGGGGTCAATGCCTGGATCGGCGCCAACCAGGTCCTCGGGATCCCGAAAGGCATCGATCCAGAGGATCTGCGCCTTGCCCGCACCATCGTGTTGTGGGGCACCAACACGCTGCTCACCAACCGGCACCTGTGGCCGGTGATCGAGGAGGCCCGCGATGCCGGAGCGGTGGTCGTCGTCATCGATCCGGTTCGAACGACCACCGCCGAGCGAGCCGATCGGTTCCTGCAGATCCGACCGGGTACCGACGTCGCCCTTGTGCTGGGCCTCGTGCATGTCCTCGATCGCGACGGACTGCTCGATACCGACTGGCTCGCTCGACACACCACCGGCGCCGACGATCTCCTCGCATCTGCGACACCCTGGGACCCGGCGAGGTGCGAGGCCGAAACCGGCATCGACGCCACCACCATCGAGTGGCTGGCGCACACGTTTGCCACCAACCGGCCCGCCGCCGTCCGATCCCTCGTCGGGCCCGAACACCGCGAGAACGGTGTCGAGATCATGGCGGCGATCGCAACACTCCCGAGTGTCAGTGGGTCATGGCGCGATCCGGGTGGAGGACTGTGCCGATCGACCCAAGTCTGGTGGGAAGAGGCCTTCGGTCTCGACGTCGAGCAACTCGCCGAACCATCGCGCACGTTCAACATGGCCCGACTCGGGGAGGTACTGACCGGCATCGATCTCGACCCGCCGATCCGGTCGCTCTTCGTGCACAACAGCAACCCGGCGGTCATCACGCCCGACCAGAATCGCATCATCGAGGGCCTCGAACGCGATGATCTCTTCACCGTTGTCGCCGAGCAGTTCGTGACCGACACCGCCCGCTACGCCGACCTCATCCTTCCGGTCACCACCCAGATCGAACACCTCGATCTGGCTCCGGCGTGGGGGCATCTCAACATTGCGCTCAACCAACCGGCGATCCTGCCGCGGGGCGAATCCAAGTCGAACAACGAGATCTTCCGGCTCCTCGCCGAGCGGATGGGGCTGCAGGATCCGAGTCATCACGAATCCGACGAAGCGCTCATCCGCACCCTCCTCGACCGACCGCATCCGCTGCTCGACGGCATCACGTACGAACGACTGGTGCGCGACGGTTGGGCACGGTTCAACCACACCCCGGGTGAAGCGGTTCTCCCACGGGACCGCTTCCGGTTGCGTGCCCTCGACCCCGTCCACCCCGTCGCACCGCCGAGCCACAGGTTCCAGTTGATCTCCACCAAACAGCACGTCCGGTTCCTGAACACCAACTACAGCCAGTTCCCTGCCCATCACCCATCTCGTTCCGAACCGGAACTCGGTCTTCACCCCTCCGATGCCGCCGAGCTCGGACTCGACGACGGTGCCGATGCGCTCGTGTGGAACGAGCGCGGGAACCTCCACCTCCGGGTCCACCACGATGATCGACTCCAACCCGGCCTCGTCTCGGTTCCGTTCGGTTGGGGCCACGCAGCTCATCGAGACGGCCGGTCGGTCAATGTCTTGACCAACCCCGCCGTCTCGGACGACGATCAGGGCTCCGCCGCCTACCTCGACACCTGGGTGTCGATCTCCCCTGCCTGATGCTGCTTCTTCATGCCGGTGCGACGTTGGCCATGGTCGGCTTGATCTGGTTCGTTCAAGTCGTCCACTACCCCCTCTTTCGCCGTGTCGGCACGACTGCCTTCGTTGCCTACGAGAACGAACACACCCGACGGACCGCCTGGGTGGTCGGACCCTTCATGGCGGTGGAAGGCGTGACCGCACTGCTGCTGTTCGGGTTCACCCCTGATGGCGTCAGCCGACCGGCTGCGTTTGCCGGACTCGTGGCGTTGGCGATCATCCACGGCTCGACCGTGTTTCTCCAAGTCCCGGCCCACCGTTCCCTCTCGGTTACCTGGGACGAGCAGGTGGCAGCGCGGCTGGTGTCGACCAACTGGATCCGAACCATCGGCTGGAGCGCCCGCGGCCTCCTCGCCCTCGCACTCCTGTGAGCGACAACCGGCCAACCGTCCTGGTCCTCGGCGACCAACTCTCGACCGAGGTCGGACCCCTTGCCCGACTGGGGCCCGATGACTGTCGGGTGCTCATGGTCGAGTCGACCAACCTCCTGCGTCGCCATCGGTGGCATCGACAGCGAGCGCACCTCGTGGTCTCAGCCATGCGTCACTTCGCCCGAGAGCTTCGTACCGAGGGATACGAGGTCGACGAACGCCGCTGCAGTTCCATCGCGGCGGGCGTCGCCGAGCATGCTGATGCCCTCGACGTCGACCGCGTGCTGGCGATGGCTCCGTCATCGCACGAGGGTGTGGCATCGCTCGTGGCTGCAGGGGTGGAACTGAGTGCCGACGAGCGCTTTTTGACCCCCCTCGACGAGTTCGACGCGTGGAGTCGCGGTCGAAGCAACCTGCGTATGGAGGACTTCTACCGTTGGCAGCGACGTCGCCTCGACATCCTGATGGATGGTGACGAGCCGGTCTCGGGTCGGTGGAATCACGACGCGGACAATCGGGAGCCTCCGCCCAGAGACGGGCGGGCATGGCCCGCTCTGCCCGCGTTTGCACTCGACGACATCGACGCTGCGGTGCTGTCCGATCTCGAGTCCGACGCAGACATCGAACTGTTCGGTGCCGTGCCGAGCGGCCTCTGGCCCGTGACGCGCGCCCACGCGACGGCCCGACTCGACAGCTTCATTCGGGATGCCCTTCCGGTCTTCGGCACCCACGAGGACGCAATGCTGCGCGACGAGTGGCGGCTTGCGCACTCGACACTGTCGACATCACTCAACCTCGGGCTGCTCCACCCGAGGGAGGTCGTGGCTGCAGCCACCCGTGCATTCGACGATGGGCTGGTTCCGATGAACAGCGTCGAAGGGTTCGTACGCCAGATCATCGGCTGGCGCGAGTACGTATGGTGCCTCTATTGGAACTGGGGCCCGACCTACGGCTCGTCGAACGCGCTCGGGGCCGACGCCCCGCTTCCCCCGGTGTTCTCCGGTCACGCCGAGACCGAGATGGCTTGTCTCGGCCACACGATCGAGGGCATCGACGACCGCGGCTACGCGCACCACATCGAGCGTCTGATGATTCTCGGCAACCTCGCACTCACGGCCGGCGTGAACCCGCAGGCCATGAACGACTGGATGAGATCGGCGTTCGTCGATGGCGCACCGTGGGTCATGACCCCCAATGTGATCGGTATGGCGCTGTTCGCCGACGGAGGTCGGATGGCGTCGAAGCCCTACGCATCAGGCGGCGCATACATCTCACGCATGAGCGACCACTGCCGCTCGTGCCGCTTCGATCCCAAAAAACGTGTCGGTGACGATGCATGCCCGTTCACATCGCTGTACTGGGACTTCCTGGAGCGGAACCGGGAGACGTTGCAGGGCAACCATCGCATGGCCCGGCAGTTGGCCGCTGCACGCCGACTCACCGATCTCGACGACGTTCGGGCACGAGCGAGTGAGGTCGTCGTGCGGCTCGGAAACGGGACGCTCTAGGCGACGACGTCGTCGAGGACTCGGCGGATCCCGGCCTGACCGATGGAGAACATGCCGGGGTCGTCGTCTCCCTGCGCCGCAAACACGAGCGAGAGCGCCAGCGCCCATGCTTGGCCTCGGTTCCACGTCGCGTCATCGGCCTGCAGCGTTCTGCGAAAGACCGCCCGCTCCGGTGCGTCGAACGTCATCCACCCCATCAGATAGTCGGTTGCCGGATCACCGGCGGTGATGTCGCCGAAGTCGATCACTGCACTGAGATGACCGTTCGCGACAAGCACATTGTTGGGGTGAAGGTCACCGTGAATCCAGACCGGAGGCGACGTGAACGGGGCCGTCTCGATCAGTGCCGCCCAGCGATCACGGATCGCTGTCAGCGTCTCGTCCGGCAACAGCCCCCGAAGATGCACGGTCAGGTCACGCTGCACACGCTCGTTGCGTCCGTGCAGCGGACCGCCGCGAAACGGGTTCGCAGGCGCATCAACGGGTCCCGGCTGGTGCAACGCGAGCAGAAACTGGCCCAGTTGCTCGGCCATGGCGACCGTTCCCGGTGACGCTCCGATGGACTCGCCCGCATACCAGGGCACGATGCTCCATCCCCACGGGAACCCATGGCCGGGCCTGCCGACGACACGTGGCGCAGGAATGGGAAGTGGCAGACGCGGCTCCAGCTCTGGCAGCCACCGCTGTTCGTTGTCCACGAGCGGGGCAGCCACCGACCGCCGCGGAAGACGGATCGCGTGATGGGCACCGAGGCGGTGAATCTCGTTGTCCCATCCGGCGGCAACGAGCTCGATCGGCTCCTCGGCAAAAGCAGGCGCCTGGTCGCGAAGCAACCTGCGCAAGAGGTCATGGGTGATCTCGACCTCGGCTGCCGGCTTCTGCATCACCGCGAGCGCGTCGGGAAGTCGACGTACCCCTCGGGTCCCGGGTCGTAGATGTGATCTGCGTCGGTTGGGGCCAACTCGGCTCGTGCCTCGATTCGCTCGGCGAGATCGGGGTTCGTGATGTAGAGCCGGCCAAAGGCCACTGCGTCACCCCGGCCGAGTTCCAAGGCGTCGCTCGCCTCCTGCGGTGTATACGAGTCGTTGATGATCAATGGACCGTCCCAGCACTGCCGGCACAGGCGCTCGTTGTCGACGGGGCCTCGGGGGAGGCGGATCGTATGGCAGTAGGCAAATCCACGGGGATTGAGTGCCGCCAGCAGCGCTCGGAAGGTCTCCTCCGGATCATCGTCGTGCAGATCGTTGTAGGGATTGCCAGGGACGATCCGAAACCCGACCCGGCCAGGTCCGTCGACGCCCGCCATCGCATCTGCGACCTCGACGAAAAACCGAAGTCGGCCTGCCAGCGAACCACCCCAGTCGTCCATTCGTCGGTTGGTGCCGGTCGAGAGGAACTGTGCCGGTAGATACCCGCTCGTACCGTGGAGTTCGACGCCGTCGAACCCCGCTTCGAATGCCAGCTCGGTGCAACGACGATAGGTATCGATCACCGCAGGGATCTCGTGACCTTCGAGCGCTCGGGGAACGACACACGGCTGCATGGTCCCACCACCGGTATCGGTGAACAGCTTCCAGTTTGCAGTGACGGCCGACGGGGCCACAGTCTCGGCATCGGGCCGCTTGTTGTCGGCGACGGCAACCCGACCGACGTGCATGACCTGCATGACGATCGTGCCACCCTCGGCGTGCACTGCATCGGTGACGCGTCGCCACCCTGTCACCTGTTCGGGATGCACCAACCCGGGTGTTCGGCAGTAGCCCTTGCCGTCCTCCGACGGGTACACACCTTCGGTGATGATCATCCCGGCACCCGCCCGCTGCCGGTAGTACTCGACCATGATGTCGGTGATCTCGCCGTCGACCCCGGCTCGCGATCTCGTCATCGGAGCCATCACCACCCGGTTCTTGAGTTCGAGGGAGCCGAACCGGGCCGGGGTCATGAGGGTCACGAAGGACACACCTGCAACCTAGCTCGGGACGAGGATCTGGCAGCACGCACGATCGGGCAGGTCGCCTCGGAACATCAGCCGGCGATCGAGCGGTTTCTGCGTCCACGTCGCGTGGTCGTTCCGGGCACCGGCTCCCACCGAAACATCTTCTGTGCGATGAGTGCGCCTGCGACAGTCCACGCCACGAGCACCGCAATCCGTTCCCACCGAACTCCGGGTGCCACCGTGAACGGTGACATTGCTTCCGAAACCGACACTGCAAACGGCTTGAGCGGCAGCACGTCGCCTGCCCGAACGAGCCACGACGGCGGGGTCTCCAGCGGGATGAACACATCGGAGATGAAGCCCATCGGGAGGATGATGGCGTTTGCCATCGCCGGGGCACCCCCGGCCGTCCTCGCCACACTTGCCAATGCGACCCCGAGCGTGGCGAAGCAGACAGCGCCCACCACGAAGGAGACGAAGAGCACCGGGAGTTGCTCGGACTGCACCTCGACGCCATAGGCCAGCACGCCGAGCCCGAGCATGACGGTGGTGGCGCACACTGCGATCCAGACCGCCGAAACGACGACGCCGCCGAGGAAAACCCATGGAGGGATCGGCGTCCCTCGTACCCGTTTCAGGACCCCGTCGTCTCGCCGCATGGACAGGTTGATCGCGATGTTGGTGAAAGTGGCCGATGCCGCAGCGAAGACCCCCAACCCCGGTGCGTAGAACTGCGCAGTGGTGATGTCGCCGTATTCGGGGTGGTCGATCGGCTCATTGCCGAACAAGGCGACGAACAGCACGAGCATGACGAGCGGCAGGCCGAGCGTGAAGAACGCGCCAACCGGTGAGCGCCAGAACATGCGATTCTCGGCTCGCACCGAGCGCCAGAGGATCACGAGATCACGCCTCATGCTTCGTCGCCTACCAGCCGGAGATACACGTCTTCGAGAGTGAGATGTTCGACAACAAGGCCGCTGAGTTCGATCCCACGTCCCACTGCCCATCCGGTGATGTGGGCAAGATCAGCCGTCGGTGTGGTGGTGGTGATCTCGACTCGACGATCGCGCCCCTGGACCGTGCCGACGAGCGGCTCGAACAGTTCTTCGAGCCGAGCATCGACTCGCGGGAGCTCGAAACGGATGATCGACTCCGTCGACGCATGCCGGCGCAATGACTCGGGTGTGCCCTCCGCAACGATCTGGCCCCTCGACATGATGATGATGTTGTCGGCGAGCTGTTCAGCCTCTTCGAGATAGTGCGTGGTGAGCACCACCGTCGTACCGTCATCCGCTAGGCGCTTGATGACCTCCCAGCTACGGCGACGAGCTGCCGGGTCGAAGCCCGTCGTCGGCTCGTCGAGGAACACCAACTCGGGGGATCCGACCAACCCGAGCGCAAGGTCGACACGCCGTCGCTGGCCACCCGACAGACGGGAGATTCGGGTGTCGAGCTTGTCGTGGAGTTCGACCAGCTCGATGACCTCGTCGACCGGTCGGGCCTGCGTATACGCATGGCGGTACAGCTCGATCGTCTCTCGAACGGTCAATTCCTTGTCGATGCCGGCTTCTTGGAGCACGATGCCGATGCGATCACGGAAGTCACGGCCACCGGTCGCCGGATCAACACCGAGCACGCTGACGTTCCCCCCGTCGCGCGTGCGATGCCCTTCGAGAATCTCGACGGTGGTCGACTTGCCGGCACCGTTCGGCCCCAGCAGGGCGAACACCTGCCCCGCAGGGACCGAGAATGACAGCCCATCGACGGCTCGAAGATCGCCATAGGTCTTCGTGAGCTCGTTCACATCGATCGCATTCGTCATGGTGCAGGCACCCTACTGACGGCAGACTTCTGTCGTGGGTCTGGTGCCGGGGATGCAGGTGGTGGGTGAGTACAACCGTCTCTTCGATGCGGAGCTCGCTGTCGCAATGCTCGATTCGGCTGGTATCGACTCCACCATCGTGAGCGACACAAACCCCGAAACCGGAAACGTCAGCCTCTCGGCCGGTGGCCATCGCGTGGTCGTGCGAGCTGAGATCGGCGAGGACGCACGTGCAGTGCTGGCAGCGGATCCTGTCGAAGACGTCGAACGGGAACGCCGCTTTGCGGATCGGCCCGCATTCATTCGCTGGGGGGTCTACCTGGCGCTTGCCGCAATGGCCGGACCACTCGTCGTCCTTGCCCTCATCGAGGCCGAGTGGCTGATCGACAGCCTGTTTCCGTGACCGATCAGTTCTCGGCGATCTCGGCAGCAAGGTCCTCCATCCGCAGTTCACCGTCCCGCGTCTGACCGCCGAATTCGAGGAAGCGCTGCATCAACTCCTGTGCTGCGCTCGACATCTGCAGGGTGTTGAAGATGTGGGTCTCGTCGATCAGGGCATCGGTCGGATCCTCTTGGGATCGAAGCAGTGCCTTCTTTGCCCCTCGGACGGCAGCAGGGTCGAACCTCGCGATCCTGCGGGCAAGACCATCGACGTAGGCGTCCAGATCGTCGGCCGGCAGCGCCCGCGTGAAGTACCCCCAGGCTTCACCGGTCGCTGCGTCGAGATCGAGGCCCCCGAGAATCAATGCTGCGGCCCGGTGATGACCGATCAAGCGGGGGAGACGCTGGGTGCCCCCACCACCGGGGATGATCCCGATCGGGACCTCCATCTGATTCATGACCGCCCGGTCCAAGGCAGCGAACCGCATGTCGCAGCCCATGGCAACTTCACTCCCCCCGCCGCCAACTCGCCCAGCGATCTTGCAGATGGTCGCCTTCGGCATGGTTCGGAAGCGCTCGATCATCTCGTCGAACGCAGTGAGTTCGGTCGGACGCGGTGGTGGCTCGCCCGCTTCGCGCTGCAGCAGCGTGACGTCGAAGTGGGCGAGGAAGAAGTCGGGATTCGCACTCTCGAGCACCACCACGGTCGAGTGCGGGTCTGCTGCGACCCGCTCGGAGAACCGCAGCAGATCGATCAGAAGTTCTCGGGTGATCAGGTTGATCGGCGGGTTGTCGATCGTCGCCCACACCGCCCGACCTTCCGTCGAGATGGAGAGATGGAGATAGTCGTCACCAAGGTCCATGGGTTGACGGTAGCGTCGCGCCATGTCGGCGGCCTTCCTACGAGAAATTCGGTTGCTTCTCGCAGCGACAGACGAACCGATGGCACAGGAATTCGTTGCGTTGCTCGAACGTGCGGCTGGGATCACCCCTGGTTGCGACCCTGCGCCGTGTCCGGTTCCCGACCTGGCACGGGCTCGCGACTTGGCGGCTGCGTCCACCCGCCCTGCGATTGATGCCCTGCTTGCCAGCACCGACGAGATGCACTGGAACCGTCCAGATCCGGCTCATGTTCCACCCGGCTGGGCGCACAGGTCGGCGACGATCGAGATCATCGGTATGGACGGAGCAATCACGCCAGAGACCAACGAGCGGTTCGGAGTCTTCGTACTCGACACCGCGTGCGATTACCCGAATCACTGGCATGACGCGGAGGAGTTCTATCTCGTGCTCGCAGGGTCAGGCGACTGGACCGTCGGCGACACGACGAGGACCCTGACGGCTGGTGACTTTTCGAGGACACCGTCTCGGGCTCACCATGCGATCGTCACCCACGATCAACCGGTCTTCACCGTGTGGGGCTGGTCCGGTGACGACACCAGCTTCGACTCCTACCGCTACTGAACCACTGCTGCGCTCGTGACGAACGGACCGGCCGGGCCGCCCAACGACCCGGCGTGCACCGATTGCTCAGAAACCGCGGCGGAGATCAGTCGAGACCCTGCCCACCGGAAGCGTCGGCCACAGAGCCCTTGCCCTCGGAGATCCACGGCATCATCGCCCGGAGCTCCTTGCCGATCTTCTCGATCGGATGGTCGAAACCGGCCTCTTCGAGTTCGCGGAACCTGGCCCGACCCGAACGCGACTCCTCGACCCAGTTGGCGGCGAACGTGCCGTCCTGGATCTCGGTGAGGA
>Ga0181594_10000334_pt1 | contig 42167 bp, 37 predicted proteins | sample 071ome_18_FD_145603 | JGI IMG/M metagenome (GOLD analysis project Ga0181594, IMG submission 145603) | Coastal salt marsh microbial communities from the Groves Creek Marsh, Skidaway Island, Georgia - 071413BT metaG (spades assembly) | ecosystem: Environmental > Aquatic > Marine > Intertidal zone...
AAGGCGTACGCCGAGTGAAAGGTGACGGACGGCGCAAAAGTAAGATCGCTAAGCCCGCGAATACGAAGAGTCCGATCAAGCCCGATGCGAGACCCGTGCCTCGAGTGTCGCTCAGCTGCCACACCAGCATACTGATACCCACCTGCACGACGTAGAGCCCCGCCCAGGGCCACATCCACTTTTGCATATGATAGAAGCCATGAAGGCCCCAGGCATAAACAAACCAATGCGGAATAGCGAGCAATTTGGCCGACCAACCAGTAAACAAAATGCCGAACCAAACTTCTTGATCTTGAGTGACTGGCTTATAAAAAAGATCAAACGGTAAATAGACAAATGTCATGTAGGCACAAAATAGTAACAACCCGTTGGCCCACCAAGGTCGGGATGAGAGAAATGCTTTGATCACATCGACTTCCTCCTAAGACTCAGCGAAGTTCGCGAAGGGCGTCAAGGCCCTGGGACTCGGCTCTGCTTCATTCTATGTTTCATTTAAAAATTTCCCCGATCACGGATGGCAGCCGCATACAACGCTTCGCAATGGATACGCGTAGTGTCGAAAACGGGTAACGGCGTGTTGCGATCGTTTAAAAGAAACGCCACCTCTGTACAACCCAAAATCAACGCGTCTGCGCCTTCAGCTTTCAATCGCTCGGCAACATCGATGAACGCAAGCTGGCTCTCATCACGAATGACGTCCTGACACAGTTCTTCATAGATGACTTGATGAATCATTTGTCGGTCAGAAGGCCCTGGAATGACTGGCATCAGATCATGCTCGATTAACCGCTCGGTATAAAACGATTGTTCCATGGTGAATGCGGTTGCCATCAACCCGGGCCTTGTAAAACCTTGCTCAACCAGGCGCGCCGCCGTGGCATCGGCAATATGGATGAGCGGGATTCCCACGCCTCGCATCATCTGGTCTGCCACTTTATGCATGGTGTTGGTCGCAAGTCCAAGGACTTCCGCGCCACCCCGTTCCAGCGCTTTGGCTTCAAGATTGAGTCTATCGCCAGCTTCTTCCCAACGATCTTGAGCTTGAAGTAATTCAATCTCCGAGAAATTCACCGATCGAATAAGCAGTTCTGGTGAGTGAAGACCGCCACGATGCGCTCGCGTGATGTTGCAGAGCTCACGGTAGTAGAGCTGGGTTGATGCCGCAGACATTCCGCCCAAAATACCCAACGTTTTCAACTCAATAATCTCTTGGTGCTTAGGTTCCCATCATGACGCGGGAAGTGGCCGGCTTTCAATTGCTCAATCCACCGCGCAAGCCTCAAAGTAAAGCTCAGTCAACGTGTGGACCGATCACATGCACTCGGGGTCTGCGTGAGCGGCTCACAGCACGGAGCATGTGTGGCATCGCCGCCACGCGAGGCAGAGGGTGATCGATCCACTCAAACAGGATTGACTAGAATATCCACAGGACATCAGGTTCAAACGGAAAACTTTATGGGAGACGCTTTTCAAAGGTTTAACGTTGGGCTACTCGGACCTGCTGCCCGCGAACCCCACTGAGACTTATGGATGCCTTGTGCTCGTCATGCTGTTTGCTTGACCGCAGATGCCGCCGAATGCGCGTCAGAGATTCACAGGCAGCGCAAACCCAACGATGCGCGCCGCCTTGCAAACTCCGCCATTTCTTGGTGCCCTAGGAAGGGTGATTAGCGCTCGATGAAGCTTTTTAACTGCTCCGAACGAGATGGATGCCTTAATTTGCGCAACGCTTTCGCTTCGATCTGGCGAATTCTCTCCCTCGTGACAGAGAATTGCCGACCAACTTCTTCCAACGTGTGGTCAGTATTCATATCGATACCGAACCGCATTCTGAGCACTTTCGCCTCTCGTTCGGTTAATGCCTGCAGCACATCATTCGTGGTCTCGCGAAGCCCTTCATCCGAGGCTTGATCCAGGGGAGACTCGATTGACGTGTCGCTAACCAAATTCCAAATGGTGGAGTCATCGTCATCCCCCACTGGCGTCTCGAGCGAAATCGGTTGTTTTGCCGCATCCAAGGCTTTGATGACCTTATCCTGCGGCAGCTCCATCTTTTCGCTGAGTTCTTCGATCGTGGCGGGACGGCCCAATTCCTGAAGTAATTGTCGACTCAAGCGATTAATTTTATTCACCGTTTCCATCATGTGGACGGGCACGCGAATGGTTCTCGCCAAGTCGGAAATCGATCGTGTGATGGCCTGGCGAATCCACCAAGTCGCATAGGTTGAAAATTTGAAGCCGCGCCGATACTCGAACTTGTCGACGGCCTTCATCAAGCCGATATTGCCTTCTTGAATCAGATCTAAGAAGTGGAGACCTCGGTTGGTGTATTTCTTCGCGATTGAAATCACCAGTCGAAGGTTGGCTTCGATCATATCCTTCTTAGCAGCCCGCATGTGGATGATGGCCTTGTTGAGCTGCTTGTTAGTTTCGCGGATTTCCGAAAGGGGGCGTCCTACTTCCTTTTCTATTCTGAGTATTGTCTTCACCGCGTGACGCAAGGTGACGCGATTCGCCGTGACCTTCGACGCCCATTTTTCGTTGGCTTTCTCTAATCGATCAACAAACTTCAGATCGATGGCATTGGCTTTATATCGCTTCAAGAATTGATCTCTAGGCATGCGGCATTTGTTGACGCAAATGTCCTGGATCATTTTCTCTTGGCGACGTATGGCTTCCATGTCTGAGTTAACTGTCGAGATGAGGTCATCCATCAGCGTAGGGACCAGCTTCAAAAGGCAGAAGTTTTCTTGGAGCTTTACGAGCGCGGCCTTGTATTTCGTGGAGGAGGCTGGCTCTTTTGCAGCCACTCGATCAAACGCTTTCTTCGCCTTTTTGATGGCGGTCATTCTTGCAATGACCTGGGCGGCATCAAGCCCACCCGTGTCTTCGGTCTCAGTTTCTTCAAAATTACCGCTAGACTTCGCCTCGGCAATCTGTGAGGTGTCTGGGATCTCCGTTTCGGGATCTAGAAAACCGGCTAGGATCGATGAAAAGTCGGGATTATTCGGGTCTGTTTCCTCGTTGTCCATAATGGCGTCAAACGCGTCGACAATGCGCTCAACGGGGCCAGGGTAGCCTGCCATGACGCGCATCGCATCACGGATTCCGTCTTCAATCCGCTTTGCAATAACGATCTCGCCTTCACGAGTCAGGAGCGGCACGGTGCCCATTTCGCGCATGTACATCCGCACTGGATCCATGGTCTTACCATGGGCATCCGAGATTGGCAGAAGGGATTCCTCGGGGAGCTCATCGTCTGACTGACCTTTGATTTCTTCCCCATCTTTTGGCGCCGTCTCAAGGATCTGAATGTGGAGATCGGAGAAGGCCTGACATAGCGATTCAAACTCATCGGTGCCCACCATGTCTTGCGGCAGGATTTCTGCGATAGCATCGAAGGTGAGATACCCTTGTTGACGCCCTAGATCCAATAGGCCTGCCAGCGCAACTTCAAGTGTTTCAGCTCCTTCTTCGGCGTCTTCACCGAGAGAGATACGGCTCGTCAAAATTTCCAGTGCATCCATTTCGTCTTCGGACGCTTCAACCAACTCACTCTCGATGATCGAATCGAAATCACCCTCGCTCATTTGATTTGACATGCTCAGATCCTTTCTTTGACGCGCCTGTTTGATCGACCCTAAGGGCCCTCTGCCCCGAGTAACGACTTCATCTACCCGCTGTTTACGACTCGTTACGACTCGTTACGACTCGCTGGCTTTTACGCTCTTCCTGTAGCCATCGGACGCTTGCCGCTATTACCTACGCTTGTACCCAGTCTCACTTTTATTTATTGCGCTTTTTTTGCTTCTGTTTGCCAGATTCTGATCCATTGGCAGCGCACCTTCTCTTGCATATGCCCACCGTCATGTGTCCAGACTCGCAAGCGGTTGCTTGATTTCAGTCAACAAACGCATCAGCTTAGACGTTAGGCGTCGGCCGATTCGGGTCTTTTACGGTGCGAACCAAACTCTTGGTCAGCGATTAATCTAGATTTTGTGCCTCGCCTCGGCCTACCCATGAGGGCCTATTTACACGCGCCGCCTTTACACGCGCCGCCCAATGCGCTGGCCAAATGCCTGTGGGTTAGCGCCGTTTCAGGTTCACCCAGGCGCGTGACGCCCAACTTTGCAGCAACCATGACGTGAACCTAGCCACTATCGCCGCAATGCAAGCGCATTGATGCTGCCCAACGCTGTTACACACCATCATAGATTTGATGTATAGGGCAGCATAACACTGATTTAGCTTGTGCAGGCAAGCGATCTGTCAGCTTTTAACGCGCATTTCACCCACTTAAGCGCAAGACCAAGGCAGAGAAAACCTATAAAACTGACCTTATGTTCGGTTTGATACCCCCTGATTCCGCAGATCGCGCCTTCGCTCCTTTCCTTCCTAACTCCTTTCCTTCCTAACTCCGAGACTTGATGACTTGATCGCTTCAGGACCCCACGAGATTAGTGGAGATCGTCATCTGCGGAGGGTGCGCTCAGATGGGGCCGCTCATCACTTAGGCTCAAACGCGCTTGCAATAGAACGCTGAGAGATACTGGGTGAATCTGATACCCAGACCTATTCAGAGCATCGTGGTTAGACTCGCATTTATCGCGATAGAAAGGCGTCATGGTAAGCGTGACCAAGACGTGTAGCTCGTGACCCCTTAATACAAGAGGCTAATTTGGGCTCGAAAGCTAATGAAGATGTCAACCATTCAACGGCTGAGAAACTTCCACTTTTCCTCAGGGTTTCTCCCCATTATTCGGCTCTATAGTTGCAACCCTCACTAGCCTCAGCTGGTTGCATTAGATGTGTTCTCCTCGGCAGGACGGATACACAACCAGCTGGGCTAGCTGAGACCAACCCCCCACCTTGGCTTCCTATCTTTTCGGTCCGTTTTTTCCGAGCTCTACGCGGCGCGAGTCGCAGCCCCAGCCATCGGAATCAACACGTGAATCAAACACAGCGGAGCGCATTCCAGACCCGATTGATCGCATGACCTCAGTCGGAACTAGACGTCGCTACCTCTTGCCTATGGCGTAATAAGCGCCTGCCAATCGAGTGATGGGTCGCCTAGAACCAAAAAGTGTGGGTTCAAGATCGGTGCCTTTCCGTTGTATCTAAGACTGGCAAATTCGGTATCCACCACGTCGCCGCCAGCAGCTAAAACCACTGCGTGCGCTGCGGCCGTGTCCCACTCTGATGTGGGCGCAAGCCTAGGGTAAAAATCCGCTTCCCCTGAGGCCACCAAGCAAAGCTTCAAGGAGCTACCCATGTTAGCAAGCGCCACTTCCGGCAACCGCGCCCTCAAAGTGCTCAGCAAAACATCGAGCGCTTCTGACCCATGACGACGGCTTGCCACCACAGTTAAGGACTCAAGCGGTTTCTCACAACGGCGGACACCTATAGGCTCTTTGACACCGGCACGTGTTCGCCACGCGCCCTGATCTTCCTTAAGCAGCGCACCTGAATAGGTGACATCCAGCACGGGCACATGAACCACCCCAACCACCGGAACCCCCTGATCAATCAATGCGATGTTGACCGTGAATTCCCCATTTCTGGCAATGAACTCTTTCGTGCCATCTAAAGGGTCGATCAAAAAGTACTGCTTCCACTGGGCGCGTACGGTGAAATCTGGTAATTCGCCCTCCTCTGAAAGGATCGGAATGTCTGGATAAGCTTGCTCAAGCGCGCTCACAATCACCGCATGCGAAGCGAGGTCAGCTCTCGTCAAAGGAGAGTCATCCGCCTTCATTTCAACATTGAAATCAGCTGTTTCATAAACCTGCAGAATGGCTTTACCCGCATCAATTGCGATCCGCTCAAGTGTTTCTCTCATTTTTTCGCCACTCCTGCACTGGGACCGTTAGGGTACACTGAAACACCATCGACCCGTCATTCCTGCGAAGACAACCAACCCCATGCTATCGACCGAGCGTCAAACACAACCAGCGCCAACCGACATTGTCCTGCTCGATATGGACGGGACACTGCTCGACCTCGGATATGACGATAACTTCTGGAATCATTTCTTGCCCCAAGCGTTCGCCCAAGGTCGCGATATTTCTTTGCTTGCAGCCTATCAATACGTTGAACGGACACTGGCATCGGTTCGAGGTACGCTGACGTGGTATGACATTCACCACTGGTCTCGCATTTTTGATATGGACATCCTTTCGCTCAAGGCTGAATACGCGGGCAACATTCAATACCGCCCAGGGTCGCTCGAATTCCTTGAATCTTTGAAATCACGAGGCATCAGAACCGTGCTTGCGACGAATGCACACCCCGATCTGATAGATTTGAAAGTCTCCGCCCTGAACTCGCAAGCACTGCCGTTTACGGACTTTTTCGACGAGATCCTCTCCAGTCACTTTTTCGGTAAGCCCAAGGAATCGGTGGATTACTGGCATGCAATCCAGGATACGCTTGCCTTCGAGCCAAGCCGAGCACTTTTTGTTGATGACAATCTCGACGTGCTCAAAGTTGCGCAAGCCTTCGGAATCGGTCAGTGCGTTGCAGTGAGTCAGCCTGATATTTCCCAGCCCATTCGTGAGATCGATCACTTCCCCAGCGTTACTCGCCTAACGGATCTCGTGGTGGCTCAATGAGCGGCGTCAGAATCGACAAATGGCTCTGGGCCGCCCGTTGCTTTAAGACCAGAGCCAAGGCCAAAGAGGCAATCGATGGCGGCAAAGTCGAGGTTAACGGTGCGCGCACCAAACCTTCTAAGGAGATTAAAGTCGGCGACGAAATACGATACAGAGCAGGCTTTGATGAGCGGACCTTGGTTGTTCTAGCGCTTTCCGAAGTGAGACGGGGGGCACCACAAGCAGCCCTGCTTTTTGAAGAGACCGCCGCGAGCTTAAAAGCGAGAGAGGCCGCATCCGAGTTGCGCAAAGCGCAGGGGCCATCGGTCAGAACCATGGGTCGCCCTACCAAACGCGATCGTCGTCAAATCCATCGCTTTACTTCCGCGCAAGACTAATCGATTCGGATCGCCAGCTCGTAGCGCCCCCACCCGAGTGGATATCGCCCACATCGGGTGACCCGTCAGGTAGGGCATCGAGAAGACCCAGAACGCCCCCCATCAGAGCGGCGTCACCCCGAGGCCCAAACCACCATCGACGTCGAGCATCGCGCCCGTAACCCACTGGGCGGCTAAAAGATAAGCAATCGCCTCTGCCACCTCTTTTGCGGTTCCGATTCGCCCTAACGCATGCAGTGGCGCAAGCGCTTGCATACGCTCTTCAAGTTCGGCAGCCGTGCCCAGACCTGCGCGCTCGTTAATTTCAGTTGGAACGGCGCCCGGGAGCACGCAGTTCACACGAACCTCTTTTGCGCCAAGCTCGGCAGCCAGAACCTTCGTCAATCCTTGAACGGCCGCTTTTGTCGCAGCATAGGGGCTTGCGCCGGGAAACGCGCGTCGAGTGTGAATAGAACCGATGAAGATCACGCTCCCCTTTCTGTCGGCAAGGGCAGGCGCACACAGCGAGGCCATCATCATGGCTGCGACCACATTATGGTGAAAGAGATTGAGTAATTCGGTTTCATTCATGTCCGCTAATGCTGCGCGATACATGTTGCCTGCGTTGTTAATCAGGCCATCCAGGCCACCGCCATGGGCGAGTGCACGGGCAACAATTCGCTGACGGTCAGCATCCACCGTGATATCCCCCTGTGCATACGCGCATGCTAGGCCCAAAGTCGAAGCAACCTGCTCAAGCGGCTCGCGCCTGCGCCCGCAGATAGTCACCAAAGCACCTTCCGCAACAAGCACGCGCGCTGTGGCTTCGCCAATCCCGGTACCGCCCCCAGTCACCAAAAACGATTGCCCTTCGAATCGACTCATCACTCAATCCTGCTGCAGCCATGCTACGAGTCGGGGCAAGAGCCCCGAAGTCACTTGGTTCGTCATAGCTCGGGCATCGTGGCCCAACGCGGAATAGGCACTTTTGAAACTACCCTCCTGCCGACACCAAACCACAGTCTCGGTCACACCCGCTCGACTGGTTGCGGTCATCAATGGCACCGTATCCTGCGCCCGATGTAACGAAGAATATTGCTCATCAATCGTCGTGAATGCCTTAAGGCCCATACGTTCGCCCTCAGCCGTCGGCATGATCTCAAGGGGCTCAGGGGGCGGATGGAATGAGGTTGACCATTGCCAGTGGCCACCTAAATAGTTTGACCAATCCGAACAATTGGAAAAGCAGATACTTGCCGTGTGCAAGCCTAAGAGCCGTCCGCCGCTTGATACAAAGGTTCGAAGGATCTCTCGCTGTTGATCGCTGATGGCGAAATACCACTGCTCACGATGGGGATCATACTTTTCTCCGTGCATTTCCCAAAAAAGCGCATTCACGGTGAACAGTTTGATGGACTCTGTTTTTAGTAATTCAAAGGCTTGATCGGGGTGCCCAGCAAAATGAGAGATCAATCCATAGCTACGCCCCATCGTCTCGATAACGGAGGACGATTCTTCGAACACGTGATTGATGCCGCCGCTCAATAACACTTGGTGCTCAACATGACTCATGACACACACCTTTTCCTAATCAGCTTTGATCAGCGTGCGGCTGATCGTAACCTCCCAGCCTAGAGGCTCTGCCGCAATGAACCGGACCGAGCCTGTTACCTAAGCACCTACCTAGTCCCAAGTACGCAGTCAGTCCATTCGAGCCTTCATTCATCCTGGCATCCTGGCATCCTGGCATCCTGGCATCCTGGCATCCTGGCGCCTTGCTTTAGTCTCTGGGTAAATGCGCAAGCAGACTGCCAACCACGCCACCATCAACCACCAGCTGATGACCGCTCACGTAACGGGCTGCGTCAGACTGAAGATAAACCACCGCATTCACCACATCGTCGGCGGTGCCGAGCGCTTTTAAGGGCACGCCTTGGCTTCGTTTCTCTCTGATGGACTCGTTCGCAAAGAAAGGGGCCGACATCCCAGCATCGATGAATCCTGGCGCAATCGCATTGACCCGAATACCGAGCGGGCCCCACTCAATAGATTGAAGAATGGTGAGATTTTGAATCGCAGCTTTTGTCGCAGCGTAGAGCCCGACGTTAGGACCCGGCGTAATTGCATTGATCGAGGACATGTTGATGATGCTGCCGCCCCCTATGGTCGCCATACCCTTTGCCGCTTGCTGAGCGCAAATCGCCGTACCGAGGAGATTTACGTTGATCACCGTCTGCATATCTAGCGCAGATTGGTCAAGCAATGGGCCAAACCGCGCAATGCCCGCATTGTTAACCAAGAGATCAACGGGGCCAAAGGCGTCAAACGCCTCAGCAACCGCCACCGGGCTGGCCACATCAGTAGGAAAGGCTTTGGCGTTCAGTCGTTCAGCCACCGAAGCCACGCCCGCTTCATCCTGATCAAGAAGGCCTAAAGCATAGCCCTCCTTCGCGAGTCGCTCTGCGATCGCCGCACCAAGGCCGGCACCTGCGCCAGTTACGATTGCCTTCATCTCATCACCCCTTTTGAATCACGGCGGCACGACCGGGTTCAAACTTCACCGGGTAGGTCGCCCAATTAGACCTCGTCGTGTCCTGCACTCGCTCAGCGTTTCGACTGGGATCCCGCACCATACCTCGGGCCACCCAATGTTTCAGCATCCGCGTGATCACCCCAATTTGCGTTGAGTCGCCCGGCCGCTTCTCAGTCCTCACGAGACCCGCTGCAATTTCACGACCTGGACAACTGTGATGTCCAGCACCAAAGGTCAGCCCGGAAAAGGATCTCAAGTGGCGAACGGGTCGATCGGGCCAGAAAGTCGCTGCATGCGTACCAAAGACCTCTGGATCCTGATTAATTGAGACCAAATCAAATTCCAACTGATCACCATGGAATTCTCGAATCATCACAGGGCTGGCAGGATGCATGCGCAGCGCCTCCATCACGCACCGTTGGGCCCAAAGCGATTCTTCGACAAAACGTGATCGCTGTGACTCGTTCGCTTCAAGCCAAGACGCCAACTCATGAAACACATGGACAGCTGCGTTCGATGTGCTGAAAAGCGAAGCCTGCAGAAAAAATGCAGCTTCCTTCACACACTCAGAGCGATCCAATTGCCCACCGACCCAGGCTGCTTTCAACATCGGGAGCAGGGTGTCCGATTCGCGCGTCGGGCGGGCAGCATCAAAGGCCGGGTCAAAGTAGTCTTCTCTGAAACGCTCTAGGGCATCATCAAGCATTCTGTTGAGCGCGTCCTCATGCCGCGCGGACTGCGCTGCCGTCGCGGACGCACTGAACACCGATACCCATTCGAGTAACGCAGCGTCAAACGTTAAATCACCCAGACCCAACATCCTTCCGCTGACATGGAGCATCACCGTTTCAGTGCAACTCGACAGGTCCAGTGAAGGTTTCCCGCACCAGTCATTATCCAGTTGAGGCAAGAGCACCTGGGCTAGCCACGCTTCTATTGCCTGGCAGGATGTCCGTCTGAATAAGGGTGACATCAATCGCTTACGTTCACGATGCCGGTCACCTTCCAAATTTAGAATGACGCTCGCCATCAAGGCTGGGCAGCGCCGATACATAGCTTGATGGGCGTCCCTTTTGAGCAGCAAAGGCAGCGCATCCGCATAGGAGGTGAGATGCTGTCGCATGATTAGGCGACTGGCTGCCGAAGAACCGGATAGGTCAACCAAGTGTCTCGTTTAGATTGGGGATCTTTTGTGCCTGGGTGATCGGCATCCGGGCAAAGGCCGGCGGCCAACAGCTCTTTTAAGATCACCGCCATGGAGCCAAATTGGTGCTGCGTGGCATCTGCAGATTGTCCGTCTCGCAAAATCGTTCCCGCCACTAGGTTCAATCCTATGCACACATGCATCCCCAACCCAAACGAGAGTCCAGAGGGATTCAGTGCGGCGGGTCGGGGACGATTGGGTTCAAATTCTGCTGAATTTCCGCCAAACACAGCCGGATCTCGATTCGCGGTCTCGAGCTCAATGATGACCTGATCACCCGCTTCAATGCGCGTTCCATCAGTCAGCTCAATCGGCTCTAAAGCCACCCGCCACGCCTCTGGGCTCGAAGGATGAAGTCTTAAGCTCTCGTGAGCGCATCGCTGCAACGTGACCGAATCCGCCAATAGCGCCGTCACGCTACGACCCGTTTTAGCAAGCCAGCCATGTATTTCATGAAACGCGTGAACAATGGAGTGAACCGAGGTGTGGGCGCTGGCGAGGTAGAAAAATGCGATCTCACGCAGCAGTGCTTCATCATCCATAGCCAGTTCGTCTTGGTGCCTGAGTAGCAAGGAGAGGACGTCATCTTGTGCACTCACATCGGTCCTTAACATTTCAGCCTGCCGTCGAGCCTTCGACGGCTGCAAAAACTGAGCATTGAATTCGCTCATCGCCGCCCTGATATCGCTTTCTATCGCGTCACGCTGTTCGCCCGTGTATTGGCCCAGGGTCGCGGCTTGTCCGAGCCGCACGAGCAGATGGCTCAAGTGGCTCGATTCGCCTTCCGTGCCTGTTTGACGATCAATGCCAGCAAACAACAAGGACACGTTCAACATTAAATCGTAGGCGAGTGACTTCAGCTCCAGAGCGGGTCGGGACGATGCATTCATCAACGCTTCGTTCACGAATTGGGGTATCACCTCCAATTCCAGTCGACGAAAATAGGCGCGCCGAAAGAGTTGGCCCTCGACACGCCGCCGGGTTTTATGCGCCGCTCCATGCAGATTAACCAAAACATCCCGCATCAGGATGGCCCCGTCGTCATACAGAGCCTGACGTAGCGCTGGATGTTTTAAGGCCTCTTCACATAGCCGATAGGTTTTAACACGAATGGTGCTCATAGCGGCCCCAAGGCTTGCTCGGCTCGCTGACGAGTCAACACTTCGCTTGAAAACTCACTTACTCGCCAGCCGGGAATCGACCATGTATCAGGTAAGGGTTTGCTGCAATCAACCCACCTGCCATTTTTCATAATGTGACGGATGGTGCCCGGCCGACCCAAACAATCGAGGTCTGACAACACATCCCCTTCGACGCAGATCAGATCAGCCAAATAGCCTTTCGCCAAGACCCCCAACTGGCCCTCTGAACGTAACGCGATGGCGCCATGCTGCGTCGCGCTTTGAATCGCTTCAAGCGCACTCATCCCTAAGACCGTCTCTAAAATCTTCAATTCGCGGTAATGCCAATGCCCATAGGGCGTGAGCGAGAAGCCGCTCTCACTACCCGATAATATTGGTACGCCTGCTTTGAAAACCTCGGTGAGTGGACCCGCGCTTTGAACGATTTCCTCTCGAAAGATCGCTTGCAACGTCGAATCCGCGCCAATCGCTTCGCCGTAATCAGCAAGATTGGCTTGAAAAGTGAAGGTGGGCACCAGCGGTACTTTATGGTCAACCACCGCTTGAATAGCCGTTTCGTCCATGTAGGTGGCGTGCAGAATCATGTCAAATCCTGCGATGGCTGCATCTCGGGTACTCGACGCATTCCGGCAATGTCCGACCACTGGCACGCCGAGTTGGTGAGCGGTGTCGCATACAAGTTTCAGTTCATCGAGCTGCCAAGTTTGAATTTCCCCCACTTGCCCGTGGGGTCTGATCGGCATACCGCTCACATGAACTTTGATCCAATCGACACCGGCTTTCACCTGACGGTGAATTTCAGTCACGATTTCGTCCTTGGTGTGAACAATCATGCCGTAACCGCGCCGCCCTCTATCCGGCAATAACCGACTGGCCGTGCCTCCCACACAATTAATGAGTACATTACCCCCCGTGGTCATCCGCGGTCCTGGGACAACACCCGCTTCAATTGCGTCCCGTAAGTCTATGCCCGCATCAAAAATGCAGTCCGCGTCAAACAGTGAGGTAAATCCCGCGCGCAAGACTTTCTGAGCGTTGACTGATGCAACCAAAGCGGCAAGGCCCTCTCGCCGATGAAAAAAGAGTTCGTCATTTGTCTGAGGCTCATCAAAGGTGATGTGGCAATGGCTATCGATCAACCCGGGCATGACCGTGAGCCCACCCAAATCCAGAGTTGACGTCTCTGGCGACACCAGGCTGGTCATCGACGACAACTCGCCCACGCCAAGAATGACATTGTCCCGAATTGCGATAGCGCCACGAATCGGCGCAGCACCTTGCCCATCAATGATGTTCGCGTTCGTGAGCAAAATTTCGGAGTGTGTCGCCATAATGTGTCTCAGTGCCTGTGCGAGCAGTCGCGCCAATCGGGGCAGACAGTTTGGATCTAACTTGGGGGGCCGCTTCAGGGCACCCTCAGAGCCGCGCAATGCCGCAGCTAAAATTGCTTGATGGTCTACTGACCGGCTGCTAGGTTTTTACATCGCCTCCAGCAAAAGTTAAAGAGAGTTCAAAGCCTATGAAGCTCAAAGTCAATGAACAGATTCATGAGATCCAAGCCACTGATGACACGCCCCTGCTGTGGGTTCTTCGTGATCATCTAGAACTCACGGGCACAAAGTATGGTTGCGGCACAGGGCTATGCGGCGCGTGCACCGTCCACATTGATGGTGAGACGGCAAGGTCCTGCCTGATGCCAGTGGGCGGCTTAAAGGACCACGCCATCACAACGATTGAGCATCTTGCGGTTAAAGCAGGCGCTTTGACTCCCGTCCAACAAGCCTGGCTAGACGTTGATGTTGCCCAATGCGGGTACTGTCAGTCCGGTCAAGTGATGGCCGCTGAAGCATTACTGGCAAAGACCCCCAACCCGACCGATGCAGAGATCGATGCGGCTATGCAGGGTCATGTTTGCCGCTGCGGCACTTACGAGCGCATACGCGAGGCGATTCATCTCGCTGCAACGCTGGGTGCGAAGCGGGAGGTATCCGCATGAACTCGTTCACTCGAAGATCTTTCCTTCAATCCTCATCGATCTCTGCCGGCGCGCTGTTGGTTGGCTTTCAATTGCCGCTGATCTCCAAAGCCGCTTCGAGCGCGCCTATCAATGCCGACAGCAGCGCGCTGGTCACCGACGCGTTCATTCGAATTAACCCAGACAACAGCACCACGATATTGATGAATCATGCGGAATTTGGGAACGGTGCTTACACCAGCTTGGCCATGATGGTGGCGGAAGAGCTAGAGCTGGACTGGGAATCCATTCGTCTTGAGAGCGCGCCGACCGAACCACAGTATTACAGCCCTTTGTTTGGCGAGTATTTGACCGCTGGTTCAGTTTCAACTGCGAGCGCCTACCTGCCGATGCGCACCGCTGGCGCAAAGACCAAAGCACTGCTTCGCTCTGCTGCAGCACACTTTTTTAATGCTGATGAGAATGAGCTGACATTCGCCCAATCTCAGATCAGCACCTTCGATGGGCGCTCAACCACCTATGCAGCGCTGATTCCAGTCATACAGGCCTTGGGTCTCAAGCCGCCCGAACAGGTGGCGCTCAAATCCAAGGATGCATTTCAAATGCTCGGGCGACCCACCAAGCGAATCGAAGGTCGGGCTAAAGTCACCGGTGAGGCCGTCTTCGGCATCGATATTAAACGCCCGAATATGCTGTATGGCTCGATCAAGCGACCGAATGTGTTTAAGAGCAAGGTCAGACGCTTTGACGCAGGCGCCGCACTGGCTATCCCTGGCGTCGTCAAGGTGAAGGCGATTGATGCTGGCGTTGTCGCGCTGGCCCATGATTACTGGACCGCACAGAAGGCAGCACAGCTGATCGATGTCACCTGGGATGAGGGAGATGGCGCGAGCTTGTCTACTGAAGCCTTTTTTCATGACTATCGAGCACTGAGCCAAACGCCTGGGCTTCTGGCGGAGGATATCGGCGATGCCGAACACGTCTTGGATCAGGCGAGAGACGTTGTCGAAGCTGTCTACGAGATGCCTTATCTTGCTCACGCGACCATGGAACCTATGAATTGCACAGCCGAGGTAACAGACACTCAGTGCAACATTTGGGTGGGCACCCAGTATCAAAGTAATGACCGAACGCTTGCAGCAAAAGCACTGGGCTTTGACGAGACTCAAGTGGTAATCCACCGAACGCTGATGGGCGGCAGCTTCGGTCGGCGCGCCAGCAAAACCGCCGATTATGTGGTTGAAGCCGTTCAGGCAGCCAAAGGCGAGGGGCGTCCGGTTCAGATCATCTGGTCGCGAGAAGAGGATATCCGCCACGGTGGACATTATCGCCCGCTGTTCGTTCACCGCCTCAAAGGCTGCGTCGACGATAGCGGCTTTCCCCTTGCCTGGCATCAACGCGTTGTGGGGCAGTCCATCATGCAACACACAAAGCATGACCCTGCTTATATGGTGAGAGGAATGGATATCTACTCCCTGGATGGTTGTCTTCAAGAGCCCTTTGGCGTCTTCCCCTACGGCACTTCGTACCAGATTCCCCATCATCGAATCGAGAGCCACAATCCGCCCAAAGTCGGCGTGTATCCCCACGAGTGGCGAGCCGTGGGACACACCCACACCGGCATGGCTTACGAGTGCTTTCTCGATGAATTAGCGCATCAAGGCGGTCAAGACCCAATGGATGTCAGGCTGAAGCTTTGCGCTGATCATCCGCGTATGCAGCCGCTCCTGAAAAAGTTGCGGGAGGTATCGGATTGGGATGCGCCTATGGAGGCAGGCAGAGGTCGCGGCATGGCTGCTCGCATCTATTCAGTCTCACCTATCGCTAATGCGGTCGAAGTCACTGTCGCGGATGATGGCACCTACACCGTCGACCGCATCGTCTGCGTGGTCGATTGCGGCTTTGCGGTCAACCCACTCGGTGTCGAATCTCAGATCCACGGCGGTATCATGCTCGGCCTCAACGCGGTTGCGTTCGGCGCGATTGATATCAATGAAGGGCAGGTCAAACAGAGCAATTTCCACGATTATCTGCCCCTTCGATTTCATCAGATGCCTAAGGTAGAGGTTCATATCATGCCTTCAGATGCACCGCCCACCGGCGTCGGCGAGCAATCAACCACTGCAATTGGTCCGGCTGTTGCCAACGCAATATTCAATGCGACGGGAGATCGGGTGAGACAATTTCCGCTCGCTCGGCATGGCTACGTCTTGAAGAGTTAATCCCGCTCGAGCCCCGGCCGAGGGTTTTAAGTCGGAAGACTCTGACCAAAAGGTGAGAATCTTGCAGGGGCGCTTCTCGCGCTTACGGACGCGATCTCGAGAAGCAAGCTACTCGCCTGGCACGCCCTTCGGGCAATCATCAGCATCGGTGCAACTTCGTTGGACGCGAGGGTCTTGCGGACTAGAGAGAGGCATCTGATCACTCGTTTCGATCGACCGATTAAGTGGTATGCTCCGGTCACTCGCTGGATCTCAAACAACTCCGTCTTATGCCCGACGTTCAATTGCAGCCAACCGCTTCCTCCGCCGACAAACTGGCGGGCCTGGCTGCCTTGAGCGATGGTTTTCTTAGACTGCAACGCGGCATCGAGCGTGAAACGCTGAGAACCGATGGGCACAGTCTTCTCAGCTTAACGCCTCACCCATCAGCCCTGGGACATAAACTCACGCATCCCTCGATTACCACGGATTTCTCGGAGTCTCAGCTCGAACTGATCACCCCAGTTCATCAAACCGTCGACACACTACTCAAGGACTTAAGGTCAACCCATCTATTCGTCGCGCGGGCTATCGGTCATGAACGTCTATGGGCTGGTTCGATGCCTTGTGTATTGCCGGCGGAATCCATGATCCCGCTTGCAGACTATGGAAATTCAAACCTTGGACGATTGAAAAAAACCTATCGTCATGGGTTGGGCATGCGATACAACCGCATCATGCAAACCATTTGCGCGGTGCATTACAATTTTTCGCTGCCCCAAGACGCCTGGGATGCGCTTAAACAGATAGAGGGCAGCAAGGAATCTGAACGGGAATACATCGGCAGACGCTACTTTGACCTGATGCGGAACTTCAGGCGGTGGTCTTGGCTGCCTTTGTACCTCTTTGGGGCTTCGCCCGCAGTGGACCGCTCATTCTTGAAAGACGGCCAGACGTCCCTCTTTGAGCAATTAGATGACGACACCTTTTACTTGCCCTTTGCGACCAGCTTGCGCTCTGGAGATCTTGGTTATCAGAGTCACATCCAGTCTGAGCAAATCAATATTTGCTACAACAGCCTTTTGGATTACACCGACACTTTAAGAGAAGCCATCACCACGCCACACAAAGCTTATGCGTCGTTAAGTCAGCGCGAGGGTAAATTTGGTCAGATCAGCACTCACATTTTGCAATCTGAAGCAGAGTTCTACACCACCGTGCGAGCCAAAGCTGCCGCACCCTCGGGTAAAAACTTTATTGGTCACTTGAGGGCTCAGGGCCCCGATTACATTGAGGTTAGGTTGCTCGATGTGAATCCCTTTGTGGACGTCGGCATAAACGCGGAGCAAATCCACTTCCTCGATCTGTTCCTCATGCACTGCCTTCTAAGCGATAGCCCACCCCACGATCCTGCGCGATGCAGCGAAGTACAGACCAATTTCAAGCGCACCGTGAGGGAGGGTCGACGAGCCGACGCTACCCTTCAAAGCGAGGGTTATTCTGTTCGTCTGAGAGATTGGGGCAACACGATTCTCGACGACTTAGCGCCACTTGCCACCTTTATGGATCGTGCAAGCCACAACCAAGATTATGCGGCCGCGCTGGACACCATGAGGCACCGGATCGAGAATCCGGACACCACGCCCAGCGGTGAACTCCTTCAAACTTTGAAGTCTGAGGGGCAATCTCTACGAGCGTTCATTGCAGATCAAAGCGAGCGATTCCACGCAACCTGGCTGGAAAGTGACTGGTCTGCTCTTGATCAAGCCCTCTTTGAAAAAGAAGCCCTTGACTCCATCGCAGCGGCGCAGGCCTACAAGCCAACCGATGATGATGCGTTCGAGCAATATCTCATCGACTTTGTCAGTGGCTATCAGCATCGGTCGTGAATCATCTTGCCCATCTCGCACTGGCTGGAGACGATGACGGTCTTCTTGTTGGCGGTTTCCTTGGCGATTTTGTCAAAGGACGATTGCGGGGCGAACGGCGAGTCGAAATCGAGCGAGGGATTCGTCTACACAGGCTCATCGATCATTTCACAGACCATCACCCGACCGTTCGCGAATTAAGGCAAGGTTTTCCTGAAGAGACACGGCGGGTGGCAGGTATTGCGCTCGACTTGATGTTCGATCATCAACTGGCCGTCGCTTTCGAAACCTTTTATCCGGAGCCACTCGACACATTTGAGCAGACAACCTTCACCCGATTACTGAACCCTGAGTATCTCGCGGATTATCCCCCGGCTGCGCTCGCTCAGTGTCGGGCAATGTCTGCACGGTCTAGCCTTCAAAAAACAGCAGATTCAGATTTCGTTTGTCGGAGCCTCACTTGGATACGCACACGACTTCACCAGGGTGAGACCCTGCTCGCGGACAGCATCATCGAACAGATTCACGGTCTAGAACCCGTTATACTTCCGCACTTCGTAAGCTTCTACACCGAGTTAAAGGCAGAAGTCGGTCGAACCATTCGTTCCTTTTCCCATGAGGCATCGAACAACACCCTTTGAGGTTAGACCGCACAATGCCAAAGGAATTCGTCATGGTTGATAGACTGTTCGCACTAAGCCCAAGAAGCCTTCACCTCATGCTCTTTGTCGCCTCGATGAGCTTCATAGCCATTGCGCTCGTTATGGAGCATTGGCTCGAGCTCGAACCTTGTCCGCTGTGCATTCTTCAAAGGGTTGGGGTCATTGCGCTGGGGATGGTGGCGCTCGCGGGCGCCGTTCACAACCCTGGAATACTCGGTCATAAGATCTACAGCGGCCTCGGCATCGTCGCGGGTCTTTCAACTATTGGTGTTGCTATAAGGCAATTATGGTTGCAAAGCCTGCCCCCCGATCAAGTACCCGCGTGCGGACCAAGTCTTGATTATTTGATGGATGTTTTTCCTCTGATGGACGTGCTGCAAATGATTCTTTCAGGCGACGGCAGTTGTGCCGAAGTCAGTTGGCAATGGCTAGGCATCAGTATCCCAGGCTGGGTCGTGATCGGCTGTTTACCGCTTTTAGCGCTGCAATGGCTTATCTTGCGCCGCCGGACCCTGTAAGCCTTAACGTTCCTCGTTCCACGCTATGCTATCGCTGCAGCACCTTTCGCTCCGAAGACACGGCAAGTTGCTGATTGAGCAAGCCAACTTTACGATTTATTCGGGCTATAAAGTGGGTTTGGTCGGCGCCAATGGGTCAGGAAAGACCAGCCTATTCAAACTGATCCTCGGTGAACTAGACGCCGATCAAGGGCGACTTGAATTCCCACCGGCAACACGAATCGCACACATGGCCCAGGAGGTTCGTGCCTCATCGTTAGCCGCGGTTGCGTATGTTCTGGAGGGCGATACCGCCCTTTCGAAGGTGACCGCCAACATTCAAGCGGCAGAGGCAAACGATCAATTTGATCAAATCAGTGCGCTCTATGAACAGTATGCGGATTTGGACGGATACACCGCCCGGTCGCGAGCCGAGCAACTTCTGCTAGGACTCGGGTTTCAAACCACCGACTTTGAACAGCCCTTGTCCTCTTTCTCAGGCGGCTGGCGAGTGAGGCTCAATCTCGCGCGAACTTTAATGGCGCCGAGTGATCTACTGTTGCTCGATGAGCCAACCAATCACCTGGACCTGGACGCGATCTTCTGGCTTTCGGATTGGCTCAAGCGGTTTGAAGGAACCTTGATCATTATTTCTCACGATCGTGATTTCTTGGATGACTGTACCAGCCACACAGCGTTCCTTCATGATCAAAAACTTGGGCTCCACAGTGGCAACTATTCAACCTTTGAACAAGTCAGAGCCCTTCAGCTCGAGGACCAGGCAAAACAGTACGACAAACAACAACGAACCATCGCGCACATGGCTGATTATGTCCGCAGATTTCGGTACAAAGCCACCAAAGCCAAGCAAGCGCAGAGTCGCCTGAAAGCGATTGAGCGTTTGGTCAAGGTTGCCCCAGTCCACGAGGCATCGCCTTTCCGTTTCGAGTTCCCCCATGCCGATAAAGTGTCGGATCCACTCTTGCGCCTTGATGACGTGAGCATTGGCTACGATCGACCCTTAGTCAAAGGCATCCGCTTCCATTTATCACCCGGGGACCGAATTGGATTACTCGGTGTCAACGGCGCCGGAAAAACAACCCTCATTAAGTCTCTCATTGGAATCCTGCCTCTACTTGAGGGCGAGCGACTCGTGGGTCATCATTTGCAAGTAGGCTACTTTTCACAACACCAGGTTGATGATTTAGACCTGGATCGTTCGCCGCTGTCGCAGCTTCAGGATTTAATGCCGTCCGCTGACGAACTTTCCTTGAGAAAGTTTCTGGGTGGCTTCAATTTCCAGGGTGATCGAGTCCACGAAAAACCAAGGGCATTTTCGGGCGGTGAAAAGGCTCGTTTGGCGCTAGCGTTGGTTGCCTTTCTCAAGCCTAATGTGCTGCTGTTTGATGAACCCACCAATCACTTGGACATGGACATGCGGCAAGCGTTAGCCAATGCCATGAATGCGTTTCCTGGCGCCATATTGTTAATTTCCCATGATCGATTTTTGCTCAAAAGCACAGTCGAGGAATTCGTTAAGATTGAGCAAGGCGCGCTCGTCCCATTCGAGCACGACTTAGATGACTATCGAAATTTATTGTCGAAACCCCCTTCGCCCAAAGTAGACCCCCCTACCGATGCGATCCCTTCTCAGCCCGAATCAAAAGCCGATCATCGACAAGCAAGACAACTGCAAACAAGAATGAATACGCTCATGAGCCGTATCGATCGTTTATCCGCAAAGCTCAAGGACGTTGAGGCAGCGCTGGCAGATCCGGATTTGTATGCTTGTGCTGATCATCCTGACCTTCAGCAACTGCTCAGAAATCAATTGGGGTTGATTGAGGACATTGAGGCCAAGGAGCAAGAGTGGCTTGGATTATCACAGCAACTTGAGACGATTGGGGAAAGGTGAGGGTCAAACGCGACTCAGATCCCTGCACTATAATGACTTCGGTTTCACCCTAAAGGAGAGCACCATGCGAGCGTATCCGGCTTCTAGGCCACGGCGACTTCGTCGAACAGATTCCAGCCGCCGCCTCGTCAGAGAGACTTTGCTGACGCCCTCTGATCTTATCTATCCAGTTTTTTTAATTGAGGGCGAGAATACCCGAGAGCCAGTGGCATCCATGCCAAAGGTTTCTCGTCTGACGATTGATTTATTTCTCGAGGAAGCCGCAGAGTGTGCCGACTTAGGTATTCCGGTGATGGCGATTTTCCCCGTCGTTCCAACAGACAAAAAGGACCTGGAGGGACGCGAGGCCCACAACCCGAGGGGTCTCGCTCAACGGGCGATCGCTGCGCTCAAAGCACAGCGCATTAACATTTCTATCATGGCGGACGTTGCGCTGGACCCTTTTACCAGCCATGGCCAAGACGGTGTGATCAATGAGCACGGGTATGTTCAAAACGACGTGACGATTGACGTTTTGGTCAAGCAAGCTCTGTCTCAAGCGGAAGCAGGCGTTGATATCGTCGCGCCATCAGACATGATGGACGGTCGTATTGGCGCCATTCGAGACGCGCTCGAGTCAGCAGGCTATATCCACACACAGATCATGGCCTACTCTGCGAAGTACGCCTCCGCGTATTACGGTCCCTTTCGAGACGCTGTAGGTTCTGCAACTCAATTGGGCAAGGGCAGTAAAGAAACCTACCAGATGGATCCGGCGAACGCGCTCGAGGCCTTACAGGAGGTGGCCCTGGATATCCAAGAGGGTGCAGATATGGTGATGGTCAAGCCTGGCATGCCCTACCTTGATATTGTGCATCGAGTGAAGTCTAAATTCGGACTTCCAACGATGGTCTATCAAGTCAGCGGAGAGTATGCGATGCATCAGGGCGCGATTGACCAGGGCTGGTTGAGCGAGGCCGTTATCCTGGAAAGCCTCACAGGCATGAAGCGGGCGGGCGCGGACGGGATTCTCACTTACTTCGCAAAGCGCGCCGCCATTGAGTTAAAAAATGGCTAATCCCGGCCGTTTGCGATTGTTCCTTTCCGGCATTGCGCCTAAACTAGCGCCCATTCCTTTTATCCCACATTTGGAGTCATCTTATGGCAGATATTGGTCACGTCACAGACGATAGCTTTGAGAGCGATGTGCTTAATTCCGATCTACCCGTTCTGGTTGATTACTGGGCTGAATGGTGTGGGCCCTGCAAAGTAATTGCACCAGTCCTCGAGGAAATCGCTGCTGAATACGATGGTCGGATGAAAGTGTGCAAGCTCGATATCGATGCCAATGGAGAAACGCCACCTAAATATGGTATCCGTGGCATCCCGACCTTAATGTTATTTAAAAATGGCAATGTCGAAGCCACAAAAGTGGGCGCTCTCTCGAAGTCGCAACTCACCGCCTTTCTCGACAGCAACATCTAAACCGATCCCTCTGGCTCGCGGTCCGTTCAACGTCTGCTCTCAAGACGCGTCGGAGCGCGAGTCAGCCACTAAAAAAAAGAGTTGACTTTTAACCCCGAACCTTGCATTTTCCGCCTGTAGCCGCGCTGCACCGGCCACAACCCGCGTGAATTATTGATCATCCCCGCACTAAACTCATCAACGCGACGGCGTCGTTGCGCTTCCGATCAATCTATCTTTTAAAGATCATCCTATGAATTTGACTGACTTAAAAAACAAGCCGATTCCAGAACTCCTCACCATTGCCCAAGAGATGGGGCTTGAGAACCTCGGACGTTCACGCAAGCAAGAAATCATTGCGAGCGTCCTGCGAAAGCACGCCAAGAGCGGTGAAGACATCTACGGCGACGGCACGCTTGAGATCCTACAAGACGGTTTTGGATTCCTGCGCTCACCTGACTCCTCTTACCTTGCTGGACCAGATGACATTTATGTTTCACCCAGTCAAATACGTCGTTTCAATTTACGCACCGGTGACTCGATTTCCGGCAAGATCCGCCCGCCAAAAGACAGCGAGCGATACTTTGCGCTGCTCAAAGTTGATCAGATTAATTTTGCGGATCCTTCAGAGTCCAAGAACAAAATCCTCTTCGAAAACCTGACCCCACTGTTCCCCGACCAGCCGCTGACTTTAGAGGGCGGAAATGGCAGCACCGAGGATCTCACTGCGCGCATCATTGATCTCTCCGCACCGATTGGTAAGGGCCAACGAGGCTTAATCGTTTCACCTCCGAAGGCGGGTAAAACCCTCATCCTTCAGAACATCGCCCAATCTATTATGCGCAACAATCCGGAAACGCATCTGATTGTGCTGCTGATTGATGAGCGCCCAGAAGAAGTCACCGAGATGCAACGCAGTGTCCGTGGCGAGGTGGTTGCATCCACTTTCGATGAGCCACCATCGAGGCACGTTCAAGTAAGCGAAATGGTGATTGAGAAGGCCAAGCGTCTCGTCGAGCACAAAACCGATGTGGTGATCTTGCTGGACTCCATCACCAGATTGGCGAGAGCCTACAACACGGTGATTCCAGCATCAGGCAAGGTACTCACGGGCGGCGTTGATGCCCACGCACTGGAGCGACCCAAGCGATTCTTTGGTGCAGCGCGAAATATAGAGGAGGGTGGCAGCCTCACGATCATTGCGACCTGTTTGATCGATACCGGTTCCAAGATGGATGAAGTGATCTACGAGGAATTCAAGGGCACTGGCAACATGGAGCTGCATCTCGAGCGCAAGATCGCTGAAAAAAGGGTGTACCCAGCGATCAATATTCGGCGTTCGGGTACTCGTCGCGAGGATCTGCTCATGTCTGAAGAGGAGCTGCAAAAGGTTTGGATTCTCAGAAAGATCCTTCACGAAATGGATGATCTTGCAGCAATTGAGTTCTTGCTCGGCAAAATGAAGAAGACCAAAACCAATGAGGAATTCTTTGCTTCTATGAAACGAAGCTAGCCGCGGTTTTCAGGATGGCGGAAACCTGGTCCTGTCGCGTCGTCGAGCACGATTTTTTCGATGCGGGCGTACGTCGTCTGGTGCTAAGCAAGCCCAGTTTGGCAACTGATTTTTACGCTGGGCAGTACTTACAGCTCGTCATTGGTGAACGTCGATTCCCGTTCTCAATTGCGAATGCGCCCGGCGATGAGACTCTCGAGCTTCATATCAAACCGACGCCTGGTTCGAGCGATTCTGCTCTGGTTGAAAACTATCTGAATCAACGCCCGAATTCGATTGATATCATCTATCCTGAAGGCGCCTGTTTTATTTCAAAAACACCTGATAAACCCCTCGTTCTGATCGCTGCGGCGACGGGCATCACACAGATGAAAAGTATCTGTGATTGGGTTATCCGGCGGTCTGAGCCCCAGCCCTTGTGTATTTTTTGGGGGACCCTCACACCTGAAGAGCTCTACCTTTCCGATTATTTCGAGGCGCTTGCACTGAAGCATTCCAACGTTCGCTATTACCCCGTGATCAGTGAGCCTCATGATCACTGGGCGGGCCGAAAGGGGCTCGTCGTTGATGCTGTGATTGATGAATGCGAGGCGCTCAAGGATGCTGAGATCTTCATATCAGGCAGCCCTCCCATGGTCTACGGAACACTTGATCGTCTGGTCACTGTGGGCGTGTTAGAGGCTCATGTTCACGCTGACGTGTTCGACTACGCGCCAAGGCGTTAAAACCTTATACCAGCGACTCGAGCATTCGAGCGGCGATTTGCCCCTGGCCTGACTGAGAAGCCAACACCAGCGTCCGATGCCTTAACAGTCGACTTTCTACTCGCGATGCCAGATCCAAGTAAGCTTGCAAGCTAGCTTCTGGATCTAGCGCCTCCATCCGTGCAGCGTCTAGGAGACGTAACGCGTCTTCGTTACTTGCTTTGCTCCTTAATTTCTTGAGGGGCCTATCAAATTGCTCCGGATGCTGAGCCGCAAGCAGCCCGTAAACTAAAAAGAGGGGTCCATTAGGCCAACGCTTGGCCAGCGCACGAGCCGTTTCTTCTCCGAGGCTTAGGTCAGAGAACCCAGACAGAACGGTAAATAAGCGACCATCTTGATCTCTGGGAAGACGCGTAAGTAACAAGAGCCAATCACGGCGCAATTCATCTGAGACCGCAGACCCGGCCCGTGCAATGATCAACGTCAGTTGTTCATCGGTGGGCAACGACTCGAACTGCGTCAAAACTCGCAGCGCTTTTCGCACAACTGAGACATCATTGCACGCGAGTGCAATGTCCACCGCCTTCGCCGCCGTTATAGGATTTTTGGGTAGGGTTTGGCTCAAGTCATAGGCTTTCTCAAATTGACCTTCAGACGCCTCATGATTCATTGCGAGCCAAGTGGCTGCTTCTTCCAGCGCAGTGACCTCCGAGGGCGATTGGAGGCCTGCTTGACCCTCGTATTTCGCCAGCATCAAGGTAGCCCATGATCCCCAATCTTTATCAGAGACGAGGGGTTTCAAAAAAGTAGTGGCTCGATCAACTTCGCCAACCTGATCTAGGGACCATGCCCTTTGGACAAACCGCTGGCTTTTGGCTTTAGCCCTATCCTGACGCCATTGCTCCCAGCGCGAACCAATACCGAACAGCGACTTGAAGAGCGACTGACTAAGGCGAACGCCAACAATAGAAATCAACACGAGGAGCAGCGCAACCCACACGCTGGTTTCAAGTTGGTACTCACCGTAGGCAATGAATAAATACCCTGGATCACGACTGACTCCGGTGCCGACCACAACCGCGATGACCACGATCAAGCCTACCAACCACCATTTCACCGGGCGTCTTCCTCCAACTTAGCCCGAAACCGCTCAAAGGCGCTAAGGGTCGCATCGATCATAGGCGGCTCGACGTCTATCTCAAGCGCTCGTAGGCTTTTCATGGTTAAGATCATGGGGTCGCCCTGAACCAGGGCATAAAACCGTTCAGTGTCTGCCTCAAATTGAGCCATGCTGACATCGAACACCGCTTGATTTTTCTCCAACAACGCCAGTTGCGCGGTTTTTAGTAACAACAATTGGTTTTGGAGCAACAACGCTGCATCACTCGCTGATGGGCCCAACCGAATCGGCGGCTGATTCTTTCTAAAATCAACGAGACTAACCAACCGTTCCAGAGCCCTGTCCGCCAACCCTTGCCAAGCGTCATTCGAGGGTGAGGATACTTGGTTGTTGGCGTCCTTGTTCTCAGTTCGGCCTTTCAAGCTCGCTGACATGGCCGCAGTCGTCGTGGACTGCTCTGTCATCCAGTGCGCCAAAGAAGCTAAAGACAAATAGGTTGCCGCAACATCCAAACCCTTAAAACTCATCAATCGAGCACGATCTTCAATCAACGCTTCTTTCAACGCATTCAGTCCAGGTAGATTTTCTCTCCCGACAAGGTTAGCTGCCTCTCTTAGCAGCTGATCCGCGAGCACCACATCCCCCGAGAGCGTGAGCGCAAGCGACGCGGTCCGTAACAAATAGTTCAGCTCAGTGACCAGCGCTGTCGACGAAAGACGAACCTGGCGCGCGATCAGGGGCGCAGCCGTGGCCTCCAGGGTAGTGAGCGACGCCGCTTGCTCTCTGAGGTCGGCGTCAGTTTTTTGCTGTCGTGATTCAAGATCACGGATCTGGTCTTTCAGCGCGGTGAGGGCATCCAAGCGTTGGCCTAGCTGCTCGAATTGATTGGAAGCCTGCCACTGGCGTTGCCAGAGCCACACGCCGCCAAAGCCAAGACCAACGACTGACAGGACAATCAGACTCACGAGTAAACGCATCAACAAAGACGTTCGCGCGACTGGAGCGACCAGCGGCGCTCCGATACCTGATGTCGAAACCGCCGTCTCTCGTCCCGTTTGATTTTCGGTGTCCGTCATAGACCGTCCGTCTCAACCCTGCGTCTCTTCATTCTATCGCCAATCGGAGCGCCTCAGCACGAAGCTCTTTCGATATCACCACTCGGGCATAATCAAACTCGCTTGCGATATCTGCAATTCGTTTAGACATCACGACCAATTGCAGGCGCTCACGCGACGCGTGATCGAGCGACTGCGTCAAGGCGTTCAAGGCCTGGGCTGACGTGATCAAAACCGTATCGATCGAATGTTCCTGGACAAATCGATCCAAATGCCTATCCACTAAGCTCTGCCGCCGATATACCTCACACCGAGTAAGGTGGTGCCCATCTCGCTGCAACACGTCATCGATTAAGCGCCGGCCCCCCTGCCCTGTGATCAGCAAAATATGCTGCTCGCCGGGCAGTGGCTGCATGGCTTCCAAGAGCGATTCGGATCCATTGTCTTGACCCGTGCGTGCAGTTAAACCCTCGAGCGCGAGTCGGTCGGCGGTTGCTTGTCCTACCGCGTAATAGGAGGGCTGCGGATCCAGACGCTGTACTGTTTTGAGCAGTTCGAGGGAATAGTCTACCGAAGCTTGGCTCGTGAAAATCACCCGATCCCAGGTGGTGGATGTTTGAATAAGCAATTGTTGAGCGTCAGCCGGAAGCGCCTCAATCCCGAGTAGCGGGTGCTCCCAACACGCATCCCCTGCAAGTCTCAGCGCGCGAGCCAGGGGTGCATTCAGAGGATGAGGTCGCGTTAGCAGCCAGCGCATCGGCATCTAGCTCACTCGGCTAGCAGTTCAAGTGCGCCATCTGCGAGAAGCGATTGCCCGACCTCCTGCACTAAATCGTCAATCCAAGCTCGAGGACCTTCGGCACGCGCGCTTACACAATGACGTCCAGTCACATCGCTGACAAAACCCCTGAGCACAAGCTGATTACCCTCGGTCGAAGCACAGTGAACCGCGACGGGTTGATTGCAAGTCGCACCCAAGATCGAAATGATCGCACGCTCTGCATTCACTGCTTGTGAGGTTTCGGTATCGTTCAGTTGACCAAGTAGTGCGCGCAGATCGTCTCGATCGGTCTTCATTTCAATGCCCACTGCGCCCTGTCCCGCGCTGGGCAGGCAGATCTCCTCGGGAATTCGCTGTCGAATCCGATGACCCAGCGCCAGACGATCAAGACCTGCGCAAGCAAGAATAATGGCGTCAAAATCCCCTCGATCTAATCGAGCAAGGCGGGTATCGACATTGCCTCGAAGCGGCTCACATCGAAACCCCGGGAAAGACCGGCGCAACTGCACCGCACGCCGCAGACTCGAAGTGCCTATCTTCGCGTCAGTTGGTAAGGCCTCAAGAGATTCGAAATGATTGGAAACCAACGCATCGAGGGGATTCGCGCGTGGGATCATCGCGACGATTTCAAGGCCGCGAGGCAGCACCGTCGGTACATCCTTCATTGAATGAACCGCGATATCCGCCTCATTCGACAAGAGCACAGTCTCGAGCTCCTTTACAAAAACGCCCTTGCCTCCCAACGTGTTGAGCGCAACATCTTGGCGTCGATCACCTTCCGTTGAGAGACCCAACAGTTCGACTCTGATACCTGGCGCAACCGCCTTAATCCGACGCGTGACCTCATTCGCCTGCCACTGGGCAAGGATACTTTTTCGCGTTGTGATGGTGACTTTGTCCAAGGGCAAGTTCATTTCCAATTGTGATGCCGTGGGAATCATTCCACGCCTTAAGGGCGCCTCGATGAAGACCGGGGTAATGCTTAGCTACTTTAGATTTAAGAATATCGTCTTCATTTGATTTCGACTCGATCTTCTTTCATTGGCTCCGCCCTGATACCGCTGCCTTGCGCGAAAAATCTGGGCGGCTTGCGCCAACCTCGTACTCACACCTCGGGCGACCGCCAATCGACGAGTGAGTCCGGTTGGGCGCCGATTTGCAGTCCGATGGCGACTCTCAATACTAGCGCAGCCGACTGGCCGTGATCGCCGATATTACCGACGTTGCAGCTGTTATACTAGGCGCTCCGCCACTCGAGAGCCCTTTCATGGGAACGGAACCCGAAAAATTATGGGACGGTCGCTTTTCGGAGTCGACGGATGCGTTTGTCGAGGCCTTCACGGCTTCCGTGACCTTTGATCAAATCTTGGCTGCTTTCGATATCGAGGGCTCGATTGCCCACGCCACCATGCTGTGCGAACAAAACATTATCTCTACGGAGGCGTTCGAGGAGATCAGATCGGGGCTATTGGGCATTCTCGATGAGATACGAGAGGGCCAATTCACCTGGTCAGTGGCGCTCGAAGACGTACACATGAATATTGAATCCGCTCTCATCGAACGCATCGGTGAGGTCGCTAAGGTGCTGCACACCGCTCGATCTCGAAACGACCAAGTCGCAACCGATATCCGCTTGTATCTTCGGCACGCCATTGATCAGATCCTTGACCAGATCCAGGCGCTGGCCGCGGTACTCGTCACGCTGGCAGAGAGAGAAACCGAGACTATCATGCCGGGCTTCACGCATCTTCAAGTCGCACAGCCTGTGGTCTTTGGTCATCATTTGATGGCTTGGCACGAGATGATCCAGCGAGACGCGGACCGACTGCGTGATTGCCGAAAAAGGGTGAACGTTCTGCCTCTGGGCGCTGCAGCCCTAGCCGGCACGAGCTTTCCCATTGAAAGAGCCCGTACCGCAGAGCTTCTCGGGTTCGATCGTGTTGCAGAAAATTCGCTGGATGCCGTGAGCGATCGCGACTTTGCAATTGAGTTCTGTCATGCAGCGAGCCTTTTGATGATGCATCTATCGAGATGGTCAGAGGAACTCGTGCTTTGGTCCTCACCGCTGGTTGGGTTCATCGAATTACCCGATCGCTTCTGTACAGGCTCTTCCATCATGCCTCAGAAGAAAAATCCAGATGTCCCCGAACTGGTTAGAGGCAAGGCCGGCCGCGTCTACGGCAGTTTGATGAGTCTTCTAACCTTAATGAAAAGCCAGCCACTCGCCTACAACAAAGACAACCAAGAGGACAAAGAGCCACTCTTTGATACCGTTAATACCGTACGAGATTGCTTGCGTGCGTTCACAGACATGCTGCCCCATCTCGAGCCTGATCGGGACGCCATGAGAGAGGCTGCACTCAAAGGTTTTGCGACGGCCACTGACCTCGCCGACTATCTGGTGCGCAAGGGCATTGCATTCCGTGATGCCCACCACATCGTTGGGCGATTGGTGGGTATAGCCATTCAATCCGGGGTCGATCTTTCCCAGCTCGAATTGAGCACGATGCAAGCAGTGTCGGACAAAATCGGATCCGATGTGTTTGAAAACTTGACCCTAGAAGGGTCTGTGAATGCCAGAGCCCACTTCGGGGGTACTGCACCATCAAGCGTCAAAGACGCTATCGCCCGAGCTAAAGAAGATCGTTAAACGCCTCGCTGTCTTCGTACCACTGCTCCCTGAATAGCCGCGCAAGGAGCGGCCACAGTGCTTCCCCGCTCGAATGACACATCCAAGTCTTCCCAGACAAAGCGAGGTGAAAGCCACCGGATTTCGCGGCAATCCATAATTCCTTTTGCGCGACCTGACGACTCAGGATCAATTGAGAATAATCCGGGAAGGTAATCACCAACTGACCGCCGGATCGATCAAAATCAAAATCATCATCAAGCGCATCGACTGCGTCCTCAATGGTCATCATGATTTCGTCTAAAAGACCATGAAATTCGCGATCCGTCATTGGCTTACTCACCGGCTTGCTCCCCCTTGCCCAAAGACTTCAGTATAATTTCTGCCCGCTCATTGCACTGACCCCCTATGCGACTACTTCTGATCGCTTTCATCTTTCTTCTTTGTAGCTGTGGGCAAAAAGGGCCGCTCTACATTCCAGAAGAAACGATCAACACAACTCAAGCTTCGGTGGTTTTGCCGTGAGTCTTGATCGACGCGATGGCATACTCGCATTGGATGGACTGAACCTCAGCGAGGTCGCTGAGACCTTCGGCACACCGTGCTACGTCTATTCCGCCGCGTCCATTATCAGAAACTACCAAACATTTGAGCAGGCATTTGCCGAGATTAATCCCTTAATTTGCTATGCCGTCAAGGCCAACTCGAACTTATCTATTCTCGCCTTGCTGGCCTCAATGGGCGCTGGCTTCGACATCGTATCGGGTGGCGAGCTAGAGCGCGTGCGACTCGCCAATGGCTCCCCCCAACGTTCGGTTTTTTCAGGCGTTGGCAAGACCTCGCGGGAGATTCAGGACGCCTTGCGAGCCGGCATTCACTGCTTCAATGTAGAGTCAGAAGCAGAGCTCAGCGCACTTTCGCGCATCGCCGAGGACGCGCAGCTGATCGCGCCCGTCTCCCTCCGAGTCAATCCAGACGTCGACCCCAAGACACATCCCTACATTGCAACTGGACTGAAGGAAGCAAAATTCGGCGTGTCCATGCAGGACGCCGAGCGGATTTATCAGGAAGCCGCAAAGCACCCGCATCTGAAGATGGTGGGAATCGACTGCCATATTGGCTCGCAAATCACTGAGATTGAACCTTACCTGGAAGCTGCGACGCGGCTTTTTGAGATGGTCGATCAACTGGCTGACTCAGGCCTACATCTTCAACATGTTGATTTGGGTGGTGGCATGGGCATTCGATACCAGGACGAGCCAGCGTTTCCCTTGGACGACTTAGCGCGATGGCTGAAGCCTAAACTTGATGAGAGGCAGTTGGAGTTGATCCTAGAGCCCGGTCGCTCGATCGTCGCTGACTCCGGGCTGTTGATCACCGAGGTGTTGTACATCAAGTCGAGTGAAGACAAACATTTCTGTGTCGTAGATGCAGCGATGAATGACCTGATTCGTCCCTCGCTCTACAACGCTTGGCAACAGATTGAGTCGATAGAGCCCGCTTGCACTGACATCGAGGCGCGACGCTATGACGTTGTTGGCCCCATCTGTGAGACGGGCGATTTTCTTGCTAAGGATCGGTTGTTACATACTGAAGCGGGGCAACGCTTGGCTGTTTTGGACGCCGGCGCTTACGGCTTTGTGATGAGTTCTAACTACAATTCTCGACCCAGAGCGGCGGAAATCTTGATCGAAGCGGGTCAGGCTCGCCTGATTCGGCCTCGCGAATCGCTGTCTGCTTTAGTCAAAGACGAACTAGGCTGTCTAACATCATCATGAAGCCAATTCGTTTCACAAAAATGCAAGGCATTGGCAATGACTTCATGGTCATCGATGCCCTCAGTCAGTCCATTCAACTCTCTCCCGACCACATCACCCACTTAGCTGATCGCCAACTGGGCGTCGGGTTTGATCAATTGCTCGTGGTTGAACCACCAACGGACCCCGAAGCCGATTTCTTCTATCGGATCTATAATGCCGATGGATCGACGTCTGGGCAGTGTGGTAACGGGGCCCGCTGTTTCGCTAAATTTGTTTTCGATAAGCGACTCAGCCCTAAGCGTTCGCTGATACTGCAAACGGAGAGCGGCCGGATGCGTACGCAGAGACTTGATTCCGCTCGCTTTCTCGTTGAGCTTTCAGAGCCACAGTTCGAACCCGATATCATCCCGTTTTCGCCGAGCGAATCCGCTCACGATCACAGGTGGACGTTCTTGGCTTCGCCAGATGATCCCCCCCTTGCCTTCGGCGTTTGTAATGTCGGTAATCCGCATGCCGTTGTGCTGCTTGATCAGGATGCGCCCGCCGACCTCGAGCCCTTAGCCATCGCTTTAAAACGCACGCACACCTTCCCGCAGGATGTGAACGTCGGCTTTATGAGGATCCTGACCGATCAAGAGATCGAGCTCAGAGTCTTTGAGCGAGGAGTAGGAGAAACGCTCGGATGCGGCTCGGGCGCTTGTGCTGCGGTAGCCGTCGGGCGTCAATGGCAAAAACTGGCCTCAGAGGTTAAGGTCTCAATGCCAGGGGGCGACCTTGTGGTGGCGTGGCCTGGAGGGTCTCACAGCCTTTCCATGACTGGATCTGCTGCGAGAGTATTCGAAGGCACCATTCAATTAGACGCATAGCCTCTGGACCCGAAACAAGCACGGAATATGCCGACGTGACATTGACCATCGAAGCCATCGAACAGTATTTGAATGAACATCCTGAAGCGATGGAATCGCTTCGGCTAAAGACTGATAAGCAGGGCGAAACGATTTCTTTTGCCGAGCGGCGCGCCCAGATGCTGGCAGAAAAACTCAGTCAAACCGAATCCAAATTAGCTGAATTGATCGAGGTTTCACGGGAAAACGAACGGCTTTTCCACGCTTGCAAACAGTGTCTCCTCGATTTGATCGCGGCCCCCAACACCCGAGCGATTGGTAAGATTATTGAACTAAGCCTGGGGCATCAGTTCGACGTTGATGCTCACCAACTCTTTCTTTACGGCGAGCCGACAGGAGAACCATTACCCGGCATTGCGCATAGCTCAATCGATGCTCAAAAGGCAGCACTGGCCGGACTCTATCCAGATGACCGCCCCAGACTTGGAGCCATTCGCCCTGAAGAGGCCAAAGCGCTCTTTCCTGAAGTCCAGACGGGCATCGCATCAGCTGCCATTGTGCCCCTTCAACGCAATGGAGCGCACATTGGACTCTTTTGCTTAGGCAGCAAGAGGGGTGATCATTTCCATAACCAACTTGGCACGCACTTCCTTGAACTTTTGGCAGACATCGTCTGTTGGAAAGCGCAAGAAGAGCGCTAAAAGCGAACCCTTGTCTATGGACACGCTTGAGCAGCAACTCAACCCGTTTCTCAAGCACCTAGCTCACGAACGCCGGTTATCCGAACACACGGTTAAAGCCTACGAGCAGGATCTTCTCTCCTTCATTCGCTATCTTCCTCAACCCACCAAAGTTAGCTGGTGGCAAGTTACACCGGATGATATTCGCGGCTTTCTGGCGGCCGGCCAGCGACAGGGCCTTGCGGGAAAAACACAGCAGAGAAGACTATCGAGTCTACGCAGCTTGTTTCGATATTTGGGTCGAGAGGCGGGCTCAGACGACAACCCAGCACAGCTAGTTAACGCACCCAAAGCGCCCAAGCGACTGCCTAAGGTCCTGGATGCGGACCAGATGCAACAATTACTCACAGTCTCCGCCACAACTTGGCACGAAGTGCGCGACAAGGCGATGCTCGAACTTTTCTACTCCTCTGGACTTAGGCTAAGTGAATTAATAGGCGCGGACTTATCGAGTATCGAATGGAACGCTGGAACCATTTCCGTCCTGGGTAAAGGTAGCAAAACCCGCATCGTACCAGTGGGCCGCGTCGCCCTCGAAGCGATTAGGGCTTGGTGCCGAGTTAGGGGAAATTTACCTCTTAGGCAACGAACCGCTGATCCGAACGCGTTATTCATCAGCGAACGCGGTCAACGCATTAGCGTCGCCAGTGTGGCCGCACGGTTGAAGGATTGGGTGAAAAGGCAAGGCTTAGGTCATCAATTACACCCGCATTTACTTAGGCACTCATTTGCAAGCCACGTCTTGGAATCAAGCGGCGATCTGAGAGCAGTGCAGGAAATGCTAGGACACGCAGATATCAGCACGACGCAAATCTATACCCATCTCGATTTTCAGCGCTTGGCAGAGGTGTATGATGCTGCTCACCCCAGGGCCGGCGGGGTCCTCGCAAAAAGAAGGCCTGAGAGCGAGACCGATCCATGATCAAGGTCATTGGTTTTGACCTGGACAACACCTTGTGGCCGGTCAAACCGGCCATTATGGGTGCTGAGAAAGTGCTCGCCGCGCATCTTCGCTCACTGCACCCAGATATTCAGTATCCCCACCCGCAAAGTGCCGTTCTACGAGATGAGCTCATTGCTCAAGACCCATCGTTCTCATTTCGCCTGACCGCGCTCCGGCGAGAAATTCTCAGCGCACTCATTGGAGAAATCCCATCATTGAGGGAGACTGCCAACGAATTAGCAGACGAAGCCATGATCATCTTTCTTAGATCGCGAAGCCTTGTCACCCCGTACCCAGCCGCCGAGACAACGCTTGCTGAACTGAGTCAAACGTATGCCTTGTGCGCGCTGACCAATGGCAACGCAGACCTGTCTCGAATTGCAATCGGTCAATACTTTGAATTTGTTAGATCGGCGGAAGAAGAAGGCGCGCCCAAACCTGAACCAGCATTGTTTCGATATGCGCTTTCAAGGGCGGGTTGCGCGCCTCATGAAATGGTTTACGTGGGTGATGACCCCGATCTCGACATTCGAGCCGCGGCAGCCATCGGCCTAAAGACCGTATGGTTTCAGTCGCCCGATGGTCAACCCGTTAGCCATCCGCCACCCTATGACGAGATCGTTCATCATCTCAAAGACCTACCTGATGCCATCGCGCGTTTGAACCGTTAGTCGCAAGCGGATTCGATGAAGGATTTGAGCGAGGCTTCATCCGCGACGATCGAATATTTTCGAGTCTCTTTGGTGGCAAGCCCACTCAGAACTGGATGCACATTGTCCACGCTGGGCAGCGCTCGACTGACGGCATCAACAAATTTTGCCGGGTGCGCGGTCGCAAGGGACACCATAGGAATGCTTGGGCGCTGGCTTTTTTCTGCAAGCGCAATTCCGACCGCGGTATGAGGGTCAGCTAGGTAACCGTGCGTTTCATGAAGTCGACGAATCGTCTCAACGGTCTCATCGTCACTGACCGACCCAGCATTGAACCAATTGAAATTTCCTTCCTGGGTAGGGAGACTTGCATCACCTTCGTCCTGGAATTGCGTCATAAAGGATTTAACTGAGACCGGATCCTCGGCCAACTGATAGTAAAGGTAGCGTTCAAAATTGCTGGCCACCTGAATATCCATCGCCGGGCTCAATGAGAAGTGCACATGTCCACGCTGATAGGCACCTGACCGAAAGAATCGAGCCAAAATGTCATTGTCGTTGGTCGCTAGATTGAGCTGTCCGAGGGGTAGACCCATCTTCTTAGCCAAAAATCCTGCGAATATATTGCCAAAGTTGCCGGTGGGTACGGTCACGTCGAATGAAGCTGGGCACCTCAACTGGTACCAGGACCAGAAGTAGTAGACCACCTGAGCAAGCACTCTCGCCCAATTCACCGAATTGACCGCACCTAACGACCACTGATCCTTAAAAGACAAGTCACCAAACACCGACTTCAACAATTTCTGACAATCGTCGAAGCTACCCTCTACGGCTAGATTGAAGATATTGGGATCGAGCACGGTGGTCATCTGAAGTTCCTGAAGGGGACTTGTTCGACCTTCTGGGAACATGATGAACACGCGAACGCCTGGACGACCTCGCATCGCCTCGATGGCCGCCGATCCAGTATCCCCGCTCGTGGCACCAAGGATATTCAGTGTTTGCCCGCGCTCGGTTAACACATGCGCAAAAAGTTCCCCCAAAAACTGTAGTGCGATATCTTTAAACGCGAGCGTTGGTCCATGGAACAATTCCAGAACTGAGAGCGAGCCCACACCAACCAGGGGGGCAACTGATGGATGATCAAACCGTGAGTAACTGGCTGACACCATGCGCGCCAAATCTTCATCGCTGATGTCATCCGAAAAGAGTCGGATAACTTGGAAGGCAAGCTCTGAGTATGACAGTCCAACCCATTCTTCGAGATGGATCTCAGCCGAAGGCACGGCCTCAGGCACGAGCAGACCGCCATCCGTTGCCAGACCCATTAGAATCGCGTCTTTAAAGCCAATTGGCTCGACGCCCCCTCGTGTGCTGACATACTGCATAGGATGCCTTTCCGACTTTAATGCGCGGGCATTCTACATGGTTTCAGTTAAACGTGACTTTGAGGCTTCGCGCTGAGCGGTCCTTAGCAAACTTATCGCCAAACTGAATCCTGTGACTCACTCTGGATTGAGAGGCTTGCCGACTTCTGTGAAAAGCCTTGACGCAGAGAGGCCAGCCTCAAGCGCACAGATAACGCATCTTTCAAGAACGACCTATCAGTCGTATTTAAGCCCATGACGGGAGCCTCTAAGGCCTGACGCCAGAGCGCCTGATTGCGCGCAAAACTTAAAATATGGATCAAAAAAGATGGCCAGGCGACGGGTTATGGGAGAAACCGTCGCTTGTACGGATTCGCCTTCTTTTTCTTTTGGTTAATGTGAAATCAGCGAGGACGGGGCCCTTGGCTTCAAGCGCCGAGGATCTGCGAGCGGTCGGCCGTTTGATGTCCCTATTGGACTCCGATCATCTTTTCGACGCCAGGCGCAGCCCTCGAGGGCTCACCACTTCCTAAACTGCTTCGGCACCGGTTTCGCCAGTCCTGATTCGGATCACGTCTTCCAAAGCAGTCACAAAAATCTTACCGTCACCGACCTTACCCGTGTTGGCAGCGTGGGTAATTGCCTCAATTACCCCGTCCAGGCTTGCGTCATCAATGGCCACTTCAATCTTTACTTTAGGCAAAAAGTCGACGACGTACTCAGCGCCTCGGTAGAGTTCCGTGTGACCCTTCTGACGCCCAAATCCTTTCACTTCAGTGACTGTCATCCCCTGAATCGAGATCTCAGATAGCGCTTCCCGAACATCATCGAGTTTGAATGGCTTAATAATGGCAGTGACCAATTTCATACATTCTCCTTATATCGGTCATTATCGGTCAGCATTCCTGAACACTTCCACAAAAAAACTGGGCGTTCTGTTTCGGACCAAACGCTTATTCACGAATGTTCTAGCCTGCGCGCTCAACTTTTCAGATGAGACGCTTTTTCAGCTGCGCAGCGCGCTTAATCATCCACGAACAACGGCTTGTTCCGTTTGTAACCGTCCCTTTACTCTATTGCAACACCTGGTGAGCGCAGTCTACTGCATTCAATCTGGTGAAGCACATTCCCTTTCATCCAGAGTCCTGGCCTTCCGCATCAGTCGATGCTTGCTCAGCCATCTCTTTCAGTCCAACCACTAATGCATAGGCTATGCCAACATCGCGTTGCGCAAAGATTTCCAATCAGATTCCGGAAGGATTTGTGATTTCGAGTGGTTTACGGGGCCCAATATCGGACTTTACGCATGCTGAAGCGCCCAATCGTGCTCAGAGCCAGCCATTTAGGTTCCTAACCACTACAACCTTGCGCCAAAAGAGTGCATTGACGCACAACCTTGCCCGCTCACGACTCAAGGCAAGTTCGCTGTCAACGGCGTTTAATGCGCGACATGAAAGATCACCAACCCAACATCTACTCTACTGCTTTTTTAGGGCTGGATACCCCGCAGCTGAACGTCGAGGCAGATATCAGACCAGGGCTTCCCCAAATACAAATCGTCGGCCTGAGCGAAGCAAGAGGGAAAGCCATCCGTGAGCGCGTCCGCGCCGCGCTTCTGAACTGTGGTTTCAAAGTCCCCGATCAAAGAATAACCATTAACTTATCGCCCGCTGATTTTCCCACAGACCATCCTGGCTACGATCTCCCGATTGCACTGGCTCTGTTAGCCCGAAGCCAACAACTACCAAAGAATGCGTTGGCGGACTATTGTGCTTTGGGTGAGCTCCGTCTCGATGGCCGCATCCTGCCAGTTCCAGGCTTGTTGCTTACGGCGAGAGCCTGCCAAGAAAGCGGGCTGCCTTTGGTTAGCGCGAGCACGCCGTTTCCTAGCTACCTCACAAAACTGCGTCATGTTTCGCTAGATCATCTCTCTGACCTGCGGACACCGTCGAGCCTTCAACCCCAGACCAAACTTTCGACAAGCCCGGATGAGCAGGTCGATCAGAATCAGCCTCCCTCGACCGAGGTGGCCCAACGTCAACTCCACGCGATTAGAGATCAGCCACTCGGGAAGCTTGGACTGCTAACCGCAGCGCTCGGGGGGCATCATCTACTGCTCTGCGGGCCACCCGGCTCGGGTAAGACCATGCTGGCGCAAGCGATGATGCCACTGCTTGCGCCAATCGAAGACCGGACAAGAATGGAGATTGCGTGTATTCGATCACTACAGTCAAACCCAAAGGCCACACATCAGCTCGATGACCGGCCGTTTCGAAGTGTTCATCACTCTACGTCGTCCGCCGCACTTATAGGGGGTGGCGCACCCCCAAAACCAGGAGAAATATCACTTGCCCACGGCGGCGTTTTGTTTCTCGATGAGCTTCCCGAATTCTCTGCAGGCACCTTGAATCAGCTCCGAGAACCCCTTGAGTCAGGCGTCATTTCTCTCAGCCGTTCACATTATCAAGTCACCTATCCCGCACGATTTCAATTAATTGCAGCAATGAATCCATGTCCCTGTGGTTGGCTTGGCAGCGGCCGACCCTGCCGATGCGAACCTCAACGGGTGCTCAGATACCAACAAAAAATTTCGGGGCCAATTCTTGACCGGATCGATCTGCAGGTCGCTGTGTTCCCGGTTTCATCACGGCGCCTTTTCGAAAAGGGTGCAGGAGATCTCGGCGAAGATCTACTCGCGCAGCTCGAGTCCGCCAGGCAATTTCGGACCACCCGTCTGGAAGAAAAGCCCAAAGAATTAGAGATCCAATTGACGCGGGGGGCACAAAGCTTCTTGATTGACGCCGCGAACACACTGGGTTTATCCGCACGTTCCGTCAATAAGATCATGCAAGTGAGTCGGACACTGGCGGATTTAAATCTCGAAGATGGCGTTTTAGTCAATCATGTGGAAGGCGCTCTGGCTCTTCGGACGGCCCTCGGGACGTCGTAACGATAAAGCTGGATGGCTCGGGCTAGTTCGCGTCCATGCGCTATGGGAATTGAGCCTAACGTCAGCGCTTTAGCACAAGTCCGAGCAGGGTGGTGGGACCTAATGTCTGATCGAACGCGGGGAGGATTCAGGCCAGAGCAGGGAACCACCCTGGCACTCGGTTTGCCGGATTTATTTTGCAGAGGCAACCATCAGATCGACCACTGCTTTGATGTCATCATCAGAACAATCAAAACACATGCCTTTTGCGGGCATGCCCGGCGCCAATCCGTTAATCCCGCTGGCGTATAGCACATCCATGCCCTTGTCGATTCTAGGGCCCCAAGCAGCAACGTCAGCCCACTTGGGCGCGCCTGCTATTCCCATAGCATGGCAAGTGGCACAGCTTCTGTCATAGACGGCCTGGGGATCTTTGGCGTCGCCTGAAGCAGCCTGGGCCACTTTTTGGCCCGCACAGGCTTCGCCTTCAAGGCAAACGTTTCCGATCTTTTGAATACGGGCAATGATGTCGTCTTCGATTGGGTTAGCCATGACCGTTGTGATCCACGCGGCGAAGGCCAACCCCATAACGCTGATGAAAACCATTTTCATATTGCCTGTCCTACCTCAAATTTCGGCGATGAAGTATACCGGAAAACGGGGCTAGTTACCCCAGTCCGCTTCGTCCAAATCACGATTTCTTGAAAACTTGAACACATTAGACGTACCGCCTTCAACAATGGATTGCTCAGACACCAAAGTTAATATGGCTTGGTTCCGAAATTGTGCCAAGTTACTGGCGCCTGTATTCACCATCGTGCTTTTTAGCTTCTCTAGCGTGGTCGCTAGAACCTCAGACACAGACCCCACGAGAGGTACAAATGCGTCGACACCCTCCTCGAACATCATTTTACGCGTGCCCATATCCTCACTGTACCGCTGCCAATTTTGCGCCCGGCGGGTCCCCTCTCCCCAGTATGGCTTGTACATTTGTCCGTTGATGGAGACTTTCTCTGTGGGGCTCTCTTCGGTCATGGCGAAATAGCGACCCATCATGACAAAATCGGCCCCCATAGCGAGCGCCATAACAATCTGTGTGTCGTTCGCCAGCCCCCCATCTGAACACAACGGAAGGTATCGGCCGTGCTCAGCGAAGTACCGATCTCTGTGCTCAGCCACTTCAAGCAGCGCCGAGGCTTGCCCTCGACCAACACCTTTTTGTTCGCGTGTGATGCAGATTGATCCGCCACCTATGCCGACCTTGATGAAGTCTGGAACGCCAGAGGACGCTAGATAATCAAAGGCCTCTCCCGAAACAACATTGCCCATTCCGATGACGATCTTTTCTCCAAAAGCGGACCTAATCCATTGCGCAGCATCTAACTGAAACTCTGTGAACCCATCCGATGAATCAAAACACAACACATCCGCACCTGCTTCGATCAATGCGGGCACTCGCTCTTTATAATCGTGCGTGTTGATGGCCGCGCCCACGCATAGCCTTTTCTGCTCGTCTAACAATTCGTTTGGATTTTTCTGATGATCTACATAATCCTTTTTGAAGACCAACGCGCTCAGTCGCCCCTTCGCATCCAAGATCGGTAGGCAATCTTTTTTGTGGCGATGAAGAAGCTGATTGGCTTCTCTCAATGAGATGCCTTCTTCTCCAAAAATGACATCCGATTTTGGTGTCATATGGCGCTCAACAAGGTTGTTCAAGTCATCCTCGAACTCCCAGAAATCTTGGTCCGTAATCAATCCGCAGAACACGCCGTTGGCGGTCCCATCCTCTGTCACTGGAATCGTCGAATGGCCCGTTCGATGCATGGTATCTACGATCGATGCCAGTGTACTGCTCGGCGTTGTATTAGCACCGCTGGTCACGAACCCGGCTTTGTGTGCCTTCACTTCACGAACCATTGCCACCTGTGCTTCAACGCTTTGCGAGCAATAAATCATGCTGAGGCCGCCTTGCCTCGCTAACGAGATCGCGAGTCGAGTGCCTGACACCGATTGCATACAAGCAGACACGACAGGAATATTGATCGAAAAGTGCGAATCCTCCATGGTTTTTGCTGCAACGGGCGCTGCAAGCGAAATGGTATCGGTACGCAAATTCCGGGGTGTTAGTCGTGGTAAGAGCAAATACTCTGCAAAGGTACGGGAGATATCTTCAATAATTCTCGCCATCGGGGCTCCTCAGGGACTATTCGTAAACAACATGAAATTCTGCAACGAACCCCTCGAGATATGGGTGCTATGTAGGAAAAGGTTCGATATCGGGTCAATTGATCCGCACGGGGCGGAGAGAGATAAAGCTTTGGGGAGGGTACAGATTGAAAATCGCGATGCCATGGCGAATTTTAAGCGAAGGGCAGACCCAATTCAACGAACCGGCGTTGGCTTCACCCGAGTGTCACCGATAGCAGCAAACACATCGCCCAGACTTAGCTTGGTTCAGGGCTTAACAAGGCCTTCTATCAAGTGACCCTCTCAAGGATCCGCGACTAAAAGATCCCACGAGATCATTACGAGATTGCCTTCGATTCCGAAGCTTAGTTTGAAGATTTTGGTCAATGCCGAGCGATTGCTTCTTCGCCCGTGAGCCCCTTAGGATTGGCGCTCTAACTGAATCAGAAATTCAGCAACCTTCAACATTTCTTGGACGCTTCCTGCACCACGGGTCTCGATGCGATATTTCCCATTCACAATCAGTGTCGGCAC
>Ga0181594_10000337_pt1 | contig 41969 bp, 34 predicted proteins | sample 071ome_18_FD_145603 | JGI IMG/M metagenome (GOLD analysis project Ga0181594, IMG submission 145603) | Coastal salt marsh microbial communities from the Groves Creek Marsh, Skidaway Island, Georgia - 071413BT metaG (spades assembly) | ecosystem: Environmental > Aquatic > Marine > Intertidal zone...
GCGACATTGCTGACACCGAGTCCCGACATCGCCTCGAGATCGGCCCGCTCGAGCGGCCACCGCGTGCCCAAGAGCGACACCCCGGCGCAGGGGCCGTGTACAGCGAGCAGCGACACCGTCGACCCCGGGGTGACCGCCACCCGGGCGCGACCCGGACCCTGCACCACCCGCACTCGCTGACGACCCCACCAGGCCTCGAGCACCGGGACGCTGGTGAGGGCCACCTCGCCGAGCGCCCCGATCGCCGCCAGCGTGTGATCGATCCGATCGCCCCCACCGGACATCAAAACGATCCGCGACGGATCGAGACCGACCGCGTGACGCAACGCCAACTCGGTGTCGGTGGCGTCCTTGTCAACCGGGTGACGCTCGATCGCCGAGTTGCCCTCGGCCCAGGCGAGACCCTCCGCCGAGACCGAATCGAGATCGCCGATCAGCACCGTCGGGGTGAGCCCCGCCGACCGCGCGTGATCGAGACCCGAATCCGCCGCCATGATCACCGCGTCGTCGGGCACCGCGGCCACCGCATCGGGATGGAGCGCGTCACCGCCGATCACCAGCACCACCGTCGGCCCACCGACCGGGTCGACCGCGGGGAATGCCGTCCCCTCCAACAGATCACTCATCCTCATCTCCCTCCGCCGGCATTACCCGGATCAGGTCGTGGGTCGGTGGAAACCACCCTCTCAGCCCGCTCGGCGAGCTCCCCAGTTCAGTTGTGACACGTCGCCGAAGCAACAGCGGTGAACTTACCCGCTCAGCCCCCGACGAACGAGGCGAGCGCCGCCTCGGCGCCACCGAGGTCGTCGCGATCGAGCGCGGTCAAACGGCTGATGTACGACACCGAGACGAACCCGGCCTCCACCGCGCCACCATCGGAGTCCGGCGGCAACTCCGCCGCCTCGCCGTAGTCGAACGCCACCTTGAACGACCCCTCCTGACCCTCGATCGGATCGAGGGTCGCCGAGGACATCCCACGGATCGGCTTCGCGTCGATCGAGGTGCGCCGCCACCCGAGCAGATCGGCCGTCGCCACATTCGGCACGTTGATGTTCGCCACCACCGGCTCGGCGGGAAGGCCATCGGCGATGAGACCACCCACATAGGCCGACGCCACCTCGGCCGCCGTATCCCACTGCTGGCCGATGAGCATCTCATCCCAAGCCTGGCCCTCGACCCCCCAACCGGTGACCGCCTGCGAGACCGCGACGCCGTTCCACCCGCCGTTGCGGGCGGTCAGACAGGCGCCGACCGTGCCCGAGTGATACACCGATCGGCCGACGTTCGCCCCCGGGTTGATACCCGACACGACGAGATCGAACGGGCCGCCGAACGCGCCCAGTCGGGCGAAGAACACGCACAGCGCTGGAGGGCCCGACACCGCCCACGACTCATCAATCCCGTCGACGGTCGACCGATGCACCTCGGGCTGCATGAGATGGATCGCGCCGACCGCCGCGCCCGCCCCGGAGAACTCGCGGTCGGGGGCCACCACCACCACATCGCCGTGAGCGGTCATCGCCCGAGCGAGCAGGTGGAGACCCACCGAGGAGATGCCGTCATCGTTGGTCACCAGGATGCGCACCCACCCTTACTACCGGATGCGGGTGAACCCCGGGTAAATTCGGCTTCACCGATCTGTCACGGCACGGGCCTCGACGCGCTGACCGGTGACCACCACCAGCACCAGTCCCGCCATCACCAACACCATGCCGGGTACCTGCGCCAACACGATCGACTCACCGAGGAACACCCAAGCCCAGAACGTCGCCTGCGCCGGCTGCGACACCTGGATCACCCCGACGGTCACAATCGGCACCGAACGCTGGGCGTAGACCAACAACGCGTGGCCCACCATCCCCGTCAGCACCGCCAACAACGCGATCGCCACCCAGGTCTCACCCGAAGCCGGCCAGAGCGAATCGCTGGTCACCACCGCCACCGGCGTCGCCGTCACCATCGCGACCGGCATGAGGATCGCCACGAAGTCGAGCGTCCCCACCCCGCGAGCACGAGCCCGCTTCGTGAACGCCAGGTACCCGACGAACCCGAGCATCCCACCGACCGCCAACACGTCACCGGCCGCCGTCGCCACCCCGTCATCGGACCCGAACCACAGCACCACCACGAGGCCGAGAAAGCTCAGCGCACCCCAACGAAGCGAACCCCTCGCCGGATGCTCACCGAACATCACCAGGCCGAGCGGCGCGAGCACGAGCGGAGCCAGAGCGACGATGAACTGGCTGTGGGCCACGCTCGTCCGCGTCACCGACACGAACATCAACGAGATGTTCAGACCGAAACTCAGGGCCGCCGGAGCCACCGCCACCCAGGTCGCCCGCGACGGCAACGGACGGCCCCGCAACCGCAGCACCGCCAGCACCGACCACCAGATCACCGTCGACGCCGCGAGACGCCACCAGGCGATCACCGACCCCGATGTCCCCGGCCACTTGATCACCGAGAAACTCAGACCGAAACAGGTGACCGCCCCGACCATCGCCAACGGGCCGATGAGCGAATGACCCGCCGCCGACCGCAGCCGACCCGGGAGCGACACCCTCAGACCCCGCCGATGGAGAGCCAGGCCTCGGCGACCGACGCGTCGCCGACCACATCGAGTTCGGCCCCGCCGAGCGCGGCTGCGACACCACGACGCCCCCACAGCGCGAGCAGCACATCGGCCGCGGCACCGCGGATCGCTGCATCACCCTTGGCGTGCTCACGGGTGAGCGCGAACCCCTCGCCATCGGGCACCACCAGCCACTCACCGGCCACATCGGTGCAGTGGATGTGCAACGAGCCAGTCGGCACCGACGCGCGACCCGACCCGAGAATCCGCACCAGCGCCGCCGACAGATACTCATCGACACCGTCCGAGGCCAGCGACGCCTCGATCGGCGCCACCGCGTCGACCGCGCTCTCCACATCCACCCGGTGCACTGCCGTCTCATGGGCCAACCGACGCTGCCAGCTCGCCACCGTCTGCGGCACCCGGAAGGGCAGGAACGCCGGCGCCCCCACATCGAACGAACCGAGCACCCCCACGAGGTCGGCCGCGCCCTCAGCGAACCAGTCAGCGAGCCCCTCGGCCTCGACGGACGCATCCGGTGACACCACCGAGTCGCGCTCAGCCATCGCCCCGACACGCACACACCCCGCGGCCCAACGATGCACCCATCCGAGGTGACGGACCGCGGCTGAGAGATCCCACCCGTCGCACACCGGCACCGGCGCGTCGAGCGCCGACGAACGGCACAGCGAGGCCACCCGGGCCGAGTCCTCCTCGATCGCCGCCAGATAGATCTCCGACCCGAGGAAGGGTCCGTCGGCGGTGGGGGACGGGTCGACCGGCATGACCCCCGACGGTAGCCTGACGGCCATGTCCCCCCTCGATGCGTCCACCACGGAATCTGGATCAGAGACCATCGTCGAGATCACTCCGGCCGCCCTCGACATCATCCGAGGCCTCCGCGCCGAAGAGACCGACCCCGACACCCTCGGGCTCCGCATGGCGATCATCTCCGGGCCCGGCGAGGACTTCCGCTACGACCTCAGCTTCGACGAGTATCTCACCGCCGGGTTCACCGACGAGGTCCGCACCATCGACGGACTCAAGATCATCGTGCCCGCCGACTCGGTCGAACTCCTGAGCGGCGCCACCCTCGATCACACCGAGACCCAGGGTCTCGTCATCCGCAACCCCAACAGCCCGCGGCCGATCGTCGTCGACGGTCTCACCACCGACGACGCCCTCTCGGCTGAGATCGAAGCCATCGTCTCCACCGAGGTCAACCCGGCCCTCGCCGCCCACGGCGGATTCGTCACCTACGTCGGCCACGACGGCGACGGCGTCGCCTACATGACCATGGGCGGCGGCTGTCACGGCTGCTCGATGAGCAAGACGACCATGATGGAAGGGGTCCAGACGATGATCGTCGAAGGGATTGAACCCATCACCGCGGTGCGCGACCTCACCGATCACACCACCGGGTCGAACCCGTACTACGCCTGACCGGACCGGTCAGAGCAACGGCGAGAGATCGCTCCAGAGGTCGTCGACGTCCTCGAGGCCGACCGACACCCTGAGCAGGCCGTCCGTCACCCCGATCGAACGCCGCTCCTTCTCCGAGAGCGACACGTGGGTGGTCGACGCCGGATGACACATGAGCGTCTCCGTGCCACCGAGCGACGTGGCCCGACGCACGAGGGACACCCCGTCATGCAGACGGCGGGCCGCCTCGAGCCCACCGGTCAACTCGAACGACAGCATCGAACCGGTCGAGTGCATCTGCGCGCGCACCAGCGCCGCCTGCGGATGCGACTCCAGACCCGGATGGTGCACCGCCGCCACCGAGGAGTGCCCCTCGAGTCGCCGCGCCAACTCGAGAGCCGAGGCGCTCTGCCGGGCCAGCCGCACGTCGAGGGTGCGGAGTCCGCGCACCGCCGACTGGGCATCGGCCGGAGAGGCCACCGAACCGTGCAGCACCGAATAGGCCCACACCGCCTCGACCAGATCACGCTCGCCGGCGATCACCCCGAGGGTGACGTCGTTGTGGCCGGAGATGCCCTTCGTCGCCGAATGCACCACCAGATCCACACCGAAGTCGAGGGTGCGCTGGCCGAGCGGCGTCGCGAAGGTCGCGTCCACCACGGTGAACGGCCCCGCAATCGACCCGAGCGCCGCGAGATCAACCACACCGAGCAGTGGATTCGACGGCGACTCGACGATCACCACCGTCGTGCGACCCGGCTCCACCGCAGCTGCGATCGCCTCGGCATCGGTGCCGTCGACGAAGGTCGTCGACACACCGAACCGCGCCAGGGGACCGCTCAGCAGCGCCGAGGTGCCCGCATACAACTGGCGGGAGGCCACCACATGGTCGCCCGAGGAGCACAACGCCAACAGCACCGACGAGATCGCGCCCATACCCGAACCGAAGGCGAGCGCGTCCTCGGCGCCCTCCAACTCGGTGATCGCCTCCTCGAACGCCCGGACCGTCGGATTCGAATACCGGGCGTAGAACTCGCCGGGACGCGACCCGGTCGCGCGACGGCGACCCTCGTCGAGATCGGCCGACTCCCAGACCGCCGCCGACCACAGCGGGCCCGCGAGGGCGCGACCGAAACCGGAGCGACCAGCCGAGACCACCCGGGTGCCGTCACCACGATCGACGCCGTCCGTCATGGCGCCGTACGGTAACGGCGCGAGAGCCGGACTGAGATCCGTCGGTCAGTTCGGGGTGATGACCACCACGGTGTCGCCGCCTCCGACAGTGTCACCAGCGGAGACCTTCACCTCGGCGATCGTGCCGGAGACATCAGCCGAGATCTGGTTCTCCATCTTCATCGCCTCGAGCACGACCACGGCCTGACCGGCTTCCACCGCCTGCCCGACCTCGACGAGCACCTTGACGATGGTGCCCTGCATCGGCACCGTCACCTGGCCCGAACCACCACCAGAGGACGAACCACCACCGGCGCGCTTCGCGCGCTTCGGCGCGGCCGCCGCCACACCGACCGTCTCGGGCACCCACATGCGCACCGCGAACCGTCGGCCGTTCACCTCGATCGTCGTGGTCCGCTCCACCAACGGCTCCGACTCGCCCTCCGGCGGAGCCGCCGGCGCCGCCGACACCCCTGAGAGATCGAGGGTCTGCTCCACCCACTTCGTGGAGTGCTCGACGGCCTCGAAGTCGGGATGCTCGAGGATCGCGATGTCGGCCGGGATCGTGGTCGCCACCCCCGACACGCGCATCTCGCGCAACGCGGTGATGGTGCGCGCGATCGCTGTGTCGCGGTCGCGCCCCCACACGATCAACTTGCCGACCAGGTTGTCGTAGTACTGGCTGATCTCGTCGCCCGACTCGTAACCGGTGTCGAAACGCACCCCGAACCCGCTCGGAGCCGACAACTCGGTGATCGGGCCCGGCGACGGCAAGAACGCGCCACCGGCCGGATCCTCGGCGTTGATGCGCACCTCGATACCCGCTCCCGTGCGGCGAGCGGTCACCTGCTCCTGGGTCATCGGCAACGACTCACCCGCCGCCACCCGGATCTGCCACTCGACGAGATCGATCCCGGTGATCACCTCGGTGACCGGATGCTCCACCTGCAGGCGGGTGTTCATCTCGAGGAAGAAGAACTCGCCGTCCTGATAGATGAACTCGACCGTGCCGGCGTTGTAGTAGCCGACCGCCTTCGCGGCCTTCACCGCCGCCTCACCCATCGCCTCCTCGACACCATCGGGAAGACCCGGTGCCGGAGCCTCCTCGATCAGCTTCTGGTGACGTCGCTGGGCCGAGCAGTCGCGCGTCGACACCCAGACCACGTTGTCCTGCTGATCGCCGACGATCTGCACCTCGACGTGGCGCGGCCAGGTGAGATAACGCTCGACGTACACCTCGTCGCGACCGAAGAACGCCTTGGCCTCGCGCTGGGCGCTCGCCATCGCCTCCTCGACGGCATCGGCCGACTCGACGACCTTCATGCCGCGACCCCCACCGCCGAAGGCGGCCTTGATGCACACCGGCCAACCGAACTCATCGCCGAAGGCGCGGATCTCATCTGGGCCCTGAGCGAACTCGGTGGTGCCCGGCACGATCGGCGCCCCACCGCGCTGGGCGGCCAGACGCGACGACACCTTGTCGCCCATCTCGTCGATCGCCGCCGCCGGAGGACCGATCCAGGTGACACCCATATCGGTGATCGCCCGGGCGAAGTCGGCGTTCTCGGAGAAGAACCCGTAGCCCGGGTGTACCGCGTCGGCCCCCGAGGTGCGGATCGCATCCAGAATCGCCTCGGTGTTCAGGTAGCTCTCGGCAGCCGTCTGTCCGCCGAGGGCGTAGGCCTCATCGGCGAGACGGACGTGGAGGGCGTTGCGATCGAGCTCGGAGTACACCGCGACCGTGGCGATACCCATCTCCCGGGCGGCCCGGATGACCCGGACTGCGATCTCTCCTCGGTTGGCGATCAAGATCTTCGACAGCACGGATGACAATGTAGGTGGCGTGGACCTCCCACCACATCCTCAAGCCCGCCCCGTCGAGGTGCCCGACGACCTCGCCGCCGCTGGATGGACCGTGTGGACCGTCGACGAGACCGGCAGTACCAACGCCGACCTCGTCGCCGCGGCGGCCGTCGGCGCCCCCCACCGGACCGTGCTGCGCACCGACCACCAGACCGCCGGCCGAGGACGCCTCGACCGGCGCTGGGACGCCCCCGCCGGCACCAATCTGCTCGTGTCGATCCTCCACCGCGAGGTACCCGAACCACCGGTGCGACTCACCCACCGGACCGGACTCGCGCTCGTGCGCGCCATCCGACGCACCACCGGCGCCGACGCCCGACTCAAATGGCCGAACGACGTGCTGCTCGCCGACGATGACGGCGAGACCCGCAAGGCCGCCGGGATGCTCGCCCAGGCCTGCCCCGACGGCTCCGTCGTCGTTGGATGCGGCATCAACATCGGTTGGGCACCCGAGGGCGCTGCGCGCATCGGCGACACGATCACCCCGGCGGCGCTCCTCGAGGCGGTCCTGGCCGAGTTCGACCTGCTCGGCGACGACGACACCGCCGAGGCCGCCTATCGCGATCACCTCGACACCATCGGACGGGCCGTGAGAGTGGAGACCCCCGGCGGAACCATCGAAGGGCGGGCCGTCGGCGTCGATGACGACGGCTCCCTCGAGGTACTCGACGCCTGCGCCGTCACCCACCGCATCGGCGTCGGCGACGTGATCCACCTGCGTCCGACCTGACCAGTACCGTGATCTCGTGCCCCGGTGGCTGACGAGATCCCCGCTCCCGACGATGTTCGCGGTCGCCGCTGTCGTCGCCGCCTCGGGAGCCATCGGCCTCACCGCCGCGACCGGCGACCGCATCGCCGAGGTCGAGCGGATCGAGGGGCTCGAGGTCGTCCTCGCCGAACAGCCCGTCGACGACGTCGGCGAGCCCATCGAGGTGCCACCCACCGAGAACTACCTCCTCGTCGGATCCGACTCGCGGGAGGGCATCAGCGCCGATGACCCCGACTTCGGTGCCATCGGCGACACCAGCATCGTGAGCGGCCGCCGAGCCGACGTGATCATGGTGCTGCGCCGTGAACTCGACGGCGGCCTCCACCTGGTCAGCCTTCCCCGCGACCTGTGGCTCCGCATCCCCGGCACCGGTGGCTCCAACCGCATCAACTCGGCCTATCGGGGCGGCCCCGAACGCATCGTCGCCACCGTCACCGAGACCCTCGGTATCCCCATCAACCACTACGTCGAGGTCAACTTCGTCGGCTTCCGCGACATCGTTGACGAGATCGGCGGTGTCGAGATTTGCTTCGCCCACCCGGCCCGCGACCCGAAGACCGGACTCGACCAGCCACCCGGATGCAACACCCTCGACGGCGTTCAGGCCCTGGCCTACGCGCGGAGCCGCTCGTATCAGGAGTTCCGGGAAGGGGAGTGGCGCACCGACGGCCGCGCCGACCTCGGACGCATCGAACGCCAACAGCTGTTCATGAGAGCCGCCGCCGACGGCGTCCTGCGCCGACTCACCGATCAACCCTTCGCCTCCGGAGAACTCATCCAGGCGGTCACCGCCAGCGTCCGCGTCGATGCCGCCCTCGAACCCTTCGCCGCCGCCGAGGGACTCCGCCGCTCCTTCGGGAACGGCTTCACCACCTACAGCCTCCCCGTCTACGGCGACAACGTCGACGGAAACAGCGTGCTGCGCCTCGGCGACGGCGCTGAGGCCATCTTCGAGTTCTTCCGAGGCAACACCCCGCCACCGGCCACCGAATGAGCCCGACCGGGCCTCCCCGGCCGGTGAAGTCCCGTCGCCACTAGAGTCGTCGCCGATGAAGGCGCTGATCCTCGCCGGCGGTGCCGGCACGCGGCTCCGGCCGATCACCCACACCCGGGCCAAACAGCTCGTGCCGGTCGCCAACAAGCCGATCCTGTTCTACGGCATCGAGGCGATGGTCTCAGCCGGCATCACCGAGATCGGTGTCATCGTCGGCGACACCCGAGACGAGGTCATGGACGCCCTCGGCGACGGCTCGGCCTTCGGGGCCGCCATCACCTACCTGCCACAGGACCAGCCCCTCGGGCTCGCCCACTGCGTGCTCATCGCCCGGGAGTTCCTCGGCGAGGACGACTTCGTCATGTACCTCGGCGACAACCTCCTGGAACAGGACCTCGCCGCCTTCGTCGACGCCTTCCGCACGGCGCGCGCCGGCGACCAACCACCCGATGCGCAGATCCTCCTCAAGCAGGTGCCCGACCCGCACCGGTTCGGCATCGCCGAACTCAACGACTCCGGCGACGTCATCCGACTCGTCGAGAAGCCCGCCGACCCACCGTCCGACCTCGCCCTCGTTGGCGTGTACCTCTTCGACGCCGGTATCCACGAGGCCGTCGCCGCCATCGAACCCTCGCCCCGAGGTGAACTCGAGATCACCGACGCCATCCAATGGCTCGTCGACCAGGGGCGCCGGGTGCGCTGCGAACTCCTGACGGGCTGGTGGATCGACACCGGGAAACTCACCCCGCTCCTCGAGGCCAACCGGCTGCTACTCGAACGGATCGACACCACCATCGACGGCGAGGTCGACGAGGCCTCCGTCATCGACGGCCGCGTCCACATCGGCGCCGGGGCGACCGTCACCGGTTCCACCATCCGCGGCCCCGTCGCCATCGGGCCCGGCGCCGTCATCGAGAACGCCTTCATCGGCCCCTTCTCCGCCATCGGTGCCCGCTGCCGAGTCGTGTCCTCCGAGATCGAGCATTCCGTGCTCATGGACGACTCCTCGGTCGTCGATGTGCCGCGACTCGAGGACAGCCTCATCGGATCGCACGCCGAGGTGATGCGCTCGCGCCGCAAACCGCGGGCGCTGCGCCTCATGGTGGGCGACCACTGCCAGATCGATGCCGAATGACCCGGAGGAACGGGAGCCGACATGCCTGACGTACTGACCCTCGCCGACGCCGTCGGAACCGACATCGCCGGAGTGCACGTGGTGCGACCACAGATCCACGGCGACGAGCGCGGTCTCTTCATCGAGACCTACCGCCGCGAATGGATCCCGCAGGCCCGCGAGATGCTGCAGTCGAACCGGTCCAACAAGCAGGCCGGCGCCGTCGTCGGCCTCCACTACCACCTGCACCAGGCCGACTACTGGTACGTGCCGGCCGGCACCGCCCGCGTCGTCCTCCACGACCTCCGCGAGGGCGGACCGACCGACGGCAACACCGCCTGCTTCGACATCAGCGGCGAGAACCACTGGGGCGTGTACATCCCGCCCGGGGTCGCCCACGGCTTCGCCTCACTCACCGACGTCGTCATGACCTACCTCGTCGACGGCTACTACAACCCCGCCGACGAACTCGGCGTCGCCTGGGACGACCCGGCGCTCGGCGCCGACTGGGGGGTCACCGACCCGATCGTCTCCGAACGCGACCGCACCAACCCGCTGCGCGCCGACCTCCCCGAGGGTCGTCGCCCCTACTGGCCGATGCGCACCTGAGGACCACATGAAGTACTTCGTCACCGGCGGCGCCGGATTCATCGGATCGAACTACGTGCGCTGGCTCCTCGCCAACAGCGACCACGAGATCACCGTCTACGACAAGCTCACCTACGCCGGGAACCTCGACAACCTCCGCGACGTGCTCGACGACCCGCGCTGCACCTTCGTGCAGGGTGACATCTGCGACCGCGACACCGTCGAGGAGCACCTGCCCGGACACGAGATCGTCGTCCACTTCGCCGCCGAGAGCCACGTCGACCGCTCCATCGTCGACCCCTACGCGTTCGTGCACACCAACGTGTTCGGCACCAACGTGCTCTGCGACGTCGCCAACCGATCCGAGATCGACCGCTTCGTGCACATCTCCACCGACGAGACCTACGGCTCGATCGACGTCGGCTCGTTCACCGAGACCGACCGGCTCAACCCCCGCTCGCCCTACTCGGCGGCCAAGGCCGGCTCCGACCTCATCGCCCTCTCCTACGTGACCACCTACGGCATGCCGGTGGTCGTCACCCGGTGCTCCAACAACTACGGGCCCTATCAGTATCCCGAGAAGCTCATCCCGCTGTTCACCACCAACCTGCTCGACGGGCACAAGGTGCCCCTCTACGGCGACGGCGGCAACGTGCGCGACTGGATCCACGTGGAAGACCACAACCGCGCCGTCCAGGTCGTGCTCGAACGCGGCGAGATCGGCGAGATCTACAACATCGGCGCCCACAACGAGATCACCAACCGCGAGATCACCCACCGCCTCATCGAACTGTGCGGACGCGACGAGTCGTTCATCGAACCCGTCGCCGACCGCCTCGGCCACGACCGCCGCTACTCGGTCGACATCGACCGCATCACCGCCCTCGGCTGGAGCCTGACCCGCGACTTCGAGACCGGACTCGCCGAGACCGTCGAGTGGTACCGCGACCATCGCGACTGGTGGGAGCCGCTCAAGGCGAGGACCTGATGCGGATCCTCGTCACCGGTGCCGACGGCCAACTCGGCCGCGACGTCGCGCGCGTCTGCGTTGAAGCCGGCGACGAGGTCACCCCGGTCGGCCGCGACCGACTGGACATCACCGATCGCGCCGCCGTCCACGCCGCCGTCGCCGCTCTCCGACCCGACGCCGTCATCAACTGCGCCGCCCACACCGCCGTCGACGCCTGCGAATCCGAGGAGGAACGAGCCCACCTCATCAACGGCCTCGCCGTTCGCTGGCTCGCCGAGGCCGTCGACACCCACCGGAACCACCTCGTGCAGATCAGCACCGACTACGTCTTCGACGGCACCCTCGACCGCCCGTACCACGAGTGGGACACCGTCAACCCGACCAGCGCCTACGGGCGATCCAAACTCGCCGGCGAGACCGAGGCCGCCGCCCTCGGCAGCCGAGCCGCCACCGTGCGCACCTCCTGGGTGTGCGGAGAGCACGGCAACAACATGGTCGCCACCGTCCTCCGGCTCATCGGCGAACGTGACCACCTCAGCTTCGTCAACGACCAGATCGGCAACCCCACCTTCACCGCCGACCTCGCCGTCGCCCTGCGCGAGGTCGCCCTCGAACGGCGGAGCGGCATCCACCACCTCACCAACACCGGACCGGTCTCCTGGTACGAGTTCGTGCGCGAGATCGTCTCCGCCGCCGGCCGCGACCCGTCGATGGTCAGTCCGATCACGACCGCCGACCTCGACCCGCCGCGCCCCGCGCCGCGCCCGGCCAACAGCGTGCTCGACAACGCCGTGTGGCGCCTCGCCGGCCACAAGCCGCTCCGGCACCACAGCGAACCACTCGCCGAACTCGTGGCGCGCCTCACCGGGTGAGACCGTGCGCGTCGCGTACACCCTGGAGCAGTGCTGGCACGACGTGCCGGGAGGCACCGCCGTCGCCACCCTCCGGGTCGCCACCGAACTCACCGCCCACCACGGCATCGAACTCGTCGGCGTCGCCGGACGTCATCGTCACCCCGCGGTCGCCGGTTTCGAACCGACCGTCCCGGTCAGCACCGTCCCCCTCGCCCGACCACTGCTGTACGACGCCTGGATCCGGCTCCGCTGGCCCCTCGTCGAATCGGCCACCGGTCCCGTCGACCTGTGTCACTCGACTGCCGGCATCCCGGCGCCGAGTCGAGCGCCCGCCATCGTCACCCTCCACGACGTCGCCTTCCTGCGGCGACCCGACCGACTGACCCGCCGGGGCGCCCGCGTCCTCACCCGAGCCGTCGACCGGGCCCGTTCCGCCCGCCTCATCACCTGCCCGAGCGCGACCGTCGCCCGCGAACTCGCCGAGCGCGGATTCGCCGAGGAGCGCATCCGCGTCATCCCCTGGGGGGTCGACCCGCATCACACCACCGCCGACGACATCGCCCGCGCGCGCGACACCCACCACCTCCCCGCCGACTACGTGCTCGCCGTCGGCACCCTCGAACCCCGCAAGAACCTGCGGCGCCTCATCGCCGCCATGGAACACATCGACCTGCCGCTCGTGGTCGCCGGCGCCGACGGCTGGGGAGGCATCGCCCGCGAGCTCGCCGACAGCAGCGACGTCCGGTTCCTCGGACACGTCGATCCCGCCGACTTGCCCGCGCTCTACAGCGCCGCGCAACTGCTCGCCTACCCCAGCGAGGACGAGGGCTTCGGCCTGCCCGTGCTCGAGGCGATGAGCGCCGGCACCCCGGTGGTCACCAGCCGCGGCACCGCCACCGAGGACGTCGCCGGGGGAGCAGCCGTACTCGTCGACCCCTACGACACCGACTCCATCACCGCCGGCATCCAGACCGCTCTCGCCGACCGCGAGCGGCTCATCGCCCTCGGACACGATCGCGCCACGCAGCACACCTGGGCCGCGACCGCCGCCGCCACCGCCACCGCCTACCGCGAGGCGCTCAGATGATCCACGCGGCGGTCAACCTGCTGTGGTGCGCCCACGGCCGAGTCGGCGGCTCCGAGGAGTACCTGGTTCGCCAACTCGACGGCCTCGCCGACGTCGCCCCGGAGATCTCCTGCGACCTCCACCTCGGGAAGCCGCTCGCCGAGGCCCACCCGTCCCTTCGCCGCCACCGGCTCCGCACCACCGGACTCGACGTGGACCGTCGAGCCATCCGAATCCCCGTCGAGCACACCGCCTTCGCGATCGGCACCCGTGGAGCCGACCTCGTGCACCACGGCGGAGGCACCGCGCCGCTGTGGGGCCGCGGACCCCGCGTCGTGACCGTCCACGACCTCCAGTACCTGCGCCTCCCGCAGTACTTCACCCGGGCACGGCTCACCTACCTGCGGGCGATGATGGGTCAGAGCGTGCGGCGGGCGACCGTCGTGACGACGCCCACCGCCCACGTGGCCACCACCGTCACCGAGGCCTTCGGCATCGACCCCGACCGCATCGTGGTCGTACCCCACGGCGTACCGGCCCCGCGCACCAGCGCCGACGAGATCGCCGCGACCCGCGAGCGATACCTCGGGGCTGACGACCGCGGCGGCCGGCTCGTGCTCCTGCCCGCCATCACCCACCCCCACAAGGGGCACCTCCGACTCATCTCCGCCTTCGCCCGCTGGTCGACCCCCGTCGACCGCCTGGTGCTCATCGGGGGAGTCGGTGCTGCCGAGCAGGACGTGATGAACGCCATCCGCACCAGCGATGTCGCTGAACGCATCGATCGTCCCGGCCGCGTCGACGACGACCAGCGAGACTCCCTGATCGCCGCTGCCGACGTACTCGTCCTGCCGAGTGAGGAGGAGGGCTTCGGCGCCCCGGTCATTGAGGCCATGGCCGCCGGCACCCCCGTCATCGTCTCCGACATCCCCGCGCTCGTCGAGGTCGGTGGGGGAGCGGCTGTGGTCGCGACCGACGGCATCGACACCCTCGTCGAGGCGCTCGAGACCGCCGTCGCCGATCGCGATCGGCTGATCGCCGCCGGCCTCGAACGCTCGCGGCACTTCACCACCGCGACCAGTGGCGCGGCACTCGCCGCGGCCTATCGGAAGGCGGTCGGCATGGAGGAGGAGACGCCATGAGGATCGTCGTGATCTGCCCCCACTTCGCTCCCGACACGGCCCCCACCGGCACCGTCATGACCCGCATCGTCGCCGAACTCGCCGACCGGGGACACGAACTCCACGTCGTCAGCTCGCTGCCCTGGTACCGCGAGCACGCCGTCGAGGACGGCTGGACCGGTCGACTCGTCCGCCGTCAGACCACCGACTGGGGTTCGATCAGCAGGATCCATCCCTTCCCCGCGGCCGACAAGGCCAACCTGTTGCGACGGGCGATCGCCTTCATCGCCTTCAGCATCATCGCCGTCCCCGTCGCCCTCACCGCCGGAGGACGACCCCGACGCGTCGACGCGGTGCTCGCCATGTCCCCACCGCTCACCCTCGGAGGGGTCGGCGCCCTCGTCGCCCGTCTGCGATCAGGTCGCGCCGTGTTCAACATCCAGGACGTGTTCCCCGACGCCGCGGTGCGAACCGGTGCGATCACGAACCGTCGCGTGATCGCCGCCGCCGAACGCCTCGAACGGCTCACCTATCGACTCTCCGACACCGTGACCGTGTTGAGCGAGGACCTCCGCGACAACGTCAGCGCCAAGATGCCCGCCGAACGTCGCGATGACGTCGCCGTCATCGCCAACTTCGTCGACACCGACCTCATTACCCCCGGCCCGCGCGACAACGCCTACCGCCGCGAGCACGACCTCAGCGGCACCGTCGCCATGTACGCCGGTAACGTCGGCTTCTCGCAGTCGCTCGACACCGTCATCGAAGCGGCGCGGCAGCTCGACGACATCACCTTCGTCATCAACGGTGACGGAGCGGCCCGCGAACGACTCGAGCACCAGGCCGACGGCCTGCCCAACGTCAGGTTCGTCGGCTACCAGGCCCCCGACCGGCTCGCCGAGGTGCTCGCCGCCGCCGACATCCACCTCGTACCGCTCCGAGCCGGACTCGGCTCGGTGAGCGTGCCCTCCAAGACCTACACCGCCCTCGCCGCCGCGCGACCGGTGATCGCCGCCGTCGACCCCGGGACGGCCATCGACCGACTCGTCACCGACACCGCATGCGGTATCTGCGTCGCCCCCGATGACACCGAGGCCCTGGTCGGAGCCCTGCGCGAACTCGCGGGCGACCCCGAACGGCAGCGACGCCTCGGCGAATCGGGCCGCGCCTGGGCCGTCGATCACGCCTCTCCGGCCGCCGTCGGCGAGGCCTACGAGCGGGTGCTCTCGCGCCGACCGGTCAACCCACGGTCGTCCCGATAGCCTCCCCACGCGTGGCAGGCTCATCCTCGACCCGAAAAGCAGCCAAACTCGCGAACCGCTCCGGGGGGCGCAGCGTCCGCATGCAGAGCGGATCGATCTTCCCGATCGCGATCATGGCCGTCATCGTCCTCGGCGTCGCCTCGATCGTCTACTCCCGCCAGACCGTCCCATCGGCTGACGACTCCCCGCCCACCATCAACGACCACTGGCACATGGCCTACGGGTTCAACATCTGCGGAGAGTGGTACCAGCTCGAGGGTGACCTCGAGGACCGCAACGCGGCCGGCAACTTCGTCAACACCAAGTTCCTCCAGACCGGCATCCACTCGCACAACGACGGTGTCATCCACTGGCACCCCTACACCTCGCGGGCCGTCGGCAGCCGCGCCGATCTGGGCGTCTTCCTCGAGACCTACGAGGTGGAGCTCACCAACGACGCGCTCCGCTTCCCCGACAGCCAGTTCGACGGAGCCGACTACGTCGAGGGAGAGACGACCTGCAACGGCGAGGACGCCGAACTCTCCGTCGTGGTCTGGGAGAACTTCACCGACACCGACGACGGCGACCGCTACATCGCCGAGATGAACGACATCCGCGTCTCCAACGACCAGATGGTGTTCGCCATCGCCTTCGTTCCGCGCGGTGACTCCGTGTCGATGCCGCCGTGGGCCTCGCGCCTCCCCGAACTCGGGGCCATCGACTCCGGAGTGGTCATCCCCGACGAGGTCAGCGACGTGACCGTCGACGGCGACTCCGACGACTGATGCACGCCGTCGTCCTCGTCGGCGGCTTCGGCACCCGGCTGCGGCCCCTCACCAACGAGGTGCCCAAGCCCATGCTCCCCATCGGCAACGTCCCGATGATCGTCCGACTCGCCGAACGCCTCGGCGAGGGAGGGGTCACCGACATCGTGCTCGCCCTCGGGTTCCGCCCCGACGCCTTCCGGGAGGCCTTCCCCGGGGATCGAGTCGGCGACGTCCGGATGCACTACGCCGTCGAACCCGAACCCCTCGACACCGCCGGAGCCATCGCCTTCGCCGCCCGCGCCAGCGGGATCGACTCGACGTTCGTCGTCGCCAACGGCGACATCGTGACCGACCTCGACATCGCCGGACTCGTCGATGCGCACCACCGACTCGGTGTCGACGCCACCATCCACCTCACCCCGGTCGACGACCCCAGCGCCTACGGCGTCGTCGAGACCGACGCGGCGGGTCGCGTGAGCCGATTCATCGAGAAACCCTCACCCGGTGAGACCGACAGCGATCTCATCAACGGGGGCACCTACGTGCTCGAACCCGCCGTGCTCGACCTCATCGAACCCGATCGTCGGGTATCGGTCGAGCGTGAGACCTTCCCGACCCTCGTCGCCGACGGTCGGCTTGCCGGCCACCCCACCGACGACCGTTGGATCGACACCGGCCGGCCCGAGACCTACCTCGAGGCGAACCTCGACCTCGCCGACCGTGCCGACGCGATCCACCCCGAGGCCAGCATCGCCGCAACCGCGAGCATCGAGCACAGCATCATCGGCGCCGGCGCCCGCATCGACGGCGAGGTACACCGCAGCGTGGTGCTCCCCGGTGCCTCCATCGCGGCTGGAGCCACGGTGAGGTCGTCGCTGGTGTGGGGTCACGTCCCCGCCGACGCCACCCTCGACAGCTGCGTCATCGGCGAGGGCGCTGAGGTCCCCGCCGGAGACCATCGCGGTCTGCGCCTGCCGGAGCCCGGATGACCCCCCGGACGATCGCGGTCGTCGGTGGAGCGGGATTCGTCGGTTCCCACCTGGTCGACCGACTCCTGGTGGACGGCCACCGGGTACGGGTCGCCGACGACCTTTCGACCGGCAGCCTCGCCAACCTCGCCGACGCGCGCCACGTCGACGGCGACCTCACCTTCGACCACCTCGACATCTCCGCCCCGGAGGGCGGCGCCTGGCTCGCCCGCCACCGACCGGAGGTCATCGTCCACCTCGCCGCCGTGCCGCGGCGGGTGACACGCCCCACCGATTACGCCGAGGCCTGGGCCCGCACCCTCGCCGTCATCGACGGCGCCCGGCACCACGGGGCGCGGAAGGTGGTCGTCGCCCTTCCCGCCTCGACCATCAGCGGTCAGCCCCGCGCCAAAGACCTCCCGCTCAAGGAGGCCGACCCCCAGCCCCGCGGCGCGACCGGTGTGCTCGCTCGCACCGTCATCGACACCCTCGAACACGCCCGAGCCCGACACGCCGTCGAGTTCACCGCCCTCGCCCTCGGCTCGGTCTACGGTCCGCGCCAACGTCCCAGCGACGGCCTCGTGGCCGCGTTCATCGGCGCCCTCAGCGCCGGCCGCCCGCCGACGATCACCGGCGACGGCCGACAGTCGCGCGACCTCATCCACGTCGACGACGTCGCCGAGGCGCTCAACTCGGCGACCAGCCGCGGCGACGGACTCGTGATCAACGTCGGCACCGGCCACGCCACCCGAGTGTCCGACCTGTGGGAGATGATCGCCCCCGACGGTCCCGAACCGGTCAAGGTCCCGGCGCGGCCCGACGAACTGACCCGACTCGCGCTCTCGACCGCACGGGCTCGCATCCACCTCGACTGGTCGCCGTTCACGCCGCTCACCGAGGGTCTCGACCGGCTCCTCGGCCGCTGACCCGGTCAGCCGCGGGCCGCCGCGAGGGTCGCCTCGGCCAGTCGGGCCGCGACCACCGGATCCGACATCACCGAGGGCACCACCACCGAGCGCATCCCGGCCGCCGCCACCGCGTCGACCTGCCCGGCATCGACCGGATCGATCACCAGCGAGGCCGCCACCTCGGCGTAGACCGCCGCGACCGACGCCACATCGCTGGCGTGGCCGAGCTCGACCGCCATGCGCGCGGCAGGGCCCTTCAAGGCCGCCCCGCCGACGATCGGCGAGATCGCCACCACCGACTCGCGCCGCGCGGCGAGCGCCTCATCGACCCCGGCCAGTGACCGGATCGGCGCGATCGACACGAATGGATTCGAGGGCGCGATCACCACGACCTCGGCCCCTGTGATCGCCTCCATCACCGCTCCGGTCGCCGGGGAGCCATCGGAGTCGAACCGGACCGCGGACACCGCCACCGAGTGCCCGAGCCGGACGAAGTAGTCCTGGAAGGCGACCTCGCCGCCATCGGTGAGGGATACCAACGTGCGGTGGCGCCCGTCGCTCATCGGAAGCACCTCGACCTCCACACCCCAGGCCCGAGCGATCTCGTCGGTCACCGCGGTCAACGACGCCCCCTCGGCGAGACGACCGGTTCGATACAGGTGGGTGGCGAGATCGCGGTCGCCGAGCCCGAACCAGGTGGCACCCGCCGAGGAACCCTCCGGCACCACCTCGGAGAATCGTCCGAGCGCGTCCATCGCGTCCCAGGTCTCACCGACGAGACCCCAGCCGCGCTCCGGGTCGATCGCCCCGGCGAGGGTGTAGGTGACGGTGTCGAGATCAGGGGAGATGTACAGACCGTGGAGATCGGTGTCGTCCCCGGTGTTCACCACCGCCGTCACCTCGGCGGCCGGCACCACCGAGCAGAGCGCTCGCAGGAACCGGGCCGCGCCGACGCCACCGCACAGGACGGTGACACGGCGCGTCATCCGACGCTCCCGAGGGCCCGCTCGTAGAGCGCGACCAGGCCCTGCGCTGTCGCATCCCAGGAGAACCGCCCGAGGTTGTCCCGGCCGGCGGTGATGAGCGACCCGGCGAGGGCCTCGTCGGTGAGCACCCTCGACATCGCTGCCGCGAATCCGTCGGCATCGTCACGGTCGACGAGCAGCGCCGCCGCACCGGCCACCTCGGGAATCGAACCGACCCGGGAGGCGACCACCGGAACACCCACCTCATTCGCCTCCAACACCGGGAAACCGAACCCCTCGTCCATCGACGGATAGGCGAGCACCGAGGCCGAACCCAATAGCCAGGCCTTCGTCGCGGCATCCACCGATCCGAGGAGATGCACCCGCGAGGCCACCGAGGCCGGCAGGGCGGCGTGGGCGGCCGCCAACGCCGCGGCGTCGTCACCGGGGGCGCCGGCGATCACCAGATGACACTCGTCGGGGAGCCTCGGGGCCAGCTCGACCAGCCAGGGGTGTCGCTTCCGGCGCTCCGAGGTGCCGATCGCCAACACGAACGGACGTCCCGTCAGATCCGCGCACCTCTCAGGCACCGACGCCGGAGCCGGATCCGCCGGAAGCGGGCCGAGATGCACCGACCGCACACGATCGGTGTCGAGCAGATCCCGCACGCGGGTCGCGGTCGCCTCGGAACTGGTGTGGACCCAGGCGCCCCGCCGAACGGCGCGACGCAACACCCGACCCGCCCGGCGGACATCGGGTGAGGCCAGCGAGTCGTGCTCGAGGAACCAGCAGTCGTAGACCGACACCACCGAGGGGATCGAGGTGGGCGGCACCGTGTAGTTGGTGCCGTGGACGAGATCCACCCCGCCCATCCAGCGGTCGGCCCGAGGGCGGTCCCCGGCCGCCCAGAGCCGCAGTGCGACCATGGCCGGCAACGGCAGACGCACCTCGCCCGGCGCCGGTGACGCGCGGAAACTCACCAGATACGGGGTGAGGGCCACATCGGCTTGGGCCGACAGCGCGCCGATGGTGTGCTCGACCGCCGAGCCGATGCCGGTGCGTCGGCCGTGCAGCGGCCCTATGTCAACGGCCACGCGCATGAGTACGCATCATGCCAGCCGACGCCGACGGCTGGGTAGCCTTGGGGGATGCCACGCGCGCTGATCACCGGGGTGACCGGTCAGGACGGCCAGCACCTCGCCGAGTTCCTCCACGGTGAGGGCTACGAGGTCTTCGGCCTCGTGAAGGGTCAGAACAACCCGCGTATCGGCGCCATCCTCGACGAGATGCCCTGGCTCAACGTCGTGCAGGGCGACCTCGCCGACCTCTCGAGCCTGGTCACCGCCGTCGACCAGGCCCAACCCGACGAGGTCTACAACCTCGGTGCCGTCTCGTTCGTGGCCTACTCGTTCACCCACGCCGAGCTCACCGGCGACATCTCCGGTCTTGGTGTGCTCCGCATGCTCGACGCGATCCGGATGGTCGGCGGCATGAACGACAACTCGATCCGCTTCTACCAGGCGTCCACCTCGGAGATGTTCGGCGAGGTCCGCGAGGTCCCCCAGACCGAGATGACGCCGTTCCACCCGCGTTCTCCCTACGGCTGCGCCAAGGTGTTCGGGCACTACATCACCATGAACTACCGCGAGTCGTACGGGCTCTACGCCTGCTCGGGCATCCTCTTCAACCACGAGGGCCCACGGCGCGGGATCGAGTTCGTGACCCGCAAGATCACCAACGCCGTGGCCCGGATCAGTCTCGGTCTGCAGGACGGGCTGGCCCTCGGGAACCTGGAGGCCAAGCGCGACTGGGGCTACGCCGGCGACTACGTGAAGGCCATGTGGCTCATGCTCCAGCAGGACAGTCCCGAGGACTACGTCATCGCCACCGGTGAGACCCACTCCATCCGGGAGTTCCTCGACCTGGCCTTTGCCGAGGTCGGCATCGACGACTGGGAGCCCTACGTCACCCAGGATCCGCGCTTCCTCCGCCCGGCCGAGGTCGACCTGCTCATCGGCGACGCCACCAAGGCCCGCGAGCAGCTCGGATGGCAGCCCGAGGTCTCGTTCCCGCAGCTCGTGTCCATGATGGTCGCGAACGACCTCGACCTCGAGAAGCGCAAGATGGAGGCCAACCTCCGCTGATCGCCCGCGGCGGTCAGGAGACCGCGTGGAGGCGATGCCGGAGCGCCCCGAGGAACCAGGCGAGCGAGACCGCGCTGGAGGCGACCAACCCGATCTCGATGCGCCGGAAGATCTCGTCGCTCGACACCCAGGTGCCGATGACGAAGGCCACCACCCCGAGCACCCAGCCGATCGCGACCTGGGCGTGGGCCTCCAGGGCGATGACGGCCTGCGAGGTCGCGAGCGCCAGCATGTAGATGGCGCTGGAGAGCGCCAGCATCGCGAGGGTGCGACCCGACAACTCGGCCTCGTAGACCAGGTCGAGGACCCACGGACCCACCCAGAACGCCCCGACCGTGCCGATCGCGCCGATCGCGCCCACCACGATCGCCAGCAGGCGGAACCCCGAACGGAACTCATCGAACTCTCGACGGGCCGCGAGACGCGCCAGACGGGGGAGCAGCGTCGCCTGGATCGCCTGGAACATGAACAGGGGCACCCTGGCGAGCAGCACCCCGTATCCGAACCGTGAGACCAGGGCGGCCTCATCGGCGTCGGCGAGCAGGTTGGCCGCGACCGGCCCCGCGTTGATCAGGGCCGCGGCGCAGACCGTGCCGATGAGCAGCCACCCAAAGTTCTGCGTCACCTCGCGCCAGGCCGCCGGCGGGCCGTCCTCGGTGGCGAGCGAACCGCGGACGCCGATCGCGGCCACCGCCACCAGCGGCGACAGGGCCACCACGAAGGCGAACGGGCCGACCGCGGTGATGCCGATCCAGCCGAGGATGAGGCACCCGGCGATGCGGAGCAGGCCCTCGGAGCCGACCACGAAGGCGAACGAGCCGAAACGACCGGTGCCCGAGCAGATCCCCCGGGCCAGGAACACCGGGGCGTACACCGCGAATGCCGCCACCAGGGCCGCGAACATCACCCACTGCCCGTCGAAGTAGGCGTCGGTGACCAGCGGACTGGTCACGAGCATCACCGCCACCACCACGGCGACGATGATCGACATGAGCACCAGCACGCGGGCGACCACCGGTCGACCACCCTCACCGACGGCGGTCCGGTGGGCGAGGGCGCGGCTCAACTCCTGTTCGAGTGGGAGGAAGAACCCCGGTGCCAGGGCGAACATCGCGAACCAGAGGGCGGCGATCGGCGCGAACTCCTCATCGCCGCCGAGGGTGAGCGTCCCCACCCGGAAGAACGCGTAGGTCGCGATACCGCCGACGATGAGGCCGAGGGCGACCACGAGCGCCCCCTCAGGGAGGGGTTGGCGTCGCCCGGAGGCGTCAGCGGACACGGCTTCGGTGGACACGGGTTCTCGAATCTACCGGTGACCCCCCGCAGGGCACCGGGACTGGGCACCTGCCGGACTCCGCGCCAGCGGCACCGCTAGCCTCGCGGCAAGTGGAGGCAGCAGAACCGGTCACCGTGGTCGGTGTCGTCGTGGTCCACGAACCCGGAGCCTGGTTCGCTGAGACCCTGCAGGCCCTCGCGGCCCAGAACTATCCCGACCTGCGCTGGCTCATCCTCCTCGCCTCCGACCCCGACGGCGCTGCCCGGGCCCTGATCGACGAGATCCTCCCCGGCGCGCTCGTCCGCGAGGTCGACCCGTCGTCGGGTTTCGCCGGTGCCGCCAACGGGGTACTCGACCTCGTCGCTGGCGACAACGGGCTCTTCCTCCTGTGTCACGACGACATCGCCCCCGATCCTGGGGCGGTGTCGATGCTCGTCGCCGAGTTCCACCGCTCCAACGCCGGTCTCGTCGGCCCGAAACTCGTCGACTGGCACGACCGGGATCGGCTGCAGTCCGTCGGCTCCGGACTCGACCGTTTCGGCGAGCCGTACTCGCCGATCGAACCCGGCGAACTCGACCAGTCGCAGCACGACGCGGTGCGGGACGTGTTCGTCCTCCCCACCGCCTGCCTCCTGGTGCGCGCCGATCTCCTCCGCTCGCTCGGCGGTTTCGACCGTCGCGCCCGACTCCACGGCGAGGACCTCGACCTGTGCTGGCGAGCCCACTGGGCTGGAGCCCGGGTCATCGTCGCCCCCGAGGCGGTGGTTCGGCACCGCGCCGACATCGCCGGCCGTCGCCCCGAGATCGACCACGGGCGCGAGCACGCCCGTCGCCGGATGTGGAGTGTGCTCACCCTCACCGGCGCGGCGCGGCTGGTTCCGCGCGCCCTCGCCCTGATCGCGGTGACCATGGTCGAGTTCGTGGTCGGTGCGTTCACCGGCCGGCTCGCCGAGGGATGGAGATCGCTCACCGCGCTCGGACACACCCTGATTCGGCTACCCGCCGTGATGGCCCGACGGCACGAGATCCGGCTCCAACGCGCGGTACCCGAATACGAGGTCATCGCCCTCCAGACCCGGGGGAGCGCCCGCCTCGCCTCCTACCTGCGGTCGCGCCAGACGGCGACCTACGTCTCCCAGGACGCCACGGTGCGCCGTTGGCGACAGCGGTCGTCGGGTCTCGGCCTCACCTGGTCGGCCGTCATCGCCCTCGTGCTCATCGGCTCCCGAGATGCGGTCGTCGACGCCTTCCGGCCGGTCGGCGCCCTGCTGGCGCTGCCGACCCCGGCGTTCGAGTGGTTCGCCTCGATGTGGTCCGCCTGGGATCCGCGGGGGGTCGGTGCCACCTCACCGGCCCCCACTGGTTGGGGGATCCTCGGTGCCCTCGACGCCGCCCTGCTGTTCCAGGAGGGGCTCACACGGACCGTTCTGGTGCTCGGGCTCGTGCTCCTCGGAATCCTCGGCGCCTCACGACTGGCATCGGTCTTCCCACTGGCGCGCGCCCGGATCGCCGCCATCGTCGTCTACGCGGCGGCCCCGATCATCGCCCGAGGCCTCGCCGCCGGGGAACTCGACACCCTCGTGCTCTACGCCGCGCTGCCCTGGAGCATCGAGATCACACGGCGGATCGCCGGGATCGCGACCGCCGACCCCGGCGCGGTGCTCGGCGACCTCCCCGACGGTCTCGACGACCCCTCACCGGGGCTGCGTCGCCGACTCATCGCCGGTCTCATCCTCGTCCTCGCCACCTCCGCAGCCCTCGCGCCGTCGAGCCTCATCGTGATCGGCGGGGTCGGAGTGGCGATGGCGCTCGGCGGAGTCCTCGTGCGCGCCGACGCCCGGGTCAACGCCTGGTTCGTGGTCGCATCGATCATCGGTCTGGCCGGTGCCTGGGTGGCCAACCTCCCGTGGTCGAGTACCTGGACCCGCGTCGATCTGATCGGCGGCGCCGGCAGCGGTGAGCGCCTCGGGGTGTGGCGCGCGCTCGCCGGTGGCGGCACCGGCCGCTGGTACGACCTGCTGGCCCTCGGTCTGTGGGTGCCGCTCCTCGCCGCGGTCCTGGTGAGCAGGGCCTGGCGCATGACCTGGGCGGCTCGGGCGGCGGCCACGGTCACCGCGGCCGCCGCGCTCATCGTGCTCGATGACCGCGGGCTGATCGGACCGGTGATCCCCTCGCACATCCATCTCGCTGTCGCCATCGCGCTCGGCCTGGCCCTCGGCGCCGCCGCGATCACCGGGGGATTCAACCTGGATGTGCTCGGCCGTGACTTCGGTTGGCGTCAGCCGCTGGCGCTGCTCGCCAACCTCGGTCTCGTCGTCGGCCTGCTCCCCGCCCTCGTCGCCGTCGGCGCCGGGGACTGGCGCGCGCCGCAGACACCGACGGCCTCACTGATCGCCTCCCAGTTCCCGGCCCGCTCCGACGTCGGGTCGTACCGCGTGCTCTGGTTGGGTGACGACCGACTGCTCCCGGTGCCCGGGCATCCATCGTCGACGGGTGTCTCCTGGGCGGTCGTCGACGGTGGACCCCTCGACATGCGTCAGGCCTGGTCGACCCCTCTCGGGCCGGCGGAGGATCGGGTCGAGTCGGCCCTCGGGCATCTCGCCGACGGGACCACCGCCCGCGCCGGACGACTGCTCGCCCCTCTCGGCATCCGCTACATCGCCGTGCCCGTCGCCGACGGGGTCGCCTCGAGGATCGACGACCCACTGCCACTCCCCGTCGGACTCGTCGCCTCGCTCGCCGCCCAACTCGACATCGGCGCCATCCAGTCGCCGCCGACCGTCGAGGTGTTCGTGAATCGCTCCTGGATCCCTCCCGCCGCCTACCTGACCGGGGGAACCGCAGAGGCCTCCACCCTCGCCGGTGAGGGCAGCCTGGTGGTGGCCGACCTGAGCGGCACCTCCACCCTGGTCGACCCCCGGGGCGAAGCCGTCGACGTGGTCGATGTCGCCGCTCGCCGCGGTGCCACCTCCGCCGTGGTGCCCGAAGCCGGGGTGCTCCACCTCGGCGTGCCCTTCGACGGCTCCTGGCGGGCCGCCCTCGACGGTGTCGAGCTCCCGGCGCGCGCCGGTTTCGGCGTGACCACCGCCTTCGATGTTCCCGGTCCGGGAGTCCTCGAGATCAGCTACGACCGGCCCGTCACGCGCACCCTCTGGCTCGGTGTGCTCGCCGCGATCTGGCTGACGCTGATCGCCGCCACCCTGCGCACCCGCGGCGGGACGCGGGCTGTGCACGAACCGGTGCTCGACCTCGGCCCCTTGCCCTCGGTGGAGGAGGGCCCCCGATGAGTCGCCGCGCCCCCGCCGTGATCGTGGTGGCCCTCGCCGTGGCCCTGCTCGTCTGGCAGACGTCGGGAGAGCCGGAACCGGCGGCACCGGTCATCTTCTCGAGCGGTGACCGGGCCTGGATCGCCCAGACCCCGTCGGCCGGTGTCCTCCAGGCGGTGTGGTACTGCCCGGGCGTCCCCGCCGGCGGAGGCGATGACTCCGGTGAGACCGGAGGGGCGGTAGTGATCGCCAACACCGGTCCCGAGGCGACCAGGGCCCAGATCACCTTCATCAGCGACACCGCGCCGAGCGAGCAGCAGGTGATCGACCTGGGAGCCAACGGGCGTGCCGTCATCGATGTCGACGCCGAGGTGGAGGCCACCTACGCCGGGGCGATCGTCGAGATCCTCGGCGGTGGGGGAGCCGTGGAGCAGCGGGTGTTCCACCCGGACGGAAATTCCTCGTCGCCGTGCACCACCGACCTCTCCTCGACCTGGTTCCTCGCCGATGGCTACACCGTCGGCGAGGCGCGTCATGAGGTGCTGCTCATGAACCCGGCCGACGATCAGGTCGTCGTCGACGTCGAGTTCCTGACCGATGACGGTGTCCGCCGACCCTCGGCCTACACCGGCTATCCCGTTCCGGCCCGCTCGACCCGGATCATCGACGTCGGCGCTGAGGGAGCCGGTGCTCGCGGCGAGACCCGGGTCGGTGTCGTCGTCACTGCCTCGAGGGGCGCGCTCCTCGTGGCTCGCGCGTCGAGCGCCGATGACGAGAGTCGCGGTGGTGTCACGGTGTCGCCGGCCGCTCCCGTCACCGCCGAGCAGTGGTGGTTCGCCGCCGGCGACAAGGGATCGGACGCGACCGAGCGGTTCAGCATCATGAACCCCGGTGAGACCGATGTCGAGGCCACCGCCGTGTTCTTCCCCCGCGAGATCGTCCGCGGCCCGGTCGTCGTGCCGGTCACCGTGCCGGCGCGCCGCGTCGTCACCCTCGACAGCGGCACCGTGTCCGGGCTTCCGGAGGGCGCGCACGGCGCGGTCGTGTCCACGACCGACGGGTCCGCCATCGTGGTCGACCGGGCGCTCACCCGTGTCGGCGAGGGTCGTCGCGTGACGTCGATCACCCCGGGCGTCCCCAACCGGCCCGACGGGGACCTCCCCACCTCGTGGACCCTCGCTGGAGGGCCGACGACCCCGACCCGGGAGGGACTGAGCATCCTGAACGTCGACAACGAACCGGTCACCGTGTCCGTGTCGGTGCTCGGCGCGACCGGTGAGATCCCGATCCCCGGTCTCGAGGCGATCGAGATCCCCGGGACCGGTCTCGCCACCCCCGACCTCACCGACGAGGCCGCGCTCTCGCGACCGCTCCGGATCGTCGCGACCGGCCGCGTGCTCGTCGAACGGTCCATCCCGAGCGGAGCCACGGCCCACACCTCCTGGGCGGTGGCCGGCCCCGACGCGGGCTGATTCGACACGCCCAGCCCCTCCGCCGGTCGGGCTGCTAGGACAGGGGTGTGGATCAGGACCTGATGCGTCTCGCGGTCGCCGCCGCGATCGTCCTCGCGGCCCTCGCGACCTCCGTCGTCATCCGACGACGCCGCGCCGGCGACCCGCCCACCCAAGTCACCCGCAACGTTCCGAGCCAACTCGACCGAGCCGACTTCCCCGAGGTCGACAGCCCGTGGCTCGTCGCGGTGTTCACCTCGGCGACCTGTTCCACCTGCGCCGATGTCGTCGCGAAGAGTCGGGTCCTCCAGTCCGACGATGTCGCGGTGCTCGACATCGAGTACACCGCTCGCGGTGACCTCCACCAGCGCTACGCGATCGACGCCGTGCCGACGCTGGTGGTGGCCGACGGCGACGGTCAGGTGCGGTCGGCGTTCCTCGGTCCGGTCACCGCGACCGACCTGTGGGCGGCGGTCGCCGAGTGCCGTGAACCGGGATCGGTGCGCGCGCCGGGCGAGTCGTGCAGCGGCGACAACGGCGCCGTCTGAAACGAGAGCCCGACCGCCGCCGAATCTGAGCGGTGAGCGTCAGTCGGGGGAGCCGAGGACGTTCGCCTCGATCTGCTCGTCGGTGCCCGACTCGGTGAGACCCTGCTGGATCAGGCGGGCGACCTCCGGGCCGTCGATCGTCTCGTGCTCGAGCAGCGCCTCAGCGACGAGTTCGAGCCCGCGGCGGTGCTTCTCGAGGAGACCGGTCGCGCGCACCTCCTGGTCGTGGAGGATGCGGCTGATCTCCTCATCGAGGAGCTTCGCGGTGTCATCGGAGTACTCGCGCCCGCTCGACATGAGGTCCTCGCCGAGGAAGACCTGCTGCTGGCCAGCCCAGGCCATCGGTCCCACGCGGTCGCTCATGCCCCATTCACGCACCATGCGCCGGGCGATGCCGGTGGACTGCTCGAGGTCGTTGGCGGCACCCGAGTTGAGATGGCCGAACACCAGCACCTCGGCGACACGCCCACCCATCGCCTTGCAGATGGTGTCCTCGAAGTACTCCTTCGAGTAGGTGTGGCGCTCCTGGGGGAGTGACCAGGTGACACCGAGGGCCATGCCCCGGGGCAGGATCGTCACCTTGTGCAGCGGATCACCGTTCGGCAACACGGTGGCGAGCACCGCGTGGCCCGCCTCGTGGTAGGCCGTCGCCCGCTTCTCCTCGGCGTTGAGCACCATGGACTCGCGCTGGGCTCCGAGCACCACCCGGTCGCGGGCGTTCTCGAAGTCGATGCGCTCGATCTCCTTGGAGCCGCGCCGCACCGCGATCAGCGCGGCCTCGTTGACGAGGTTGGCGAGGTCGGCGCCGGCCATGCCCGGTGTGGCGCGGGCCATCGTCGAGAGGTCGACATCGGCGCCCATGCGCTTGTCGCGCGAGTGCACCTCGAGGATGGAGAGCCGCTCCTCGTACTCGGGCAGCGGCACCACGATCTGACGGTCGAAGCGACCGGGACGGAGCAGGGCGGGGTCCAAGATGTCGGGACGGTTGGTGGCCGCCATGATGACGATCCCCTCGGAGGTCTCGAAGCCGTCCATCTCCGAGAGCATCTGGTTGAGGGTCTGCTCCCGCTCGTCGTGGCCGCCGCCGAGACCGGCGCCGCGCTTCCGACCGATCGAGTCGATCTCGTCGATGAAGATGATGGCGCGACCCATGCGGCGGGCCTGCTGGAAGAGGTCGCGCACCCGGCTCGCACCCACACCGACGAACATCTCCATGAAGTCGGATCCGGTCACGCTGAGGAAGCCGACCCCGGCCTCGCCGGCCACCGCCCTGGCGAAGAGCGTCTTGCCCGTTCCCGGGGGGCCGACCAGCAGGATGCCCTTGGGCACCCGGGCGCCAATCTCCGCGAAGCGCTCCGGCATGCGGAGGAAGTCGACCACCTCGGTGATCTCCTGCTTGACGCCGTGGTAGCCGGCGATGTCGGCGAAGGTCGTGGACGGCTGATCGGTGGAGTAGGTCTTGGCCCGGCTGCGCCCGATCGACATGACGTTGCCCATCTGGCCCTGCGCGCGTCGCTGCATCCAGACGAAGAAGCCGATGATCAACATCACCGGCAGCAGCAGGCCGGCCAACTGGAGGAACCAGTTCGTCGACGGGGTGATGAACTGGTACTCGACACCGCGGGAGTTGATGAGCTCCTCGTCGGCCTCGGAGAGCCCGCGCTCGCCACCGCCGGTGGAGACGAACGACTCGCCGGTGGTCAACTCGCCGGTGATCCGGCCGGACACGTTGTTGATCTCGATGGAGGCGACCTCGCCGGCGGTCACCCGGTCGATGAACTCCGAGTACGACAGCTCGGATCCGGCCGGACCGGACGTGAGGCTCGGAATGACGACCGCGGCGAGGAACACGCCGGCGGCGACCCAGGGCAGCCATCGGCGCCACTGGGGGTTCGGGGAACCGGGCTCGCCCGGGGAGTTCTGCTGACGGTCACGGCCTGAGGGACGTTCCCCGCCGGGGCGGCTCGCCCGTCCCTTGGACCGTCCACCACCCGGCGGTGGCGGAGGCGGAGGAGGGGGAAGCGGTGACATGACCACATGCTAAGGCGGTCCGCGAAGGTCTGCATGATCTGGCGTACGGTGTTCGGTGTGACGAGACACTGCTCCCGGCCCCAGTGCTCCGCCGAGGCGGCGGTCACCCTGACCTACAGCTACGGCACCGCTCAGGCCTGGCTCGATGTGCTCTCAGCGCAGCGCGAGCCACACCTCTACGACCTGTGCGACCGCCATGCCGAGCGTCTCTCGGTGCCCGCGGGATGGGAACTCGTCGACCGACGACGCCCCGTCATGCACTGGCGCATGGCCGGCTGACCGGACCTCCTCCCAAGGCGGGGATCATGACGGTGACGTCCTCCACGGTCGACTTCCCCCGGGCCATCGCCGCCTGGGCGGTCGCATGGGTGGTCGGTGGGGGCGTCCTCGGCGCGGCGGTCCTCGCCGCCCTCGGAGGGAGTTCCGGTGAACCGCTCACCCCGATCCGTCTCGCCGCTGTCGCTTCGGTCGGCTGGGCGACCATGCTCATCGCCGTCGTCGCCGTCGCGAGATCCGCGGGGACCGACACCCTCACCGCGGTCGGGCTGCGGGGTCGGATCCGCCCGAGAGACCTGTGGGCCGCGCCCGCCGGTGTGGTGACCCAACTCGTCGTCGTTCCTGGTGCCTACCTCCCGCTCCGGGCGATCTGGCCGGAGACCTTCGCCCCTGAGCGTCTGAGCGACACGGCCCGCGACCTGGTCGACGCCGCGGCGGGAGCTGGGCTCGTCCTGTTGGTGCTCGTGGTCGTCGTCGGTGCCCCGCTGGTCGAGGAGATCGTCTACCGGGGTCTGCTGCAGCGCTCGCTCGCCTCGCGCGTCGGCGGTCCGTCGGCGGTCCTGGTGACGTCGGCGCTCTTCGCCCTCATCCACCTGCGATGGGTCGAGTTCCCGGGTCTGCTGCTCGCCGGGCTCCTCTTCGGCCTGGCCCTGCAGCTCACCGATCGACTCGGTCCCGCGATCATCGCCCACGCCGCGTTCAACCTGACCGGGTTGATCACGGTGTTCGTCACCGGCTGATCGGGTCGGACCCCGATTCCTGGGGAGGCGATGACACCTCCGTGACATGATGAGCGGGTCATGGAGACCCCCACCGGAGCCCCGGAGATGACCGACGACGACCGGACGCCGCCGAGTGGTACGCGGGTCGACGTCGATGTCGACGTCAACGGCGACCGCGAGCCGGGCCGCGATCGGCGGGGTCCGATCCAGCGGATACGCGACTGGTCCGCCCGCGAATGGGACGGTCCCCGCATCTGGAGGTTCGCGCTCACCGCGTTCTCGCTGGTGTTCACCACCACCATCGTCATGAACGTGGTGCACCTCAACCCGCTCAGCCCGGGCTCCGACCTGATCTTCGACGACAACACCCCGACCGGAGGCGACTTCGGCGCCCACGTCTGGGGGCCGGCGTTCCTGCGCGACCATCTGCTCCCGTCCTGGCGTCTCAACGGGTGGAGCATGGACTGGTACGCGGGTATGCCGGTGTACCGGTTCTACATGGTGCTCCCGGCGCTCGCGATCGTGCTCGTCGACACCGTGCTGCCGTACGGGGTGGCCATGAAGCTCGTCGGGGTGATCGGCCTGATCACCTTCCCGATCGCCTGCTGGGCCTTCGGTCGTCTGGCCCGGTTCGCCTATCCGATCCCCGAGATGTTCGCCTTCGCCGGTCTCGCCTTCGTCCTCGACGAGAGCTTCACCATCTACGGCGGCAACCTCAAGTCGACCATGGCCGGCGAGTTCTCCTTCTCGATCGCGCTGTCCCTCGCCATGTTCGGCCTCGGTTACGTCGCCGCAGGGCTGCGCACCGGCCGCTACCGGGTCCGGGCCTCGATCCTCATCGCCGCCGCCTGCGTCTCGCACGGCATCGTCCTGCTGTTCGTGGTCGCGGGAGCGCTGGTGTGGACGATCGTGTGGCTCGATCGACGACGGCTCGTGTGGGCGGTCACCGTCGGTCTCACCTCGGTGCTCCTGCTGCTCTGGTGGGCGGGTCCGTTCGTGCTCAACCACGAGTACATGACCGACATGAAGTACGGCCCGCGTCCGGAGGGGCTCGAGGACTCGTTCTGGGACATGTTCTTCCCGCTCACCACCGCCCTCGACTTCATCATCACCGGGCTCGCGGTGATCGGTGTCGCCTGGAGCCTGTTGCGCCGACATCTCGACGGCGTCGCGCTCGCCGCCCTCGGACTCGTGCTCTGCGCCGGGGTGTACCTGGCCCGCGACTCGCTGCCGGTCATCGGCCTGCTCTGGAACCCCCGGCTCCTGCCCTTCGTCTACCTGGTGCGCTACCTCCTGATGATGGTCGGCCTGGCCACCGTTCTCCGAGTGGGTTGGAACACGGTGGTCGACCGGCGGGCAGCCACCCAGCTCGGCGCGCGGGGGGCCACGGCGAGCGGTCTCATCGGGGCTCTCGGCGTGCTCATCGTCGTCGGCTTCATGTATCAGGTGCTCCCCGGTGGCGGGCTCACCAGCCACAACGGGGTCACCGTGTACGGGTGGGGGCCGTTCAAGGGCACCCAGGCGAACGTGCGCGCCTCGGGGGACGGCTGGGCGAGTTACAACTTCACCGGCTACGAGGGACGTGGCGCTGCCTACGCCGAGTACCACTCGATCGTCACCACCATGGACGACCTCGGGGCGCAGCGGGGGTGTGGCCGCGCGCTCTGGGAGAACAGCCCCGACAACGGCCAGTACGGCACGACCATGGCCCTCATGCTCCTGCCGTTCTGGACCGACGGCTGCATCGGCTCGATGGAGGCCGTCTACTTCGAGGCCTCGGGCACCACCCCCTACTCATTCCTGGCGACCGCGGCGCTCTCCAAACAGTCGTCCAACCCAGTTCGCGAACTCCGCTACGTCGACAACGACGGCGCGGTGGCCGTCGACCACCTCCAGGATCTCGGTGTCCGCTACGCCATGGCCCGCACCCCCGAGGCCAAGGCGGAACTGTCGGCTCAACCCGAGTTGACCCTGGTCGCCTCGTCTCCACCGTGGAACGTCTACGAGGTGTCCGGCGCCGATCTCGTCGTCGGTCTCGAACGCCAGCCCGTCGTGGTGCGCGAGCGTTCCGGCGACCAACGTGAGCGCCACCTCGAACTCGGCACCTCCTGGTTCCAGAGCCAGGCCGACTGGCCGGCGCTGCCCGCCGATGACGGACCTGAGTCCTGGCAGCGAATCGACGCGGTCATCGATCTCGAGCGACGTCAGGGGGAGCCCGGCGAGCGCGGTCGGCGGGTCGACATCGTGGTTCCGGCCACCGGCATCGAGGTGGTCGACCTGCCCGAGGTGACGATCAGCGATGTCGAGGTCGCGCAGCAGTCGATGACGTTCCGAGTCGACCGGCCCGGCGTGCCGGTGCTCATCCGCATGAGCTACTTCCCGAACTGGGATGTGACCGGTGCCGACGGCCCCTATCGGGTCGCGCCCAACTCGATGGTGGTGGTGCCGACCGCCGAGCAGGTGACGCTCACCTACTGCCGGTCCGCCGTCGATATCGCGACGCTCGCAGCCACCCTCACCGGCATCGGGCTCTGCGTGTTCTGGCGTCGTCGTGGTGATGTCGAGGTCGGCGAGGTGGAGGGCGGAGAGATCCCCGGCCCCGAGGCCGAGCCCCGCTCCGGGGCGCCGGTCGAGCAGCCCGAAGTCGTCGATAGCGTCTGAGCCCATGTCGCGCCTCGATGCGATCGTCAAGGCGTACGACGTGCGCGGCACCTACCCGGATCAGTTCGACGCCGAGGTGGCCCACGCCCTGGGCATCGCCTTCGCCGACAACGTCGAGGGCGACACGGTTGTCGTCGGACGGGATATGCGCCCGAGCGGACCGGAACTGGTGTCGGCCTTCAGCGACGGTCTCCGCCGTCGGGGGGTCGACGTCATCGACCTCGGACTGGTGTCCACCGACCTGCTCTACTTCGCCTCCGGCTCCCTCGACCTCCCCGGAGCCGTGTTCACCGCCTCACACAACCCGGCTGGTTACAACGGCGCCAAGTTCTGCAGCGCGGGCGCGCGACCCATCGGCATCGAGTCGGGTCTCGCCGACATCCGCGACCGGGCGGCCCGCGTGCTCGACGGCGACATCCCGGTCGACGCAGAGCGACCCGGTTCGTTGACCGAGCGATCCATGCTCGACGGATTCGTCGAGCACGTCCTCTCCTTCGTCGACGTCGAGTCGATCCGGCCGATGCGAGTGGTCGCCGACACCGCCAACGGCATGGGCGGACTCGTCGTCCCGGCCCTGTTCGAGCGACTCCCCATGATCGAGCTCGAGGTCATGTTCGGCGAGCTCGATGGCACCTTCCCCAACCATCCTGCCGACCCTCTGCAGCCCGCCAACCAGCGCGACCTCCGCGCGCGGGTGACGGCCGGGTCGTTCGACCTCGGTCTCGCCTTCGATGGCGACGCCGACCGGGTGTTCATGGTCGACGAGACCGGGAACGGCTTGAGCGGATCGACGACGACGGCCATCCTCGCCGCCGCCGTCCTCCGTGACCGTCCCGGGTCGACCGTGCTGCACAACCTGATCTGCTCCCGAGCGGTTCCCGAGACCATCGAGGAACACGGCGGTGTCGCGGTGCGCACCCGTGTCGGGCACTCCTACATCAAGCAGGTCATGGCCGAGACCGGGGCGGTGTTCGGCGGCGAGCACTCCGCCCACTACTACTTCGCCGACAACTTCCGAGCCGACAGCGGGCTCATCGCCTCGCTGGTGCTCATCGGCGAGATGAGTCGTTCGGACACACCGCTCTCGGTGCTGCGTCAACCGTTCGAGCGCTACGCCGCCAGCGGGGAGATCAACACCACCGTCGACGACCAGGCCGCCGTCGTGAGCCTGGTGCGCGCCCACTACGCCGACGCCCCCCAGGACGACCTCGACGGCCTCACCGTCGACGGCGGAGACTGGTGGTTCAACCTCCGAGCCTCCAACACCGAGCCGCTCCTCAGGCTGAACCTCGAGGCCGCGGACCGGGCCTCATGCGACGACCGAGTGGCCGAGGTGCTCGCACTCATCGCCGGCTGAGGCGCCGAGCGGGCAGACTGTGACCATGAGCGACACCGCGGACCGACTCGACCCGATGCTCCTCGAGATCCTCGTGTGCCCCGAGGACAAGGGCGACCTCGACTATCTGCCGGCCGAGGGCGTGCTGCTCAACCGTCGTCTCTCCCGCACCTACCCGGTGCGCGGCGGCATCCCGGTCATGCTGATCGAGGAGGCGAGCACGGTCGACGAGACCGAACTCGCCCGCCTCATCGCCCTCGCCGACGCCTGAGGCGACCGGTCCCGAGGTGTTCGAGCTCCGGCGTCGCGCCACGGCCCTGCTCGCCGTCGCGGCCGCGGTGACGGTGTCGATCGCGCTGATGCAGGTCGGGCCCCTCAGCTCGGGCGAGACCGCGCTCGCGGCGGCGACGCTCGGGGCGGGAGGGGAGTACCACCCGGTCACCCCGGCCCGGGTGTTCGACTCGCGATCGGGGGCGACGCCGTCGACGGCTCCCGAGGGGCGCGAGCTGACCGTGCCCGTCGTTGGTCTCGGCGGAGTCCCGGCTGCGTCCTCCGAGGTGCTCGCCGTCGCGGTGTCGATCACCGTGGTCCAACCGACGGCCGCCGGATACCTGAGTGTGCGCGGTGCCGGAGAGCCGGATCGCGGTGGATCGGTGGTCAACTTCACGGCCGGTCGAGACGTTCCCAACTCGGCCATCGTCCGACCCGGGGCCGCTGGGGCGCTGACGCTGCGTCTCGTCACCCCGGGCGCGGTCGGCTCCGCCCATGTGCTCGTCGACGTCTTCGGGTGGTTCTCCACCTCCAGCCACGGCACCCGCGGGGCGCGGCTGGTTCCGGTGGAGCCCTTCCGGGTGGCCGACACCAGACAGGGCCGTGGGCCGGTGGCGGCGGGGACCTCGCTCGCGGTCCGGGTGCGCGGAGCCGGGTCGGTGCCCGACTCCGGTGATGTGGTCGGGGTGGTCGTCAACCTCACCGGCGTAAACACCCCCGCGGGCAACCGATCGACCTACCTGTCGGCGCTGCCGGCGGCCCCGGCGGCTCCGCCGGCCACCAGCAACCTCAACCTCACTGCGGGAGAGGTCAAGCCGGTCCTCGCGATCGTTCCGGTCGGGAGCGACGGGGCGATCCACATCTACAACGCGGCCGGGTCGACCGACGTGCTCGTCGATGTGTCGGGGTATCTCCTCGCTGGGGTCGACGAGTCCTCCCGCGCGGGGCGTGTGGTGCCGCTGTCCTCCCCGGTCCGACTGATCGACACCCGGCTCCCCGCCTGGGGTGACGCGCCGCTGTCGGCCGCGGGTCGGCGGGACTTCAGTTTCGGCGCCTTCGTCGCCGACGTCGCGCTCGCCGGAGAGGCCATCGGCGCCCAGTCGGCGGTCATCGGCAATCTCACGGCCACCGGTCTCCGCGGCGACCCGACCTCGTCGGGCGCGTCGACCTACCTCAGCGTGTATCCGAGCCCGGTCGGTGCCGACCGCCCGCCGCAGGTGTCCTCGGTGAACCTGACGGCGGGACTCGACGTGCCGAACCTCGCCCTGCTGCGGTACGGAGGGCCCGCTGATGACCCCCACCGGGTGCGGTTCTTCAACGCCTTCGGACAACTCGATCACCTCTTCGACGCCAGCGCGGTCGTGCTCGCCGACTGAGTCGCGCCGACATCGGCCGGGACCTCGACCATGGCGACCCCGCCCCCGGTGTGCGAGGAGCAGGTCGGCGGCGCGGTGAGGGGGATCAAGGTGGTGATCCGCCGACCGCATCGGGGACACCGCCATGCGACGCGGCGTCGCGGAGGTCGCGTCGGGGTCGTCCGGCGTCGTCCGCCGCGTCTCGACCGGGTCGTTCTCGGGGTGGGTTCGCTGCTCATGCCTTTCCAGCGGTAGCGATGAGTACGACGATTCGCAAGCCCTCCGAGGCCGATCGGATCGGTTACCCCTACGGGGTAAAAAAATCTCGATTCGGGGCAGTTTCGGTAGGATGTGGCCCACGGCGGGCTGACAGATCGGTGCCAGGAGGCCCCGGCCCGTACCTCCCCAACCGACCCCGCGCAGCGGTGACCCCGCGACGCCGGAACCCCAGGAGCCCGCCATGAGCACCACCGAGACCCGCATATCCGCTGACCGCGACTTCCGCGTCGCCGACCTCTCCCTCGCCCCGTTCGGCCGCAAGGAGATGCTCCTCGCCGAACACGAGATGCCCGGCCTGATGGCCATCCGCCGCGAGTTCGGCGCCGCCAAGCCGCTGGCCGGAGCCCGCATCTCGGGTTCGCTGCACATGACGGTGCAGACGGCCGTCCTCATCGAGACGCTCACCGCCCTCGGGGCCGAGGTGCGATGGGCCTCATGCAACATCTTCTCCACCCAGGACCACGCCGCCGCCGCGGTCGTCGTCGGACCCGACGGCACCGAGGACGACCCCCAGGGTGTGCCGGTGTTCGCCTGGAAGGGCGAGACCCTCGAGGAGTACTGGTGGTGCACCGAGCAGATGATGACGTGGGAGGGCTACGACGGCCCCAACATGATCCTCGACGACGGTGGCGACGCCACGCTGCTGCTCCACAAGGGTGTCGAGTACGAGGCCGAGGGCCAGGTTCCCGACCCCACCGAGGCCGGCAACGCCGAGCTGGCGATCATCCTCGGTCTGTTGCAACGCACCCTCAAGTCCGATCCCACCAAGTGGACCCGGATGGCCGCTCACATCAAGGGGGTCACCGAGGAGACCACCACCGGGGTGAAGCGCCTCTACAAGATGGCCGCCGACGGTCAGCTGCTCTTCCCGGCGATCAACGTGAACGACTCGGTCACCAAGTCGAAGTTCGACAACCTGTACGGCTGCCGTCACTCACTCGTCGACGCGATCAGCCGCGCCACCGACGTCATGCTCGGCGGCAAGGTGGCCGTCGTCTGCGGCTACGGCGATGTCGGCAAGGGGTGCGCCCAGTCGCTCCGCGGTCAGGGTTCGCGGGTGATCGTCACCGAGATCGATCCCATCAACGCCCTGCAGGCCGCGATGGAGGGTCTCGAGGTGCGTCCGCTCGACGAGGTGATGGCGACCGCCGATCTGTTCGTCACGGCGACGGGCAATGCCGATGTCATCACCGTCGAGCACATGCAGAAGATGAAGCACAACGCGATCGTGTGCAACATCGGCCACTTCGACAACGAGATCGACATGGCCGGCCTCGCCCGCTCCGGCGCGGTTCGCGACGAGTTGAAGCCCGGCACCGACGTGTGGCACTTCGACGACGGGCATCAGGTGATCGTTCTCGCTGAGGGACGGCTGGTGAACCTTGGGTGCGCGACCGGGCATCCGAGCTTCGTGATGAGTTGTTCCTTCTCGAACCAGGTCATCGCCCAGATCGAGCTCTTCAACCATCCCGAGCGCTATCCGCTCGGCGTCTACGTGCTCCCGAAGCACCTCGACGAGAAGGTCGCGCGCCTGCATCTCGATGCCCTCGGTGTTCGCCTGACGAGCCTCTCGGACGAGCAGGCCGAGTATCTCGGCGTCGAACCCTCGGGGCCGTTCAAGCCCGAGCACTACCGCTACTGATCGGGCTCCGACCCGGGTTGGGTCGGGGGTGAGGCGACCGCGGGTCTCGGTCGGGGAGGGGTGTCACACCCCTCCCGCAGACTGAACGCATGTTCGATCGAGTTCCTCGCTCCCGAGTCCACGCGTCCCCAGCCGGCAGCCTCCGGGCCAGCACAGCACGGACCGACACAACCCCGACCGAGATCACGGTGGTGCCCGACGGCTCCGCTGACGCATCCCCACTGCGGGGGTGGAGCGCTCTGCGCTCACTGCTCGCATCGGTGCTCACCGTGAGGTGCGCCGGCTGCGCGGCCCCCGGAGCGCCGATCTGCCCGACCTGTCGCTTCGCGTTGCTCGGGCGGCCGCCGCGCCGCCCCGGGGTGCTGGTGGCAGTGCCGTTCACCGGTCGGGCCCGGTCGGTGCTGCTCGGGTTCAAGTTCCACAACCGGCGCGCGGTGGCCGGCCATCTGGCCGGTCTCGTGCGACGACGCCTGGCGCAGGCCGGGGTGCGGCCCGGGATCGACATCGACGTCGTCACGTGGGCCCCCACCGGAGACGCCCGGCGCCGTCAGCAGGGCTTCGACCAGGCCGAGCTCATCGCCCGACACCTCGCCCGTCAGCTGGGTCTCCCGTGTCGGCGGCTCCTCACCCGCGAGGAGCACTCCGGCCCCCAGACCGGCCTCTCCCGGTCCGAGCGCCTGCAGGCACCCGGCTTCCGCGCGCGTCTCGACCGGCCGGGCCGATCGGTGTTGCTCGTCGACGACATCGCGACCACCGGAGCCACGCTCGGCTCCGCGTCCGCGGCCCTGCGGTCGGTCGGAGCGAGCAATGTGCTCTCGGTCGCGGTCGCCGGCACCCCGGTGCGCACCCGGAGGCGTCCGACGGGTCAGCGACGACACATCAAGCAGGCCGCCTGATCTCCGGGGAGCCGGCCGAGCCCCGCCGGTAGGCTCGCTCGGGCATGGGAGTCCTCGATCGCATCCTTCGCGCCGGCGAGGGAAAGAAACTGAAGGCCCTCCAGGGCATCGTCCCCGACATCGGGGCCCTCGAGGACGAGTACCGCCGGCTCGACGACGACTCGCTCAAGGCCAAGACAGCCGAGTTCCGTTCCCGCCTCGACCGAGGTGAGACCCTCGACGACCTCCTCATCGAGGCCTTCGCGGTCACCCGCGAGGCCGCCGACCGGGTCCTCGGTCAGCGTCACTACGACGTCCAGATGATGGGTGGAGCCGCCCTCCACTTCGGGTGGGTGGCCGAGATGCGCACCGGCGAGGGCAAGACCCTGGTCTCCACCCTGCCCGCCTATCTGAACGGTCTCTCCGGCCAGGGCGTCCACCTGGTCACCGTCAACGACTACCTCGCCCGACGCGACGCCGAATGGATGGGCCAGGTGCACCGATGGCTCGGTCTGAATGTCGGTCTCGTGATCCCCGGCTTCCAGACCAGTCCAGCGGAGAAGCGCCGCAACTACGGGTGCGACATCACCTACGGCACCAACAACGAGCTCGGTTTCGACTACCTCCGCGACAACATGGCCGGACGCCTCGAGGACAAGGTCCAGCGGGGTCACGAGTTCTGCATCGTGGACGAGGTCGACTCGATCCTCATCGATGAGGCCCGGACCCCGCTCATCATCTCCGGCCGGGTCGGCGACGCCGCGAAGCTCTACTTCCGGTTCGCCTCCATCGTCCGCACCCTCGAGCGCGACGTCGACTACGAGGTCGAGGAGGACAAGCGGGTGGTCGTACCCCTCGAGGCCGGCATCTCCAAGGTCGAGGCGGCACTCGAGGTCGACAACCTCTACGACGATGTGCAGGCCAACCTCGTCCACCAGTTCACCGTGGCGCTCAAGGCCAAGGAGCTCTACCGGCGCGACAAGGACTACATCGTCCAGGGCGGCGAGGTGAAGATCGTCGACGAGTTCACCGGACGCATCCTCGACGGACGCCGCTGGTCGGAGGGCATCCACCAGGCGGTCGAGGCCAAGGAGGGGGTGAAGATCAAGGAGGAGAACCAGACCCTCGCGACGATCACCCTGCAGAACTACTTCCGCATGTACTCCAAGCTCGCGGGCATGACCGGAACGGCCTCCACCGAGGCGGCGGAGCTGATGGGCACCTACGGCCTCGGGGTCGTGCCGATCCCGACCAACCGGCCGGTCGCCCGTCTCGACCAGGCCGACCTGATCTACAAGGGCGAGGTGGGCAAGTTCTCGGCGGTCATCGACGACATCGTCGAGCGCCACGAGAAGGGCCAGCCGGTCCTCGTCGGCACCGTGAGCGTCGAGAAGTCCGAGCTCCTGTCGAGGATGATGCGCGAGCACGGCATCGCCCACGAGGTCCTCAACGCCAAGCAGCACACCCGAGAGGCCGAGATCGTCGCCCAGGCTGGTCGCCTTGGATCGGTGACGGTCGCCACCAACATGGCCGGTCGCGGTGTCGACATCGTCCTCGGGGGCAACCCGGAACTGCTCGCCCGTCGCGAGGTCCTGAAGGAGGGCTTCGACGAGGCTCTGCTCGTCGACGACTACGCCCTCCCGCACCCCCTCGAGGAGATGCCCGAGGAGTTCCGCGAGCAGCGCGCCGCGGCCCTCGCCAGCCTCGAGCGACACATCGCCGCCTTCGCGCCCGAGTGCGCCGCCGAGGGTGAGCGGGTCCGCGAAGTTGGCGGGCTCTACGTGATCGGCTCGGAGCGCCACGACTCACGACGCATCGACAATCAGCTCCGCGGACGCTCCGGACGTCAGGGCGATCCCGGCGAGAGCCGCTTCTACCTCAGCCTCGACGACGAGCTCATGCGCCTCTTCGCGACCGGCGCCCTGCAGTGGGCCATGGGTCGCTTCGACGACGACGAGGCGATCGAGGCGAAGATGGTCACCAAGGCGATCGAACGCGCCCAGACCACCGTCGAGCAGAAGAACGCCGAGGTCCGCAAGAACGTCCTCAAGTACGACGAGGTCATGAACGAGCAGCGCAAGGTGATCTACCGGCGCCGCGACCAGATCCTGACCGGCGAGGACCTGAAGGCGACCGCCCTCGAGTATCTCGGCGAGGCCGTCGACGACCTCATCGCCACCAACTGTGCCTCGGTCGCGACCGACGAATGGGACCTCGACGGCTTGGCCAAGGAGTTGACCCTCTACTGGCCGACCACGCTCACCGCCGACTCGATGGCCGATGCCGACTCGTCCGAAGAGCTGCGCTCGGCGGTCATGGCCGAAGCCCTCGGCCACTACGAGCAGCGTGAGGTCGAGCTCGGCGAGGACACCATGCGCCAGGTCGAGCGGCAGGTCATGCTGCGCATCATCGACCAGCGCTGGCGCGAGCACCTCGAGGAGATGGACTACCTCCAGGGGGGCATCAACCTCCGCGCGATGGG
>Ga0181594_10000338_pt1 | contig 41944 bp, 36 predicted proteins | sample 071ome_18_FD_145603 | JGI IMG/M metagenome (GOLD analysis project Ga0181594, IMG submission 145603) | Coastal salt marsh microbial communities from the Groves Creek Marsh, Skidaway Island, Georgia - 071413BT metaG (spades assembly) | ecosystem: Environmental > Aquatic > Marine > Intertidal zone...
CGCCGAAGAGGATCTCGCGATTCTGAACGGCCTGGACCTCCAGATCGGCAAGGGCGAGATCCACGCCATCATGGGTCCGAACGGCTCCGGTAAGAGTACGCTGGCCAAGGTGCTCGCGGGGCACCCCGGTTACGAGGCGACGTCCGGCTCGGTGAACTTCATGGGGGAGGATCTGCTTGATCTCGAGGCAGACGAGCGCTCCCAGGCGGGTGTGTTCCTCGCCTTCCAGTATCCGGTCGAAATCCCGGGCGTCTCGATCGCGAATTTCCTCCGTACGGCGGTTCAGGCCCACATGCCCGAGGGTGAGGAGCTCGACATCTTCGATTTCTCGGACATGCTCACCGAGCGCATGGAAATGCTCGAGATGGATGTCCAGTTCGCCGAGCGACACGTGAACGACGGATTCTCGGGTGGCGAGAAGAAGCGGAACGAGATCCTTCAGATGGCGATGCTCAAGCCCAAGCTCGCCGTGATGGACGAGACCGACTCCGGCCTCGACATCGATGCGCTCAAGATTGTCGCGAACGGAGTGAACAAGCTGGCTGAGGAAGACCCGGAGATGTCGGTGCTCCTCATCACGCACTACCAGCGCCTGCTCGATTACATCAAGCCCGACCACGTTCACGTCATGGTGGACGGCCGGATCGTGAAGTCCGGCGGCCCCGAGGTGGCCCTCGAGCTCGAAGCTGACGGGTACAGTGAGTACGAAGCGGCCGAGGCGGCCGCGGCGTCCTGATCGCGTTTCTCTGACAGGGGACATCGACCATGCCACAGAACGAAACGATTCAGGATCTCGGCCTCGACGAGTACAAGTACGACTTCGTCACCGAGGCCGAGCCCGTCTACAGGGCTCAAAAAGGGTTGTCAGAAGAGGTCGTCCGGCAGATTTCGGCGCATAAGGACGAGCCGGAGTGGATGCTCGACTTCCGTCTCAAGGCGCTCGAGATCTACGAGTCGAAGCCGATGCCGAAGTGGGGAGGGGATCTCGACGGCCTCGAAGAGGTGCTCGACGAGATCTACTTCTACGTGCGTCCCCAGGATCGCATGCAGCACTCCTGGGACGACGTTCCCGACGAGATCAAGGACACGTTCGAGAAGCTCGGGATTCCCGAAGCCGAACGTGAGATCCTCGCCGGCGTCGGTGCGCAGTACGAGTCGGAGATGGTGTACCACTCCCTGCGCGAAGAGTGGGAACAGCAGGGTGTGATCTTCGACTCCATCGAAGACGGTCTCAAGAACCACCCCGAGCTGTTCCGTGAACACTTCGGAACGATCATCCCTACGGCGGACAACAAGTTCTCTGCGATGAACTCGGCCGTGTGGTCCGGTGGCTCCTTCGTGTACATCCCGAAGGGCGTCTCACTCGACACGCCGCTCCAGGCGTACTTCCGGGTGAACCAGGAGCGTATGGGTCAGTTCGAGCGGACGCTCATCATCGTCGATGAGGGCGCGCAGGCTCACTACATCGAGGGATGCACGGCTCCTGTCTACTCGACCGAGTCGTTTCACTCCGGCGTCATCGAGATCATCGTCAAAAAGAACGCCCGGTTCCGGTACACCACGATCCAGAACTGGTCGAACAACATGTACAACCTGGTCACTCAGCGTGCGATCGTCGAAGAGGGCGCGCACATGGAGTGGCTGGACGGGAACCTCGGGTCGAAGCTGACCATGAAGTATCCGTCCTGCTACTTGATGGGTGAGGGTGCGCACGGGGAGATCCTTTCCATTGCCTATTCGGGCGACGGGCAGCACCAGGACACGGGTGGGAAGGTCATCCACGCCGCGCCGCACACGACCTCGTCGATCGTGTCCAAGTCGATTTCCAAGGGACACGGCCGTTCGACGTATCGCGGCCTGCTGAAAGTGTACGAGGGAGCTCACCACGCGCGCTCGAACGTCGAGTGTGACGCGCTGCTCATCAACGACACGTCCCGGACCGATACGTACCCGTACATCGAGATCGAAGAGAACGATGCCAACGTGGGTCACGAAGCCTCGGTTTCGAAGATCGGCGAAGAGCAGCTCTTCTACCTCACGAGCCGTGGAATTCCCGAGGACGAAGCCATGGCGATGATCGTGCGCGGTTTCATCGAGCCGATCGCCAAGGAGCTACCACTCGAATACGCAGTGGAGCTGAATCGTCTCATCGAGCTCGAGATGGAAGGGTCGGTGGGCTGATGGGCGACACTGCACTGAACGAAACGGAAGCCATGGAAGGCGTCACGGACGCGCTCAACGCGGCAGCGGTCGAACGGCTCGCCATCGGAGAGCCGGAGTGGCTCCGGGAGCGGCGCGAGCACGCCTGGTCGATTTACCAGGCCACCCCGATGCCTACGACCCGTCTCGAAGAGTGGCGGTATACGGATCTGAGGAAGGTCCTCGACCTGGGCGGGCTCAGCCTCTCCACGGCGGAAACCGCACTGGACGATCCGTCGGTGTGGCCTGCCCGTCTTCGCGAGACGATGGAGCAGGACCGGGAAGCTGCCGGACATATCGTGCTGATCGACGGCCATGTCGTGCACACCGATATCGACCCGGGGCTCGCCGAGCAGGGGGTCGTTCTGGACTCGCTGCACGATGCGCTGGAGCGCCACCCCGAGGTCGTACAGCAGCATCTCGGGAGCGTGGTGCCCGCAGAGGACGGCAAGTTCGAGGCGCTCAACATGGCGCTGTGGGCGGACGGGATCTTCGTCCACGTCCCCTCGAACGTGCGGCTCGACATGCCGATCCGCGTGACGCGTTGGATCAGCGAGCCGGGGGCGGCCTACTTCAGCCGCGTACTCATCGTAGCCGACCCGCACAGTCAGGTCTCGTATGTCGACGAGGTCGTCTCCGATGATTTCGACGTCCAGACGTTCAAATCCTCTGCGGTCGAGCTGGTCGCGGGTGACGGCGCGGTCGTGCAGTACCTGAACGTGCAGCGGGCCGGGCGTGGTACGTTCGTCCACTCCGCGCAGCGCACGCTCGCGCAGCGCGACGCTCGCATCGACACGCTCAACGTGGGGCTTGGCGGCTCCGTGCACCGGGTAGACCTGAACGCGAAGCTGCTCGGACCGGGCGCCAACTCGGAGATGCTCGGCCTGTACTTCGGCGATGGTGATCAGCACTTCGATTTCAACACCAGTCAGGACCATACCGAGCCGAACACCGGTAGTGATCTCCTCTACAAGGGAGCACTGGACGGCGATAGCCGGGCGGTGTTCCGAGGCATCATCCGCGTCTTCCCCGGCGCTCAGCGGACCGATGCCTACCAGACGAACCGTAATCTCCTGCTTTCACCCGGTGCTCGTGCGGACTCGTTGCCGAACCTCGAAATCGAGGCCGACGACGTGAAGTGCTCGCACGGCGCGACGATCGGTGAGCTCGACGCCGAGGCGAAGTTCTACCTCATGAGCCGCGGCCTCGACCGCGTCCAGGCTGAGCGCCTCGTCGTGCTCGGCTTCCTCGGCGAGGTGCTCTCGAAGCTCCCTCTGGGTGGCGTGGTCGAGAAGGTCTCCGGAGTGATCGAGGAGAAACTCGCCCAGCACGGATGAAGGACGAAGAATGCCCCACTGGGTGAAGGTCGCGAGCGAAGGCGAGTGCCCTGTCGGAATGCTCAAGGGAGTCATGGCCGACGGGGTGGCTGTCGTCCTCGCGAACGTGGAGGGTTCGATCTGCGCGCTGAGGGATCAGTGCTCGCACGAGGATTACCCGCTCTCTGATGGAGAGCTCGAGGGGAACGACATCGTCTGTTTGTACCACGGCGCTAGATTCGATGCGTGCTCGGGTGCCCGAAAGACCCTTCCAGCCATCCGACCTGTTCAATCGTTCCCGGTGGAGATCCGGGACGGAGAGATCTACGTCGACGTCGGGTAGGGGCCTGCCGCCTACCGCTCGGACGCGACGACCAAGGACCTTTTGATGACTCCCGCGGACTTCGATCCGGTACGGATCCGGAAGGATTTCCCGACGCTCGATCAGATGGTGAACGGCAAGCCGCTCACGTATCTCGACAACGCAGCGACCTCTCAGAAGCCGCGGGCCGTGCTCGACGCGATCGACTCGTACTACGAGCAGGACAACGCGAACGTTCACCGGGGTATCCACGAACTCTCGCGTCGCGCGACGATCTCGTACGAGGACGCTCGCGGGAAGGTGGCGGGGTGGATCAATGCTCCTGACCCATCGGAATGCATCTGGACCAGGGGCACGACCGAGGCCATTAACCTGGTCGCTGCCTCGTGGGGTCTCGACAACGTGGGCGAGGGTGACGAGATCCTGATCTCCGTCATGGAGCACCACTCGAATATCGTTCCGTGGCAGATCCTCGCGTCGCGGACCGGTGCGACGCTGCGGTACATCGAGATCGATGACGAGGGGCGGCTCGTTCTGGACGACCTCGACACCCTCCTTACGGAGCGCACGAGGGTGGTGGCGATCTCGCATGTCTCGAACAGCCTCGGCACGATCAATCCCGTGAAGAGGATCGCGGAGGCCGCGCACGCTGTCGGAGCCGTCGTCATGGTGGATGGTGCGCAGGGCGCCGTGCACACGAGGGTCGATGTGCAGGAGCTGGGCTGCGACTTCTATGCGTTCAGCGGCCACAAGATGTGTGGGCCGACCGGGATCGGTGTCCTGTGGGGACGCAAGGAACTCCTCGACGCCATGTCGCCCTTCCAGGGCGGCGGTGAGATGATCCACATCGTCGGACGAGACGAGAGCAGCTGGGCTGCCGTGCCTCACAAGTTCGAGGCGGGCACGCCGAACATCGCGGGCGCCATTGGCCTGGGCGCCGCGGTCGACTACCTGTCGGACATCGGGATCGAACACATCGAGACTCACGAGCGCGAGATCATGGCGTACGCCATGGAGAAGCTCAGCGCGGTCCCCGGCATCAGGATCTACGGTCCGAAGTCTCTGGATGAACACTCGGCCGTGATCTCGTTCACGATGGGTGACGCGCATCCGCACGACATCTCGACGATCCTGGACTCCGACGGCGTGGCCGTTCGCGCGGGTCACCACTGCGCACAGCTCGTGATGAAACACTTCGGCGTATCGGCGACGGCCAGAGCGTCCTTCTATCTGTACAGCACGAAAGAGGACGTAGACCGGCTGGTCGAAGGGTTGGGCCAGGTCGCCGCGATTTTCGGCTGACGGATCCTACTCGTCGCGCACCGCTCGCGGCCGACGGGGTCCCGGCAACGTGCCCCCGGAACGACCACACCGTATATTGCCACCCCGTGAAACCGCGTAGGCCGTGATGGACACTCCTCAGCTCAGCTCACTCTACCAGCAGCTCATCCTCGAGCACTATCGCAATCCGCGAAACAAGGCGGAGCTCGATGAGAAGACGGTCGAGATCCACATGGCGAATCCGGTCTGTGGTGACGAGATCCGACTCCAGCTGCGGATCGAGGGGGACGAGATTGCCGAAGCGAAGTTCATCGGCTCGGGCTGCTCGATTTCCCAGGCGGCCGTCAGCATGATGACCACGAGGTTGCAGGGCGCGAATCTCGAGGAAGCGGATGCTCTCGCGAAGCGGTTCACCGAAATGATGCACGGTGACGAGTCCGCGGCGAAGGACAAGACACTCGGTGATCTGCGGGCACTTCAGGGTGTCTCCAAGTTCCCTGTGCGCATCAAATGCGCACTACTCGGCTTCGATGCGCTGCAGGAAGCGCTGAAGAAGGAAGTCGACGAAGTCGGGGGGGAGCCGAACTGACCTCGCCGGTCGAGGTTCACTCGGCCCACCTGCCCGAGACTCGGGTCGGGGCTGTCACCATCTGGACGTCACCCCGTGGAGTGCGCCGGATCGAGTTCGGTCCACTTCCTCGGGACCGGCACACGGATTCCGAGGATGCATGGCCGCCGGAGCTGCGCGACGCCGTCGAGCAGTTGCACGCGTACTTCGCCAAGGAGCGGACCTCCTTCGATGTACCGCTCGACTTCTCCGGTGTGACGTCGGCCTTCCAGCGCGAGGTCTACGACCAGCTGCTCAAGCTGCAGCATGGCCATGTGACCTCGTACGGTCAGATCGCTCGAGAGATTGGGAAGCCGGACCAGGCCCGGGCGGTGGGTCAGGCCGTCGGTGCGAATCCGATTCCGATCATGGTGCCCTGCCACCGGGTGATCGCGTCCGATGGTCGACTGACCGGCTTCTCTGGGGGACTGAAGCGGAAGGTCGCGCTCCTGACGCTCGAGGGCGTTGCCGTCGATGGTTCGTCGCCGAGCAGCAGGGTTCACCCGGAGGTGATTCCGCTGGATCTGTGAGCCCCGGTCGGTCAGCGAGGTCGGCAGGCTCCGGACGACGAGATGATACGCGTGATGATCTTCGCCGGGGCGAGCGTCCTAGACGAAGCGCTCCGGGAGCAGTCCATCGGCTCTCGCGTCCGATCCCGAGAGGATCTGGTTCGCTACGATCTCGCCTGTGATCGGGCCAAGTGTGAGACCGAGCATCCCGTGGCCGGTCGCGACGAAGAGGCCCTCGACGTCCGGTACGGGGCCGACGATCGGGAGCCCGTCCATCGACATCGGCCTCAATCCACACCACTGGGACCGGGGGCGTGCCGTGCCCATGTCGGGGAATGCCGCGCGGGCCGCTGTGGTGAGCTGACGCAGGCGTTCCGGTCGCATGACCTCATTCTCACCCGAGAATTCCATCGTGCCGGCGAAGCGGACCGCGGTGTCCATGGGCGTACAGAACACGGAGTGCTCCGCGAGGACGCATGCGATCCGCAGTGGCGGTGCACCGTTCGGCCCGATGTCCACGTCTCGGTGGTAGCCTTTGCCGGGCTGAACAGGAACGCGGAGGCCAAGGGGCTGTGCGAGCGTTCTGCTGTACGCACCGGTGGCGAGCACCACTGCGTCGCCCGCTATTGTATCCCCCGAGGAGAGCGCCACGCCGGTCACGCGACCGCTACCGTGAGTTACAGCTACGACCTCCATCCTGGATCGTAGCTGCGCGCCGTGCCGCTCGGCCGCGGCGGCCAGTCGCTCGAGGAAGAGGGACGGAATGAGCGTGGCCGACTCGGGATAGTGAACCGCCCCGATGCGATCCGGGCCCAGCGCGGGTTCACGGCGACGCACCTCGTCGCCGTCGATGAGCTCAGGTCGGTACCCGTGTCCTTCGATGATCTCGGCCTCGTGACGAACGCCCTCCAGCCCGGCTTCGGTCGAGCAGACCTCGAGGTAGCCTCCCGGCGTGTATCCGCACTCGATTCGCTCCTCCTCGAGTACGCGGTCGAACGCGGAAAGGGCGTGGCGACCGAGCGGAGCCATGACGTCCATGCAGTGCTGAACGTGGGCATCGGTACAGTATCGGGCGAAGCCGAGCAGCCACCGCCACAGACCGGGATCCACCCGCGGCTTCACATAGAGGGGGCTCGATGAATCGGTCATCTGTCGAACGGCCTGAGCGACACGTCCGGGCCGGTTCAGAGGCGGGTGGCCCACGGCAATCGTCCCGGCGTTTCCGCTCGAGGCGCCCGCCCCGACCCGATCGCGCTCGAGGAGGGTGACGGCGGCACCGGCGCGAGCGAGTTCGTACGCGGCGCTGATCCCGATGACCCCGCCCCCGACGACGATCACGTGCGCCTGGGCCGTCATGGCCGTGACCGATCGACGAACGTCATCGAAACCTTCGCGCGGTTAGCCGCGGGGGTCCAGCAGAACCTTGACCGAGCCCGTCTTCCTCCGATTCACGGCGGTCGACAGCGCGTCCCGATACTGCTGTAGCGGGTAAACGTGTGTGACCATCTGCTCGACGGGGGCGCCCGTCTCCAGAAGCATGTCGTGCGTAATTTGGAACGTGTGTTCTGTTTTACCTTGCCACGACTCGTCGCCGTAGCACTGGTATCCCTGGATCTGCAGCTCGTTCGCCCACACGAAGGTCAGGTCTAGCTTCGGAATCTGTGCAGCACACCCGAGCAGGACGATACGCCCTCGCACGGTGGCGTATCGGAGCGCCTGCTTGACGGTCTGCTCGCTGCCGACGCAATCGAAGATCAGGGGAAACCCACCGCCTGCGTATACCTCGTCTCCGACGATCGGCATGTACGCGCTCGCTCCTGTGCCGATCATCGCGTCACGGGCCTCGTCCCCCGGTGCGATCGTCGAGGATGCGCCGAATGCACGGGCCATGTCTGCCTCGTGTTTCCGGCGTACCTGCGCAATGAGCTCGCCCTGATAGCCCACGGCCCTCAGCGCCCAGACCACGCCGAGGGCAATGGGGCCGCTACCGAGTACGAGAATCGGGCCGGCCCCCAGCGGACGTGAACGGAGCGCGGCGTGCATGCCCACAGCCAGTGGCTCCATCAGAGCGGCCGTCCGATCCGTCATCCGATCGTCGACCGGGAAGAGTTGTGACTCGTGGGCGACCATGCGCTCGCCCCACCCACCGGGAAGGCTACCGTGATACCCGATCGTCATCCCGCGCTGGATGGGCGCGCCATCGATCAGCGTCTGGCCTTCCTCCCCTGCGCGGGTACACGTCGCTGCCAGACCCTCCAGGCAAGACGGACACTGGTCCGTGCCGTGAAAGCCCCGGACCACGCAGGAGACCCCCGGGTCGACCGCGACTCTCTGGCCCGGCTCCACCCGTGTGACGGCAGGACCAACGTCGACTACACGCGCCAGAATCTCATGCCCGAGGACCGCGGGAAAGGAGCCGAACGGCTCCATCGCCGGGCTCGCCTTGAGCGTCAGATTCCCGATGTCGGAACCGCAGATGCCGGCGAGCAGGATCTCCAGCTTCACCCAGTGGTCCCCGGGCAGAGCGGGCTCGGACACGTCAGTGAAACGGACCCCGCTCAGGCCCCCGAATACCGCGGCTTCGGTAATCTTCCCGAGCGCCTTTCCCACGATGTAGCTCGGGATGGAAACGTTGAACGTTACGGCCTTCATCAGACGATCGCGGTCGACAGGGAGAGGTGAGGGAGTAGAAGAAGATGCGCCCCGCTGCCCGGAGCAAGGTCGGAGGCGATCAGGGCGCACTCCCTGAGAGTGCGAGCAGGAGCTCACGCAGAACTCGAGGGCCCCAGCCAACCACTCCGACGATGACGAGCACGGATGCCCCGACGGCAATGGCAACATTCAGCCCGGGTGCGGAGGCGTGCGGAAGGATCGCCTGGCCCGCACCGATGAGCCCCACGCCACCCAGAACGGAAAGCGCTCGAGCTCGAAACGGAAGCGTCGAACGCGCCCTGCCGTGCTCGAGCCGGATGGGCGCGTACTCGGCGGCGATCGCCGCTCCCGGGTCCGCGCTGGGAGGGTGTGCGGCCTTCGGTGGTGCAGGGTGATTCACGGATCGCCGCGTCGACAGCCGTGGGGCGTGCTGCTCGTTGATGTCGAGGACGTCTCGAGCGCGCGCCTCGTCCGCACCGACGACCCAGAGCGTCGCGGCTGCGGATACCGAGATGCCGAGCGCGGGATCGTCGATCTGGAGTCGGTACGGGATACCCGCGTCCTCCAGGAAGCCGGCCGCGAACTCCGCCTCATGCCGCCACGAGTACCGCGCGACCACCACCTCCTGCAGCTTGCGTTCGACGCGACGTTCCAGCGTCAGAGCTCCTTTCCGTGCGCCACCCGGCGCACCGGCTCGATCGATCCGATCAACCCATGGAAGCCGTTCGTCATGCCGTCTCTCGTCGCTCCGTCAGCGGCATCGGACCTCGCCTACCGGCCGGGCCCCAGCAGGACCGCATTCATGAACAGGAGTTGAGTTGCCTCGGTGTACGCCCGGTAATTGGGGTCTTCCGCGAACGAGATGATCTGACCGCTCCCGTATCGCTCGAGCATGAGGAACGTCTTGCTGGCGAGTTGAGGTCGCGCCTCTTCCCACACGATTCCGCTGAGGACGAGGTCGTCGAGCGTCCCGTAGCGCCCGACGTTCACACCGTCATCCAGGGTCATGGGACTGAACACCCGTGATCCCTCCACAAGGGCCCCGATCTCCCCATCCGTTCCGGACGACATCCAGTGACTCCGATCCAGGACCACTCGGAGAATGGCTCCCGGCACCCCTTCGGGCGCCTCGTCCTCCGGTACGATCTCGTCGAGGTACTCGATGGGCTGGTCCGGCGTCCCGTCGCTCGGCGCGTCAGTTCCGGCGGCCCGCCCGCCGCGGCGCTCCGTTGCCGTGGACAGCAGGCCGGCACGTGTCGCCCACGACGTCGAGTTCGCCATCGTGATCAGGGTCCCGCCGTCGGACATCCAGTTCCTCAACTGCTCCACCAGACCTGTTCCGATCACGCTCGAGTAGTTCCCGCTCGGCAGGACGATGACGTCGTAGTCGGAGAGGTTCGCGCGGCCGAGGCTGCGACCCCGGACGGCGGTCACGGGCACTCCGTAACGCTGTTCGAGGATGTACCGAGCCCATCCCGTCGAGTAGCTCGACGCGGGCTGATCGTAGGCCAGGAGGATTCTGGGCGCGCGCAGAGCTCGGACGCTATTCGCCCCTAGCGAGGCACCGGCGCTCACGTACGAATCATCGATCGGTACGACCTCGGCACCGTGTCGACCGGCGATCTCCCCCAGTGTCGCACGTAGGCCCGAGTCGTTCTCGGAGACGCGAACGATGGCGGTTCCCGAACCATAGTCGCGGCCACCCAGGGTGAAGGCCTCACCCGATGCGCGCACCCGTATCCCCTGCCGCATCGCCTCGGCGACGGCCGAGGCGGTCGCAGTTCCCCACGGCATCAGGTACCCCACGGTAGCCTCAGGCAGCGCCACACCCGGAGCGGCTTCAGTATCGGGGTCCATCAGCGGACCGGCGGCACCCGTCGCTCGGCTCGCCTCGATGACCTCCACGTCCCAGAGCAGGGACTGACTCCACGCGGTCAGGTCGTAGATCTCGTCACCTTCTCGCCGTGCCCGACGCTCGATCTGTCGTTGGATAAAAGCCTCATCCATCGGCACGTGATCATCCAGCAGGTTACGCGCCATCCGGCTGGCAGGCTGGTCAAGGGGCACGATGTACGTGCCCGCCGCGGACAGCTCTCGTCCGTCGACAGAGACCGATCCGGTGACTTCGTGAACGTCGATCCCGTTGGAGGCGAGCATTCGGGCGAGGCGCCTCGCCATGGCAGGATCGTGCGCCGAATGAAGGACGAGCTCAGCCGTTCCGTTGCCGGCCATCTCGACGCCCTGGCGGCGGTACTCGAAGTAGTCCCGCAGGATGCGCTCCCGGTTCGCAGCCGCCGTGGCGGCTGTCGTGATGGCCGCTGTGAAATGATGCAGCACACCGTCACCGTACGTCATGACGTCGCCGTCCGCCTTCTTGAGTACGAGTGCGCGGGCCGATGCCTGCTCGTACGTCATCCCGAGTGCGCCCTGGTTCATCGGCCACATGTCGACGTAGCCCGGATAGAAGAGGTCGTACACGTCCCGGTTGAAGTATGAGAAGCCGCGTTCGTCGAACGCCGTGGCGTTGGCACGACCGAAGACATCCATCAGCGCGATCTGGCGCTCACCGTACCACGGGTTTTCGGGTGGGGCCGTGGGCGGGAAGAAGTAGGTCGAGTTACCGCCCATTTCGTGAAGGTCCGCGACGATGTTCGGACGAAACTCGAGAAAGAGGTCGACCTTTCCGCGTGTCTCCGGCTGACTCTGGATGAAGAGGTCGCGGTTCAGGTCGAAGAGGTAGTGGTTTCCGCGTCCACCTGGCCACGGTTCGTCGTGTTCGGCGGAGTACGTCGCCTGATTGGGCCATCGAGCGCGCGACATCGTCGTGTGCTGGACGAATCGGGCGCGTCCGTCCGGGTTCTCGGCGGGGTCGATGAGGACCAGAGATTCCCTCAGGATCATGTCCACGGTGGCATCGCCCTCGGCCGCGAGCAGATGGTACGCTTCGGCCATGGCGGCCCCGTTCGAGCTGATCTCATTGCCGTGTACCCCATGCATGAGTGCTGTCACGACCGGGAGCTGGGCAACGAGCTGATCGACGTCGTCCTCGGAGAGTCCTTTCACGGCCGAAAACCGAGCGAGGTCGGCCTTGATTTCGTCGAGCCGCGCGATGCGCTCGGGTGAGCCGATCACCATGGCGTGCAGTGGGCGCCCTTCCCAGCTCTCGGCGTATCGAATCAGCCGGGTACGGTCGGGGGCCGCGTCGGCGAGTGCCCGGAAGTAGGTCACGATCTCGTCCGGGTGGGTGATCTCTTCGCGGAAGTCGTGCCCCACCACGTCTTCGAGCGTTGGGATCGTGCTGTCGTAGCGGGTCCCGGGAGCCAGCTCCTGCGTGGGAGCGGGCACCTGGATCAGAGCGGCGAAGAGGAGAGGGCCGAGCATCGGAGCTCCTGTCAGTCGGGAAGACCCGCCAGCCGGTCGGCTGCCGGAGGGTGGGCAATATAGCCCGTGGGTCTGGAGGAGGGCATGCAGCGGCGATACTGTCGAGGCATGACTATTCTGACTTCCCCTGGCGGCTGTGGCCGCGGCATTCGACGTCGCGAGCGGCTCGCGGTGTGTCTGCTCACTGCAACGCTGTGGGCGTGTGGTGGAGCGGAGCCGCAAGCCGATGCGGCAGGCGACGGTCGCGCGGACCCCGAGAGTGATCCGCAGCTCGTCTTCTGGTCGCACCTCGAATCGCTTTGCGGGCAGGCATTCGAGGGACGGGTGACCGAGAGCGTTCCGCCGGACCCGGCGTTCGACAACGCCCGCATGGTCATGCACGTACGATCGTGTGACCTCGCAGAGATTCGGATTCCCTTCCACGTAGGAGAGAATCGATCACGAACCTGGGTCGTGACGCCCACGGCCGTGGGTCTCCGGCTCAAACACGATCATCGACACGAGGACGGCACCGAGGACGAGGTGACGCAGTACGGTGGTGACTCACGCGGCCAGGGGGACGCCAACGTCCAGGACTTCTTTGCCGACTCGTTCACCGCGGAGCTCGTGCCCGAGGCGGTCACCAACGTCTGGACGCTGGAGGTGAGGCCGGGCGAGTTGTTCGTCTACGCGTTGCGCCGTGAAGGGTCGGACCGCCGGTTCCGGGTCGAGTTCGACCTCATGCGTCCAATCGACGCTCCTCCTCCCCCGTGGGGAGGCTGAGCCGGGCGGTCCGGCCCATATTCCCATCCGCACCGCCTCGACGCCGGTGCGGCCTCGTCGGCCATCCGCCGTGAAGGGTGGTAATTACGGCTAATTCGAGCGTATAGGTGGGTCGGCAGGCGATCCTTTTGGCGCCCTCGTGGTATCATGGGACGACTCGAGTTGGATATATTCGAGGCTCAGATGAAATACAGTGCCTGGAGGCTGGTGGTATGAAGTACGGACGCGATCGCGCGTTCGGTGCGTGGTGGTTCGCCATGGCGATGGTGTTGTTCGGCACGATGGCGGCGCCCGCGTACGCGCAGACGATCGATGGAACGCTCATGGAGGTGGAGACGGGTCAGCCGATCTCCCTCGGCCTCGTGATCATGATGACCGAGTCGGGCGATTCGGTCACCTCCGGGGTTTCCAACGGCCAGGGACGTTTTTCATTGACCGCGCCGGAAGCCGGTTCGTTCATCCTCGTGGCCTCGGCCTTCGGCTTCAAGGAGACCGCTGCGGGGGTCTTCGAGCTCGGGCCGGACGGTGAGATGGACGTCGAATTCCGGATCGCTGCGGCACCGATGCCGATCGATGGGATCCTGGTTTCTCTTCAGCGTCCCGCGCTCGAGCACCAGCTGGTGAAGAATGGCTTCGTCCGTCGCGTGACCCGCGGTCTGGGTCGCTTCATCACGCCGATCATGATCGAAGAATCCGCGGCGATTTCGGCCGAAGAGCTTTTCCGGGGCATTCCCGGCGTGGGACTCGTGTATCCGCAGGGAGGCATCAACTCCTTCCAGGGAGCAACGGTGCGACTCATCGGAACGGGTCAGTATTGCACCCCGACCATCTACCTCGACGGCACGAGGCTGTCTGTCGAGATGACGGCGTCGATGCCGATCGAGGTGATCGCTCCTCTGGCGACGATCGATGCGGTCGAGATCTATCGTCGGCCTGCCGAGATTCCTGTCGAATACGGCATGACCCAGTCGGGATCGAGTCAGGGCGGAAACTGCGGGGTCATCGTGCTCTGGACGAGGACCCGATAGGGCGCAACCGGAGCGTGAGGAAGGCGGCGTCGGTCGCCGGCCTTCTTCTGGTCGGGTCTGCGGCGGGGTGTGCCGGCGATCGACCGCTGCAGTCTGAGCCCGGTCTTGTGGCTGCCGACTCCCTCGTTGCGCTATGGGTCGACGAGGCGCGCATTCCGGGAGCTGTCCTTCTGGTCTCGAGAGACGGGGAGGTTCTGCATCGGGCGTCGCACGGACTCGCGTCCGTGGAGGAAGGAATCCCGATGACGGAGTCGACCATCTTCGACCTGGCGTCGGTCACCAAGGTGATGGCCACCACGTTCGCCCTGATGCTTCTGGTCGATCGGGGACAGGTGGATATCGATGCGACCGTCTCCACGTATCTGCCCGACTTCGTGAACGACGGCCGCGAACGCATCACCGTCCGTCATCTCCTGACCCATCGGGCCGGGGTGCCCCAATGGGTGCCGACGTACTACCACGCCGAAGACCCGGACGCAGCATACGCCTACATACGATCGCTTCCGCTTTCATGGCCGGTCGGGGAAGAACGGCACTACAGTGACCTTGGCTTCATGCTTCTCGGGCGGATCGTGGAGGAGGTGAGTGGTCGACCCCTCGATGACTTTACCCGCACCGAGATCTACGACGCCCTCGGATTGGAATCGACCGGGTTTCGCGCGGTCCCTGGCCGGGATCCGGGCTCGAGCTGGGCCGACGCCCCCGAGACAGCTACCGGGGGGCCTGGTGCGAGAGCGTTCGCCCGAACGTCTCTCGGGAATCCGTTTGAGCGCCGGATGGTCCATGACGAGGACTTCGGATACCGAATCGACGGAGACGCAGCGGCGTGGTCCGGCTGGCGAAGTGATTGGTTGAACGGTGAGGTGAACGACGGCAACGCATTCCATGCGTTCCGAGGCGTCGCCGGCCATGCCGGTCTCTTCTCTACGGCGGATGAGCTGAATGTCCTGCTCCAGGTCATGCTCCGGGGTGGCGAGCACGACGGTCAGAGGCTCTTCGCTCCCGAGACCATCACGACCTTCCTCGAGCCGACCGGCGACCGGCAGGCGCTTGGCTGGCAGCTGCCAGGCTACGGCCCGGCCGGCTCGTTCGGCCATACGGGCTTCACGGGCACCTTCGTACTCGGAGTCCCGGAAGAACGGCTGGCGCTTGTCCTTCTGACAAATCGGCAGAACTTCGGCGTCGACGAGAACACGCAATACCCGGACGTCGGCCCGCTCCAGAGGGCGGTGACGGCGGCCGTTACGGGCATCGACTGAACGGGTCCGCCCGAACCCGGCTATCAACCGACGAATGAAATCCATGATCCGTCAGAGAACTTCGATCCTCCTCGGTCTCGCGGCCGCGGTCAGCCTGCTCTCCTTCATGCTTCCGGGGCGGGCTCATGCGCAGAGCTCCGTCCAGATCAACGCGCCAGTGGGTTTCAGCGCGGACAACGCCGCGCGACAGGCCTTCTGTGAAGCCCGCTTCACGGAGCTCCCGTCCGGAGACGCGTTTCGTGAGCACCTGCGGATCATCACGTCCACACCTCATCCGACCGGGTCGGCCGCGCAGGTGGAGGTGGGGCATTACCTCGGCCGGGCGATGAAAGCCGCGGGGATGACGGTGAGAGAGCACCCGTACGACGTCTACCTGCCGCAGCTCACGGACGACGTCGAGGCGCACATCGTGACGCCCGTGGCCATGCAGCTGAACAACCGGGAAGCCGCTCTTCCGGAGGATCGTTTCTCCGGTCACCCGGATCTGCTGAATGGATGGAATGCCTTCTCCGGCAGCGGAGACGTCACGGGTGAGGTCGTGTACGCGAATTACGGTACTCGGGCCGATTACCGGGCACTCGACTCCATGGGTATTTCGCTGGAGGACAAGATCGTCGTGGCCCGATACGGTGGGAATTTCCGGGGCTTCAAGGTCCTCTTCGCCGAGGAACGTGGCGCCGCGGGGGTCATCATGTTCAACGACGCGCCAGAGGTCGAGGAGGACCCCTACCCCGAAGGCCCGATGCTCAACGGCGAGATCATTCAGCGGGGGTCGGTGCTGACGCTTAACTGGACGGGTGACCCGCTCACCCCGTTCGTTCCCGCCCTTCCCATCGATGGTCCGGTTCAGGTCGAGCGGTTGAATCCCGATGAAGTCGGACTCCACACGATTCCCGTGCTCCCCATCGGCTACAACGCCGCGTCCGAGATCCTGTCCCGCATGGGTGGTGAGTCGGCGCCGGAGGAGTGGCAGGGTGGTCTGGATCTTCGGTACCGGCTCACCGGTGGACCGGATCTCACCGTGCGCGTTCGGGTGAATCAGCCGAAGGCACTGACGCGAGCGACGAACGTCGTGGGCACCTTCGAAGGAAGTGACTTCCCTGACGAGTGGATCATCCTCGGGGCGCACTACGACCCATGGGGCTTCGGGGCCGTCGATCCGAACGGTGGGACCGCGATGCTCCTCACGTTGGCCGAAGCACTCGGTCAGCTCGCCGAGGAAGGGTGCCGACCGCGCCGCTCGATCCTGATCGCGCACTGGGACGCCGAGGAGTACGGCGTGATCGGGTCCTCCGAGTGGGTGGAGGAATTCCTGGAGCCACTGACGGAAGGCGCGGTCGCGTACATCAACGCGGATGCCGCCGTTTCGGGCCCGAACTTCGGGTCGTCGTCGTCACCGTCGTTGAAGCAGCCCATTCTCGATGCGATTCGCGATACGCCCTATCCGAAGGAAGGGCGGAGCATCTACGACTGGTGGGCCGAACGAGCCGAGGACGGGATTCCGGTGATGGGGAATCTTGGAGGTGGGTCGGACCACATTGCCTTCTACACCCATGCGGGCATCCCCTCGGCGGGGCTCAGCTCCGGCGGTCGCAGCGGGATCTACCACTCCAACTACGACAACTTCGCGTGGTTCGAGCGCTTCGGTGACCCCGAGTGGATCTACGGGCCCATGCTCGCCACGGCGGACGGACTCCTCGCGCTGCGTCTCGCGAATGCGGATCTGCTGCCATACGACGTGACGCGCTACGCGGTCGACACGCGCACGCACGTGAACACGCTGTTCGAGGTCGCAGAGTTCCGCAGAATCGAGGTGAACCTCGATCGCCTTGTGGCGTCGACGACCGACCTCGAGCGTGCCGCCGCCGAGCTGGATGCGGTCCGTTCGGCGCGGGTCGCTGCCGGTGGTGTTTCGGTGGCAGACGCAGCAGCGATCAACGAGGGTTTCATCGGGCTCGAGAAGGCGTGGCTCGATGAGCGGGGGCTGCAGGACCGCCCCTGGAGTCGTTCGTTGTACGTCTCACCCGATCCGTTCAGCGGGTATGCTTCGTGGATGCTTCCGGGACTTCGGTACGAAATCGAAACCGACGATCCGGATGACGTTCCGGAGTGGGAGACCCGGTACGTCGACGCCATCGATCGCCTGACCGCGCGCATGGATGCGTTGACTGCCCTGATCGAGGCGGGCCTGTGACGGCGCGGACTCTGCTCGAGGGTGATGAACTGCAGGCGGCGGTTGCCGTCCTCGACGGTTGGAGCGTCGAGGACGGCAAGCTGCACAAGGAATATCGCTTCGCCGACTTCGTTGCTGCTTTCGGCTTCATGTCGGCGGCAGCCCTCTGCGCCGAGCGCAAGAACCATCATCCTGAGTGGTTCAACGTCTACAACACGGTTCGGGTGGACCTGTGCACGCATGACGCCGGCGGCATTACCACGTGGGATGTGGAGTTGGCCGAGGAGTTCGACGTGATCGCGAACGGCTGACGCCGCCTCAGTGACCCGCAAACTCGCAGAGCGCGAAGACGTCGCAGCCGCGTGCGCGTAGTCTGTCCGCACCGCCGAGCTCGGGAAGGTCGATGACGAAGCAGGCTTCGTGGACGCGCCCTCCGGCTCGTTCGATCAGTTCGATTCCAGCCTCGGCCGTGCCGCCCGTCGCGATCAGATCGTCGATCAGCAGTACGTCCGCGTCCACCGGCACCGCGTTGGTATGCATTTCCATGCGGTCGGAGCCGTACTCGAGCTCGTAGTCGATCCCGATGACTTCGCCGGGCAGCTTGCCGGCCTTTCGCAGCGGGACGAAGCCGACCCCCAGCTCGTAGGCTACGGCGGTGCCGAAAATGAAGCCCCGTGCCTCAATGCCGGCGACGACGTCGATCGTACGATCGATGTACCGGTGCACGATTAGATCGACCGCCATCCGCAGGCCTCGAGGATCCTCCAGAAGGCCGGTCACGTCGCGAAAGAGGATGCCCGGCTTCGGATAGTCCGGGATGGTCCGGATGAAGGAGGAGATGGTCGGGCTCACGCCCCCGGGCCCTGCAGCTCCAGGCGATAGCGATCGGCCCCGAAGGCTTCCGGGGTTCCGTCGTCGACTCTCGCGGCTCCGTCGGGCTGGAAGCCCAGTGACGCGTAGAAGGCCCGGGCACGCTCGTTGATCTCGAGGACCCATAACACGAGGGACTCGAAACCGAGTTCACGGGCTCGCTCCAGCGCGGCGTGGCACAGCACGGTGCCAAGGCCCGACCGCCAGTGCTCCGGAGCGATGTAGAGGGTCGGCATTTCTGCGACGAGTTCGGGGGACAGATTACGGTCCGTGGCACCGCGAACTGTAACGAAGCCGACAATCTCACCGCTTCGTTCGGCCACGATGCAGTGAATGTCCTCATCCGCGAGCCAACGGGCCCATCGGGCCACACGCTCAGCCCGGCCGGGCCCCTCGGGTGGCCATTGTGAAACGTGCGACCGATATGCCGCTTCTCGGGACGCGGAATGCACGGCCTCGATCGATGCCGCGTCCTCGGTACTGGCGTCACGAAGTCGTTCGGCGGTCATGACATGCCCGCCCAGATCGGTAGCACTCGAACTCATGGTGCAAACATGTGTTCCTACCGTCTCCGGGATCAAGCGAAAACCCCCGGAGCCCGGATCCGCCGGGGTTCTTCGCAGGCTCAGGCTCGCCAGAGCTCATCGAAAAGGCGAGCCCAGTTACCTCCTATGACCTTCTCGATCCGGGCATCAGAGTGGCCCCGCATCGAGAGTCCGTCGGCGATCAGTTCCATGCGCCGGTGAGAGTTCAGGTCTTCCACGGTGAAGAGGATCTCGGGGTCCTCGTTCGGTGCAGCCACACCCCGCTCGATCCGACCGGCGACGAACTCCCGATGTCGAGACCAGTACTCGTCCGAACCGTCGATCGGGGTCGTGGACAGGTCACTGCCGATCCCGACGTGATCCTCGCCACAGACCTGAATGGCATGCTCGATGTGATCCAGGACGTCCGCGCGCATGGATACGCGACCGGGTGTGAGGAACGGCATCAGATAGATGCCGATCACGCCACCACCCTCCGCCATGGCGCGAAGCTCGGCATCGTCCTTGGATCGCGGGTGCCGAGCTACCGCGTTGCATCCGCTGTGTGTGATGGCCACGGGGCGCGAAGATGCGGCGATGCCATCGGCGGTCGTCTGCTGACCGCAATGACTCAGGTCGACCATCATGCCGACCTCGTTCATGCGCTCGACGACCTGGTAGCCAAAGCGTGTCAGTCCCCCGTTCGCCGGCTCGAGACATCCGTCACCGACGAGGTTGCGGACGTTGTACGTCAGCTGCGTCACCTTCACCCCGAGGTGCAGAAAGGTGTCCACGTTCGACACGTCCCGCTCGAAGGGCGTCGTGTCCTGAAATCCGAGCACGATGCCGAGCCTGCCCGTGCTCTTCGCGTCGCGCAGATCTGCGATTGTCCGCACCTGACGGAACGCGTCAGGATATTGCTCGATCCGGTCCAGCCAGCCGGCGATCCGCTGGACCGAGGATGTGAAGTCACTCCCGCTGCACGTCAGGTTCACTGCCGTGATGCCGGACTCCACCGCAAACCGGATCATGTCTGCGTCGAGGGGAGGGTTGAGCGGATAATTGAAGTATCCCGGAGAGGCGAGGAAGTCGACGACAATCGCCTCCGAGTACGGGGGCCACGGCGAGACGGATTCGCGGGTCGAGGCGGCGCGTCCGGATCGGTGCGCCACCCCGGGCGTCAGCGCTGCGAGCGAGCCGTGCGGGCCAGCCACGGACAGGGCGGCCGCAGCCCCCAGAAACGAGCGGCGGGAAAGCGAGTCGGGTTGCATGTTGAACTCCCAGGCGCGGGTACGAACGAAGAGGCAAAGTATGCACCGCCGGATATGACCAGCTAGCTGAAGCTCTTCGCTTGCATGGGTTTGCCGTTACCTCGACGTTGGTGCGGCCCTTCAGCCTGTCGACTCCACTCCGCGCGGCTCGCTGAACCGACCTGCCTCGACCCCCAACCCCTCCGATATGTCTCATCATTCAACGCGACCCGAAGGAGGTCCCGCTCAGAAGATCGGTTTCTGGCTCGGGATCGCGGCGTTCGTGTTCCTGATGATCGTTCCGGTCGACACGACGAACGAGCCCGCGAGCAATCTGGCCGCCGTAGCAATCCTGATGGCGATCTGGTGGGTGACCGATGCGATCCCGCTCTTCGCGACCGCATTGCTTCCCCTCTTCCTGTATCCCTTGTTGGGGATTCTGGGGGCTCGCGAGACCGCGCCGATCTACTTCAACAGCACGATCGTGTTGTACATCGGCGGCTTCATGATCGCGCTCACGATGCAGAAGTGGAATCTGCACAAGCGGATAGCCCTCAGCATCATCCATGCCGTCGGTGGGGGTCCAGCACGCATCGTACTCGGCTTCATGATCGCGGCCGGGTTTCTGTCGATGTGGATCTCGAATACGGCGACGGCCGTCATGATGGTCCCGATCGGGTTGGCCATCGTGCTGAAGATCGAGGATTCGTTCGGTGTCGAGCGGAGTCACGCATTCACCGTCTCACTCATGCTCGGCATCGCGTACGGCTGTTCGGTCGGAGGGCTGAGCACTCTCGTCGGTACACCGCCCAACCTGTCCTTTGTTCGGATCTTCGAGATCCTGTTCCCGGAGGCGCCCCCAATCGCCTTCGGGCAGTGGCTGATCATGGCGTTTCCGATCGGCGTCCTGATGACCGGACTCGTCTGGTTCTTTCTCACCAAGGTTTTCTACAGAACACCCGAGGAGGTCACGGTCGATCACGACGTGATCGTAGAAGAAAAGCTGGATCTCGGGCCGATCTCGTACGAGGAACGATGGATTGCGGTGGTCTTTGCCACGACGGCCTTGCTGTGGGTGTTCCGGGCCGACCTGAACCTCGGCTTCGTCTCGATTCCAGGATGGTCACGTCTGCTCGAAAACCCCGGAATGATCGACGATGGCGCGGTGGCGATCGGCATGGCGTCACTGCTCTTTATCATTCCAGCTCGTGACAGGTCGAAGGGCGCGTCACGCATCATGGGTCCGGATGTGGTGCCCCAGCTGCCCTGGGACATCGTCCTCCTGTTCGGCGGAGGTTTCGCGCTCGCGGCCGGTCTGCAGCGCACTGGATTGGCTCAGCTGCTGGGAGAGCAATTCGAGTTGATCGGAGCGTTGCCGACCTTCGCGATGATCATCCTGGTCTGTCTCGGCATCACCTTCCTCACCGAGTTGACGAGCAATCTGGCGACGACCGAGATGATCCTTCCGATCCTCGCGGCGGTCGCGGTCGCGACCGAGACGCACCCTCTCATTCTCATGATCCCGGCGACGCTGTCTGCGTCCTGCGCGTTCATGATGCCGGTCGCCACGCCGCCGAATGCGATCGTGTTCGGAAGCGGTCGACTCTCGGTCGGGGAGATGGCCCGCATCGGGGTGTTCCTGAACCTGATCGGGGCCGTCGTCATCAGCGTGATCGTCTTCACCATCGGTACTGTCGTCTTTGACATCGATCCGTCGGTGGTCCCGGAATGGGCCCGTTCCATCGCCGAGGGAGGGGAGGGGTAGTCAGGGACATGAAGACTGCAATCGTCGCAGGCAGCCGCACGCCCTTCGCTCGGTCGGGCTCGGTGTTCGCGGACCTGTCCGCGATCGAGCTCGGCAAGGCCGCGGTGCGGGACGCGCTCACCCGTAGCGGACTTTCCGGTGACCGGGTCGACCATCTCGTATACGGCACCGTCGTGCACGACACGCAGGCGCCGAACATCGCGCGCGAGGTGGGGCTGGCGGTATTGCCCAAGCACGTTCCGGCCGTATCCGTCTCCAGAGCGTGCACGTCGGCGAATCAGGCGATCACGGACGCCGCGCAGATGATCGAGGTCGGGCACGCTGATATCGTGATCGCCGGCGGCGCGGAGTCTCTCTCTCGGATTCCCATCACCGTCAGCGAGACGCTATCCAGGAGTCTCGTAGGTGCGTCGAAGGGAAAGACGCTCGGGCAGCGGATTTCATCGTTTCGCGGGATTCGTCCCAGGCACCTGATACCGGTAACGCCCGCCATCGCCGAACCCAGCACGGGCGAGTCGATGGGCGAATCGGCCGAGCGCATGGCCAAGGAAAACGGCATATCGCGGGAGGATCAGGATGCGTGGGCTCTTCGCTCGCACAAGCTCGCTGCGGCGGGCACGAACGACGGTCGGCTGACCGCAGAGATCTCCCCCGTGTACGTGCCGCCGGACTACGGTACGGTGGTCACCAGCGACAACGGCATCCGGACCGATACGTCCGCGGAGCGTCTCGCGAAGCTCCGCCCGGTCTTCGACCGGAAGCACGGCTCGGTTACCGCCGGCAACGCCTCCCCACTCACCGACGGCGCCTCTGCGGTGGTGTTGATGAATGGTGTGAAGGCGGTCGCGGATGGCCTGAGTCCCCTCGGCTGGATTCGGAGCTGGGCGTGGACGGCGATCGATCCGGCGGGGCAGCTCCTTCAGGGGCCGGCCTATGCAGCACCGATCGCGCTGGATCGAGCGGGACTGTCGATGAAGGACATCGGGCTGATGGAGATGCACGAGGCGTTTGCTTCGCAGGTTCTCTCGAATCTTCAGGCACTGTCATCGAGGACGTTCGCCGAAAAAGAGCTCGGACGGACGGCGCCTGTCGGTCATCCGGATGTGGATCGGATCAACGTCATGGGTGGATCCATCTCTATCGGGCATCCCTTCGGTGCAACCGGAGGTCGACTCACGATGACGCTACTCAGCGAGATGGCACGGCGTGACGTTCAGTTCGGGCTGATCACGGTGTGTGCTGCCGGCGGCATGGGGTTCGCGATGGTGCTCGAGCGGCGCTGAGGTCGACCGCCCCCTTGAGCGACGATCCATGTTGAACACGAGAGAGGCCCCGGCGATGGTCCGCCGGGGCCTCATCCTCGTCAGTCAGTTGCGGAGCTGATCTCAGTTCTGCGCCGGGCCTCCGGCTTCACCGGCCCACGTCACCGCGTTTCGGAACAGGGCGTCTACGTCCCCACTCGCGGCGTCCGCGACAGCGGGGAAGAGGCTGACACCCACCATCCGCTGACCACCCGGAAGAACACGATATGCCACCAGTGGTGAACTGTCCGCCCAGGTCGCGGCAACGACGGCACCGTCCCCGGTCCGCGCCGCCGCACCACCCCAGAAGGTCGACGCCGTGAGGGTGGTCAGACCGGTGGTGAGGGGATGAGGCACCACGGTCCCGAGGGCACCCACTGAGTAGTTGGCACCACCGGTACTGGTCATCGCATCCACCTGCTCGAGCGAACCCCAACCTGTAGACCCGAGGCCGGAATCCTGCCGGTTTTGCCAATAGAACGACGCGGTGACGACGTTCCCGCCGATCGCAACGTACTCCCGGATTGCACTGCCGAGGGCGACGGACTCGTCGAATAGACCGTTGGAGAAGAGAAGGATGACGTCGTGCTGATTGAGGAGTTCCTGCGCAGGGAGCTGATTGAGGTAGAAGAACGTGGAGACGGACAGGTTCGGGTCCCCACCGAGCAGCGCAGCGACGTCTCCCGTGTCGTCGAAGTCCCCACCCGACACGATCAGGAGCTCGATGCCGCACGGGTCGGCTTCGACTCGGAAGTTCGCGATGATGGCTTCTGTCGCGGACGGGACAGTTACGTCTCGCCCGGCCGGGCAGATGAACCCGGTCTGGACCTCGGGAACGACCTGATAGCTCTCACCAACCGGAAGATCGACGAAGAGGTACGTGCCATCGGCCTCCGTCGTCGTCGACGTGAGGGTCGTCTCTACATTATCGAGCAGATCGACGCGAACTCCACCAACGGGATTGTCACTTTCGTCGAGGATCACGCCTCGGATTCCCGGTCCTGTGTACCGGATCTCCAGCTGGAGCGCGATCTGACCGAGATCCTCCCCGAGGACCAGCGTCTGCGTGGATCGGTAGAGCTCGAGCCCGCCGGAGAAGGCGATGAGGTCGATGGTGACCGAGCGACCGAGTGCATTGTCGTGCACGTTGACGTCCAGGGAATGAACGGCCCCACCCGGTGTGATGCCGATCACCGTGTCGGCGATGGCTTCGAGCGTCAGGGCGTCTACGATGACCACGGAGTATTGGTCTACCGCATCGAAGGCGTCTCCGAGTGCGGCGGTTTCTTCCGCCGAAACGCTTTGCGGCTCGACGATGGAGATCTGGAGCCACTCACCCGACTGCTGGAGTGGGCCCGTGGTGTCATCCACACAGGCGCCGAGTCCGAAGAGCACCGTGACTGTCAGAAGCGAACGAAGTCTGCGCATCACTGGCCACCTGCCCTGATCTGAAGGCCGACGGTGCCGAAGTAGCCATCCCACGGCGCCGAATCGAGACGCTCTCCGCTGAATTTCCCGCCCCCGGCGTCGAGGTGTACGGGGCCGAGCCTGAGGCCCAGGCCGCCCGTGAGCTGCGTAATGCCGTTCTGGGAGAACCCGTACCCGCCTCGGAGAGTCAGTAGTGGCAGCTTCTGCTCCAGGCCGACGGAGACACGCTCGTCCCACGCCGAGGCGTATCGTCCGCGTGGTGCCACCTTGATGCCGACTGCCTCGAGCGTCGTGCCGCCCGACCTCCATCCCAGACCGGCTCGGAAGACCTGCGGGAAGTACGAACCCTCGAGGAAGCCTTCGGACGCCTGGTAGACCGCGAGGCTCACGGAATTCGGATCGATGATCTCACCCGACGAGAACCGGTCCAGGTAGTCCTCGATTCCGAGCCCGAGATCGTTATCGAAGTCACTGTCGGTGTAGCGCGCCGAGTATCCGGTGATCTGATTCTCGTCCCACTCCATGCGCTGAACGACGTTGGTCCCCGATGCGGCGACGCGGAAGCCCATTGGGAGCTCGAGTGAGGCTCCGAAGTCGAGCCCGTACCCGGTGCCGTCGCGCGCTTCGACGGATGCAGTCTGAAGCACCATGATGTCGCACGTGGGATCACCGCCAAAGCAGGACAAGTCGATCTGCGGTTCGAAGAACCGACCCTGGGTCATGCCGTGGCCCATGACGTACCGTCCGCCCACGCCGAGCGAGAGCGCCCCGCCGATGGTGGTCCCGTACGATACCGTGACCTCCGAGGTCGAGACCGAGCTCCAGCCCGTGTTCCCGACGGCATAGTCCTGGACGTTCGCAAGCTCGAAGCCATTGCCGATCAGGTCGGCGAGCTCCTTACTGAGCGTGAAGTCCTGACGGACCCGGCTTCGGACCCGAACCGCTACGGGGCCCAGGGCCAGTCCGACCGACGGGAGCGGGCTCCCGATCGCGAGCGGGGCTGTATTGGCACCGCTCGGCAGCTCGTCGAGCGCGTCGAGCAGATAGGCTGTTCCAAACCCCTCGGTGATGAGGGCGAGCGTGATTCCGTCGGCTGGTAGTGCCGCGATCAAGGAAGGCGCGTCTGTACCCCCTTCCATGATCGAGTAGAAGTCGAGCATCGTCGTCCCCGATCCGATTCCGACAGCGCCCAACTCGAACAGGGAGACGTTCCAGCCGCCGCCCCATGCGAGGTTGGCCGGGTTCCACTCGACTGCGTCGACCCCTGTCGCGAAGACCATCCCTCCCCCGCCCATGGCGACGGACCGGGCTCCAGGAGACATCTGGGCGGTCAGCCCCTGAGTGCATGCCAGCAGGATAACCATGGTGGGGAAGAGAGACCGTCTCATGATTCCGGCACCCTCAGTCTGACATGCGCCGTGATGTACCCGTACGTCACAGTATTGTCGTCGTTCTCGAATTCGACTTCGGCTTCCAGTTCGGCAACCATCATCTGAGTGGTCCCGATACCCACGATGGAGAAGGCTACGTCGTCGTCGAACTCGACCACGCCGCTCGCCGACGTGGTCTGCCCGATCGTCATGACGGAGCCGGAGACGTTGACCGTCGTGGGAGAGGGTGTCGTTCCCGGTCCGGTCGTGACCCCCTCTTCCAGGTCGTAGCCCGTCACCGTGCTGTTGAAGCGCGCTCGCAGGTCTCCGCCAATCGCGATCTCACCGACGACCTCGGTCGGCAAGCCGAACTGATCGAAGGTCAAGAAGTCGAGACGGACCCTGACAGCCGGGTTGACCAGGAAGATCTCGTTCCCCATGCGCTCGACGATGACATCGTCCGCCCAGAGACGGATGAGCCCCGTGGTGAAACATGGGCGGCTCGCGGGGGAGCAGTTGGCCTGGAAGACCAGCGTACCCGGCGCACCCGCCGAGCCGGACGGAGCCGGCGTCGGCGCCGGTGGCGGGAAGGTTCCCCCGAGCAAGCTCGGAGGAGCCTCCGAGAGCACGGCGATGGCGTCCACCGAAACCACCGCGGCCATCGGACCGAGTTCGTCGACCTCAGCCACGAGCACACCGTTCGTGAGGTCGTACGTGCTCTCGAACGTGGACACCTCACCCGTCGCGCGCTGGACGGCGATGGAGAGGAGGACGTCCTCGCCGAGTTCGAGCAACGTCGGATCGACCGCCATTTCGACCCGCGCTGGCTCGCCGAGCGTGGTGCCGACCGGACCGACGTCGAAGGCCGTGCCCGGAACCGGACCGCCCGCGTCCTGTGGGAAGGGGTCCGTGATCAGCGGCATCGCCGAGACCGACGTCGACGTCGGGAGAGAACCGGTCGGGAACTCGAGGGAAAAGGATGGCGGGACGCTCAGCGTTCCACCCGCGGGACCAATCGAGAGCGTGGCACCTTCGCCTTCCGCCAGTTCGAACGGAAGTTGCTGATCCGTTTGCTGACATCCCGTGACGAGGAATGCCGCCACCGCGACGGACCAGAGGCGCTCAAGGTTTGAATATTTGCGCATACTAAGAAACTTGGGGCCTGTTCGGACGACGTCGCAATGATTCTCTCGGTCGACACTTGGGTCGACACTTCGCAGGTCTTGTGCGGGATTTCAGGTGTTTGCCCGCCCCCGGCTATGAAGAGCTGTTCCCTAGTCCTGTAACTCGCGGTCCAACTCTTCGCGTACTTCCCGCCGGCGTTGGCCTTCTCGGGCGCGGCGGGCGTCTTCGGCGTCCGAGAGGTCCAGCTGGGGAACGGGACACGGACGATGGTTCGAGTCGATCGCCACGAACGTCAGAATGCACGTATTGGTGTGGCGTTTTTCGCCATTGAGCAGGTTCTCCGCCACGACTCGGACCCCGACCTCCATCGACGTACGGCCGACGAAGTTCACGCGTGCCGTGCATGTCACCAGCTCGCCGGTGTAGATGGGCTCTACGAAGTCGACTCGATCGATGGAGACCGTGACGCACGGGCCACCCGCGTGTCGCATGGCGGACACAGCGGCCGCTCGGTCGACCATGGAGAGGATTTCGCCTCCGAAGACGTGTCCCAGGTTGTTCACCTGGTGCGGCATCATCAACTCGGATACCACGGCGACGGAGTCTTCGGGCTTCCGGGGAACCTCATGTCGTTCACTCATGCTCGATGATACTCCCGAGGGCCCGGATCCGCTCCTGGATTCGAGCCGAGTGAGCGCTTCGCTCCCGATGGCTTCGCCCGAGCGGGGTGCAATCGGTCTGCATGTTCTATCTTCCGCGTCATGACGGTGGTTTCTGATTGCTGACGGACAGACAACGGGAATGAGGTGATGAGGATGAGGCCGACGAGGTTGGGTGGCGCGATGCCGACGCTTCTGATCACGCTGGCGATCACCGCACCGACCGGCGTCGCTGCCCAGGATGCGTTGGGTGCGCGGGCCGCGGTTGAGCAGCTCTTCGAAGGGATGAGGACGGCTGACCCTGACCGGGTTCGGACGGTCCTCGCGGCCGACGCGCGCTTCGCCCTGCTTGACGAACGAGAGGGCCCCCGCACCGTTCGCGCCCAGTCCGTCGACGGTTGGGTCGGTGCGATCGGTACGTCCGGTGGAAGCTGGGACGAGCAGATCTACGACCTCGACGTGAGGGTCGACGGGATGATGGCGTCGATCTGGGCACCGTACACCTTCTACGTGGACGGTCAGATTTCGCACTGCGGGATCAACTCGATCGAGCTTCTGTACGACGCCACGGGGTGGAAGATTACGCAGATCTCCGACACGCGCCGCCGGGACGATTGCCCGGACCCCCACGGGGTCTGAGCAAGCCTTCGATGAGGGCTTAGACGTCCTCCAGGAACTCGAGGACGAAACGCAGGGTCAGAGGGTCACCGAGCACATCCGTATGCTCCCGATCAGGGATGAGGCGGTATTCGATGCCTGCGGCCGCGGCGAGGCGATCCGCGTGTTCTCTGGCGACCCTCAGGTCGTGCTCGGGCTGGATCAGCAGAAGGGGGATGTCCAGCTCGCGGATACGGCGACTCGGGGTGAGCGGGCGGAAGGTGCTCCCGATCCTGCGCCACCAGAACGGTCGGAACACATTCACCAGAACGTGCCCGGGCAGCCCTTTGTCCGTGAGATATTCCGCCGTCACCTTGATGATGTCGGAGGGTGCTGCGACCAGAACGAGACCATCGATGGGTGCGCCTTCAGCCGCGGCGAGCACGCCGGCTGCACCCCCCATCGAGTGACCGATCACCACCAGCTGGCGATCGGGGAATCGTGTGGCAGCGTAGCGGGTGACCGCCATCAGGTCGTCGCGGAAGGATCGCACGGAGACGTAGGGCTCGGGTGCGTTCCGACCATGTCCGCGAACGTCGAAGAGGAGCACATCGTGACCGGTTTCGGCCAGCGGGCCTGCCAGTGTGAGGACGGTCGAGTAGTTCGCGCTCCACCCGTGTGCCACGAGAACGAGGGGTTCGAATGGCTGCGCCTCGGGAGGCTGGATCAGCCAGGCGGCGAGCTCGTGATCACCCGACTGGATTCGAAGGTCCTCGTGGGCAAGTCCCAATTCCGGCACCGTCCGTTCGACGGAGCGAGGCGCCGGCTGAATGACCAGACTGGAAAGCCGGTCGAGCCCGATCAGGACCAGAAGGGTCGCGCCCAGGACGATCCAGACGGTCAGGCTCAACGTTGTGCTACCTGCTCCAGGGCGCGCTTTACGAACACGGGCACCATCGCACGCCGCCAGTCGGGGTCGACGATGATGTTCTCGAGCGGGTGGCATTGGCGATGGGCCCGCTCCGCCAGCTCGTCGATGAGCTCGGCATCGAGCAGTCGTCCCTCGGCTACGTCGCTCCACTTGGAGAGGGCCCTCGGTCGCGAGCCCAGGCCGGTGACGACTCCGTCCAGCGACTGGACCAGACCCCTGTCATCGACCTGCGCCGCGACCGCCACGGTCAGCAGAGGAAAATCGATTGACTTCCTCTGGCGCAGCTTCACGTACGCCTGGCGGCGGCTCGCGGAGGCGAGAGGGACACGAATCTCCGTGAGGATCTCATCCGCAGCCCGCCGCGTGTTGGCGATGCCGTCTGCGACGAAGAAATCGGCGACGGGGATTTCACGGGCGCCGTCCGGGCCGACGAGGACCGTGGTCGCACCCAGCGTCATCAGGACCGGGGGCGTGTCGGCCGAGTGGGCGGCGACGCACTTCTTCCCTGTGCGGGTGACATGGCACACGTCACCGTCTTTCTTGAGGCAGAAACCAAGAGCCTCTCGCCAGAAGTGCGTCTGGTTGTAATAGGTGCACCTCGTGTCGAGGCAGACGTTGCCCCCGATCGTGCCCGCGTTCCTGAGCTGAGGTCCAGCCACGTGGGCCGCCGCTTCGGCCAGAGCCGGAAAGAGTTCTTGCACTCGGGCGTTGGTCGAGACTGTGGCAAGGGTCTCCGCCGCTCCGATGCGCAGTACGTCCCCAGTGTCGTGCGGGGCATCCTCGATTCCATGGAGCTCGCCCAGGCCCTTCAGTGCGATCAGGTGGCCTGGCTCGAACAGACGGTGCTTCATGTTCGGGACGAGGTCCGTACCGCCCGCCACGAACATGGCGTCGTCGCCATGCTTCACCTTCAATGCGATTGCCTCCGCAACTGAGGTCGGACGATGGTACCTGTACGTGGGCAGGCGCAGCATATCAGCGGCCCTCGCTGTCGGTGTCGGACAATGTGGCGGCACCCGGCTCGTGCGGGCGCGCGACGATGATGCCATCCTGACTGTCGATCGACTGGATACGCTCGGCGAGCGAGCGTTCGCTGATCTGCACTGACTCACCGACCAACGGAGCGTGGAGGAGGTGCAACTCGCCGTCCATCCAGAGGGCCAGACCCGTGTGGGCGACGTCGAGCCCGTCGACGGTGCTGGTCGCGGCGATAATGTCACCGTTCTGGATTTGATCGACGACATCGGCGATGCGGCTCTGCGGCACGAAGTATCGCCCTCGTTGACTGATTCGACGCTCGACGTTCTCGATGTCCTCGAGCACCCGCGGGTCGGATAGCTGGCGGTAGGCATCGGCATGCGTGGACATGAAGTCGATTACGCTCCGGTCCAGGAGGCCACCCAGTTCCTGAGAGATGTCAGTGATCAGTCGCCTGCGATCGTTGTCGTAGATCCACTCGCTGAAGTAGTGGAGCCGACTCTCGTACCCGTTGAGAAACCCGTTACGGTATCGGAGCGCCTGCACGACCTGCTCGTACTCCGTTTCCACGGAGGCCCGGTCATCCAGTCGATCGGCTGCTCCGTTCTTGAGCACCACCGAAAGCGCGTGCACGGTTTCGACGAAGGTCACGCAATCGAGGCCTCGGAAGTTGATCACGAGCCGCTCCGCGCCTTCGGCCTCGAGCGTGCCCGGGACGTAGGCTGTTCCCACGAAGCTCTTGCCGATGACGGCCATCAGCTCGCCCATCGGCAACGCATCCAGTCCCCCTTCGGCGGCTCCCGCGATCACGCTCGAGAAGATGTCCCAATCGTGATCGTTCCATGAGATTACGCCCGTGGGGGAGCCGGACGGATCCGCGGGCGGTGGGTGAGGCTCGAACGGTGACCAGCGGGTTCCGATGAGGAACAGGACGACCACCGCGATGGGCCCGAAGACAGCGCGATACTGAACCATTAATCGGCCTGCACCGGCTGGCTCGGCCTCACATGCCTCTCTTCGAGGTTCGCGGCCTGGGGTGCCTGTGGCTTACGCAGCGTTCCCGCTTCACGGGCTTCCTGGATGGCACGCCAAACGTTCGGGGGGGTGAAGGGCAGGTGATCCATCCGCACACCGATTGCGTCGTAAATGGCGTTGGCGATCGCGGGTATCGATGGATGCAGAGGCCCCTCGCCCGCCTCCTTCGCACCGTACGGACCTTCCGGGTCGATCGACTCGACGATGAGCGATTCGAGCTCCGGCGTGTCGAGACTCGTGGGAATCCGGTAATCGAGGAGTGATGGAGCGTTGTGCAACCCCGCGCGACCGTGATCCGCGTCCTTGAAGATCTGTTCTTCCATGATGGCTTCGGCCGCGCCCATATACGCGGAACCCTCCATCTGACCCTCGACGAGCACCGGATTGAGGGCTCTACCGCAGTCGTGCGCGATCCAGATCTTCTTCACGTCGACGAAGCCCGTATCTACGTCCACCTCCACTTCGGCGACGTGTGATGTGAAGGAGTAGGCTGGCGAAGCACCGATCGTCCCGCCTCGGTACTCGCCATGCACATCCTTCGGCGTGTTGTACCAGCCGGTGGCCCCCAGCGTCCCGTGCTCGGCTTCGGCGAGATGGAATGCCTCGATGATCGACATCTGCCGGGCCGTGTCCTGCGCCCACATGGCGACGCCACCCGCGAGGAGTACCTCGGACGGCTTCACGTCCCAGTTCTTCGCCACCGAAGATTGTACGCGCTTCTTCAGGCGCGTGGCGGCATCGATGGCTGCGTTTCCGAGCATGAAGGTGACCCGGCTCGAATAGGCGCCCAGGTCCACCGGAGTGAAGTCGGTGTCGCCGCGAAGCACCCGAACCCAATCCAGTGGCACGCCGAGCTCTTCTGCGGCGATATACGCGACGACCGAGTCACAGCCCTGGCCGATTTCGCTCGCGCCACTGAAAACGGCCACGCGCCCGCTCCGATCGATCTGCATCTGTACCGCGGATTGCGGCATGTCATTCGGGTAGATCGGGTAATTCGTACCGGAGATGTACGTGGAGCCTGCGATCCCGATGCCACGGCCGAACGGCATCGCCCTGAACTTCTCGGTCCAGCCACTCGCCGACTCCACCGACGACAGGCACTCAAGGAAGCCATTGGACGTCACCCGGAGTTCGTTGACCGTCCTGGTGTTTTCACCAATGAAGTTCCGACGTCGGAACTCGATCGGGTCCAGGGCGACGTGCTCTGCGAGCTTGTCGATCTGAACCTCGAATGCGAACCGGGGCTGAACGGAGCCGTGTCCACGCTTTGGCCCGCAGGCGGGCTTGTTGGTGTAGACGCGGGTCGAGTCGAAGCGGTACGCCGGCATGTCGTAGGGCGCGCAGAGCAGCTGACCCGAGTAGTACGTAGTCACGAGCCCGAAGGACGCGTAGGCGCCTCCGTCCAGCAGAATCTTGGCGTCGACCGAGGTCAGCTTGCCGTCAAGAGTCGCCCCGGTCCGGTAGCGCATATGAAATGGGTGACGACCACGATGCGAGTAGAAGACCTCCTCCCGCGTGTAGAGGATCTTCACTGGCCGGCCGGTCTGCATCGCGAGCTTCGCAACACAGAACTCCAGGTCGAAGGGCTCACTCTTCCCCCCGAAGGCACCCCCCACGAGTGGTTGCAGAACCCTGACCTGCGCCTGGTTCAATTCGAGCACGCGAGCGAGCTCCCGGTGCAGATAGTGCGGGACCTGGGTCGCAGACCACACGGTCAGCCGCCCGACTCCATCCCACTGCCCGATCGCGCAGTGCGGCTCGATGGGGGCGTGAGTCGTGCCCTCGAAGAAGTAATCTCCCTCCACGACGACGTCAGCGGACTCCATTCCGCCTTCGATGTCACCGAACTCGAGCTTGACCATCTTGGTGACGTTCCCGTTCCACCCGTCCTTCCTGGCATCGTGGATGTACGGGGTCGAACCGTCCGCCTCGACGGATCGGTGCGGGTCCAGGAAGGCCGGGAGCTGTTCATACTCGACGTCGATCAGAGCGAGCGCCTCGTTCGCCGTGTCTTCGTCCACGGCGGCCACGGCGGCTACGCCGTCGCCGATGTACCGCACACGGTCCACGCAGAGCGGGTATTCATCCGGCGTCCAGGGAATGATTCCGTACAGGACCGGCATGTCGCGCCCGGTGATCACGGCGTGCACGCCGTCGAGCGCCTCAGCTCGGGTCGTGTCGATGGAAACGATTCGGGCGTGCGGGTGCGGGCTTCGCAGAATCTTGCCGTGCAACATGCCCGGAAGGGCGACGTCGTCCGTGTAGACTGCACGCCCCGTGGACTTGGCCAAACCCTCGACCTTCCGCATCGGAGTCCCGATCAAGATGTTGTCGGACTTGGTGTTAGGGCGATCGGCGCTCATCGTGCCATTCTCGCGGTTCTTGACCACGTATTTCTGCCATAATCCCACAACAGCAAGTCGGACAACGAAATAGGTCGATAGATCATGTTCCGGATCCGTGATTCGCCTGGATTCGTTCGGCAGCAGCTTCTACGGCGTCGTAGATCTTCGCGTATCCCGTGCAGCGGCAGAGGTTGCCTGCCAACGCTTCCCGGATCGCCTCGCGCGTCGGGGCGGATTGCCGATCAAGCAGAGCGGCTGCAGAGCAGAGGATGCCCGGGGTGCAGAAGCCGCACTGGGCGGCCCCATTGAGGTCGAATGCGTCCTGGAGCGGGTGCGGTCCCTCCGGCCCCGCGAGCCCCTCTACGGTCACGACGTTACGCCCCTCCGCCTCCCAGACGGGTGTCAGGCACGACAACGTCGGTGCACCGTCCACGATCACGGTACACGCGCCGCAGTCACCCTTGTCACATCCCTGTTTGGTGCCGGTCAGGGACAGCACGTACCGGAGGGCCTCGAGGAGGGTGTAGTGGGTCGGTACTCCGACCTCGTGAGCATCCCCGTTGACACAGAGCCGAACGATTTCAGTGGTCTTTGACATGGTCGAACAAGGTCGCCCGCGTCGCGTCGTGTTGGCAACGGCACTTTTCCCGAAAGGTGCGGTAGACAGTGTTCAATCTTCAGATATCATTCGATTCACTAGTCGGTATTCGACGCGAAATGGCGTCGGATTTGGAGCCGGAGAAAGAATGCCCTATCCCGAGATGATGGTCGCCCCAATGCGCGAGGATCTGGTGCGCGTGGGCTTTACTGAGATGCGGACGCCCGACGATGTCGATGCGCTTCTCGGCGCGGAGAAGCGGACGACGCTCGTCGCCGTAAATTCGGTGTGCGGGTGCGCAGCAGCGATGATGCGGCCCGCGGTCTGGATGTCGCTTCAGGGCGACAAGAAGCCGGAGGTCCTGACGACAGTGTTCGCGGGACAGGATATGGAGGCGACCGATCGGACCCGTGACTACATCACGGGCTATCCGCCCTCGTCGCCTTCGGTCGCGCTGTTCAAGGATGGTGAACTCGTCTACTTCATGGAGCGTCACCAGATCGAAGGTCGGCATCCGGAGGATATCGCTGCCGACCTCCGGACGGCCTACGAGGATCACTGCTGACGTAGGCGCCTCAAGGAAGGAACGTCGAAAACGGGGTCCGGCTGAAACGCTGGGCCCCGTTCTTCGTATGTCACTCTACGTGCGAAGAGCTGACGTGCTGGATGCAACGTTCTTGGGCGTCGAGTCGTCCTATGAGTTGCAAGCGGGATCCCTGGCAGGAACTCGCACCGGGCGTTCGAATTTTCCGAGTTCGACGCACGCACGATACGGGGCCACGGGGCTCCGTAACCACTCTGGTGAGGAGGATGATGATGAAGGGGATGTATCGAGTGGCTCTGATGCTGGGCCTCGTCGCAATCAGCGCCGTGAATCTCCAGGCTGCTGAGTACCAGGGATCCAACGACGAGATCACGACTGAGATTTACGTCATGAACAACTACCTCTCAGACGTGAGCGTCTATGCGGAGGACGACGAGGGTCGGCTGCACCGTCTCGGCCGCGTCATGCGTGGCGATCTCGGCACCTTCGAAGTGCCGGAACAGCTTGCTGACGAAGAGTTTCGGATCAAGATCTACCCGAGTACGCCGGCGTGGTCGCCGATCTCCGATGACTTCGGAGTGAAGACGAACCCTCTGGTGGCGGACCGCGACCGTCAGGTCCGGCTCTGGCTCGAGTCTGATCTGTCCCAGTCGATTGTGGAGATCGATCGGGGCTGATTGAGCGGACGGGCGAAAGGTGTCGGCCGCGGGGGTGTTTGCCTCCGCGGCCCTCCTGACCTTTGGGCGAGGATGATGCCTGCGTGTACGTGGCCAACGACGAACGCCTATAGCATCCCTTAGGCTTGAAGGTATTTTGCGTAGGCTGGCAGAAGCATTGCCTCGAATCCCACTGTCGTCCGACGTTGCGCAAGACTGAGCCTGAGACGCGCCCTGAGATCGACCGACCGGAGCTGGAACCAGTTCCGGTGTATTTGCGGGACACCGAGGAACCATTGCTGGGTCTGCTGCTTCTCCTTGGTGTGATGAGCCATTCGATCCGTGCGGTCGCGTGGGTGGTCGATCCGCCGGACCAGGGTGGACCTTACTTGGCTGCTGTGTCGGCGTCACTCGCGCTGTTGACTCTGGCGCTCCGGCATCTGATCGCCCGAGTTCGCGCGGAGGGGTCGTCATTCTGGCTGCCGTCTCTCGCAATCGGCATCGTAGCCGGGAGCACTCAGGCCACCTTCTCGGCAAGCGGAGACGTGGGTGCGCTGGCCCTGCTCATCGCGTTCCTTCTCGTCCTGCGGAATGACTCGGGCAGGTCGTTGGCTTGCTTGGTCGCACTGGCCTTACCGGTTTGGTATCTCGACTTGTCTGATGCGGAGGTGCTCTCCTCGCTCTTGGCCGCCGTCGCCGTAGCGATCGCCGGATCCGGCTTGGTTCATCGGCGGACGGAGGCTGCGGACATGCGACTGGCCGTCCGCAGTCGGCTCGCTGACGTTATTCGTACGACGAACGAGTGGTCCCAGCGACGAACCGCCATGATCGCAGGGTTGGCGCATGATATTCGCGGCCCGCTCTCTGGGGCGGCCTTGGCTATTCAGGCCGCCGAGGTCAAGTTCGGAGAAGACTTGGCGCTGGTATTGCGGGAGGCCGGGGAGCGACTCGAGCGTCAGTGCTTCGATCTTGCCGAGCGAATGACCGCCATCATCCCGGAAATTCTAGGTCGAGCAGGACCGATGTCGGACTTTGAAGCTGCGGATCCTGGCCCGTTACTACGGAAATGGCACGCTGCGGAACAGGTCGATCTCCCGATCTTCATGCTTACGCTCACGGGCTTGCTGTTCGTCTTTTTCGGCCTCCAAACCGGGGCGTGGTTCGGACGCGACGGGTTGGTCCTCTTGGCTTTGGCGGTGCTTTATGCGGCGGCATTCGCCGGAGTGCGGGCAGCACACTACGTGTCGGGCTCGGATGCCCTGACGTGGATGGTCCTCGCGCCAGGCTTGCTTTGGTTCGGTTCCCAAGCCGCTGTCCTGAAGGAACCCTACGACCTGGCGTTGGCGCTAACGATCTTCTGGCTGGGGATCGTCTCGTCGCGGTCCCTTCGGACGGTGTTCATCGCCGGCGCCCTGATGCTCGCCTTCGTCGTGGTGCCGACTACGACATCCGATCAGTTAGTCGTGTTCCTCGCGATCTGGATGGTGGGCCTCGGCTATCGACGCGCCGTGAGCACACTGGCAGCCGATGCGGCCGAGTGGTCGCTCCGCCTCGAGCGTCGACAAACACAGGTTCAGAGAGATGCGGATGCCCTCGATCGTACCATCGACAGGCATGTTCAAGAGGTCAGAGACGGGGCGACGCAAATCGTGGAGGACAGTCGGTCGCTTCTTGACCTCGCTCGTGAACAAGACCGCGTCGGGGCCGTGGAATTGTACGAGCGCGCCTGCGACTCGCTTGGCGGGCTCGATGCGCTGCTGACGGTGGATCAGCGGTCGGGCGCGTCGGTCAAGACGACGACGAGGGTTAGAGATGTCACGAACTGGCTCTCGAGCGTATTCACTGATCGAATCGAGGCGAAGGGCGGAACTCTGGTCGTCCGCGTTCCACCCGATGTTGAAGTGCCGATGCCTGAAGGTGCACTGAAGAAGATCTTGATCAATCTCGTCGACAACGCGATCAAGTTTTCGCCCCAGGGTGGGCGCGTCGCCGTCGAAGCACGACGCCTTCCAACTGATGGTCGCGTGGCTCTTACGATTGTCGACCAGGGCCAGGGGATTCCGGAAACAGAGATCGATCGGCTGTTCGGTTGGTTAGAGCAGGGAGGCGAAAGGGCTGATACGGGATTCGGTATCGGGCTGGCCGTGGTGAGCAAGCTGGTGAGCGACTTTGGCGGTCAGATCGATGTCGAATCGCAGCCGGGCTCCACTTGTATGCGAGTCAGCTTTTCAGCCTGACCGCCAGTTTTCAGTCCCAGTGCGCGCCGGCGGTTGGGGTCAGCGTCCGCGGATTCGCGACCGCTGCCTCGCCGCAATCTCGACGAGCCGCCGCAGTTCCTGGATCGGCTCCTCGGCGTCATCGACCTGTAAGCGCATGACGACGTCGTTGTTGAGCCAGACCCCGCCGTCCTCTTTCACAATCAGGATTGCTGCGGACTGCATCCCGCGCGTATCACCGCCTGCCGCCTGCCCCGCCTCGAGTGCCGCGAGAAGCCGGAACGAGAGATGTCCTTCCGTCGTTTCAAAAGCCTCAACCATGTCCTCGACAACGTCGGGGCCCGCCAGGATGTTGCCCTGCGCAGACACATGCTCGCCGAGTCGATGCCCGGCCCAGTCGCTGGCCCGTGGGCCCGTGTGAGTTGCGACGTTTCCGGTTGCGTCCATGACCGAAAACTGCCGACCCTCGATGGTCCATCGCTCAGGTCGCGGATTGGGGTCGTTAGCAAGGATGGTTTCCACGACGTCTGCGGGTGCCATCCCCGAACGGAGCAGCTCGATGCCCTGGGGGCCATAGCTGACGTCGACGATGGCCTGTGTCGCGACGACCCCGACGTTGGCCTCGGCCCAGAGTACGCCGTTGCCCACGGAGAACACACGCGACTGCACGGCACCGCCCACTTCGCCCGTCTCGGGGTCATATCCCAGGATCGAAAAGGTCGCGACCGGCGGCCAGGGCGCGTCGGCAGTGCCGGTCTGGATGGCAAAGTCGTTGGCCTCCAACTGGATCGAGCCAACCGAATCCGTCTGTCGCGTTTGGTGCCACGCCAGCAGGGCCGCCACGACGGCAAGCGCTCCGACGGTTCGCGCGGGTCGCATCACCGATACTCCTCACGCATCGGCGAGAAGACGTCGAGGATCCGGCAGTTCGTTCGCGCTGAGCCGTAGTGTGTGGCGTCACCCGGAATGACCAGGACGTCTCCGGCCTCGAGGACGTACGAGGTCCCGTCCACGACCAGTTCGTACGTGCCCTCGAGGACGTTTACGATCTGCTCATGGTGATGGCTGTGCTCCGGCAGCTGTGCTCCCTCGTCGATCTCCCAATAGACGTGGGTCGTATGCTCGGAATGTACGAAGCGACCACGATGGCCAGGGATCAGTTCACGTGGCTCGAGCGACGCGAGGTGGTAATGGTCAGCCATCAGGATTCTTCCAGAGGAGCAGGGTGACGGGGCGTGGGCCGAGCGTGTGAGGTGTTATCCAGTACCTCGGCGATGACTTGCTGCAGGCTGTCCTTCGTGAAGGGCTTGGCGAGGATGCCCGCGTACTCGTAGTGCGCCTGCCGGGCGAAGACAGGATCAGCCGAATAACCACTCATGACGATGACGGGTATATCGATCTGCTCGTCCCTCACAGTACGCATGACCTCGACGCCTCCGCATCCGCCACGGACGACAAGGTCCGTTAGAATGAGGTTGCAGGGGGTGGAGCATTCGGAGTCCCTTTTCAGGGCGTCGAGCAGTGCCTCTCCCGAGGTGAAGAGCTCGGTCGTATGGCCCATCGAAACAAGAAACATGTCGACGAGCTCGAGAATGGCGGGTTCATCTTCGAGCACAAAGATGTGGCACTTTCCTTCGGCGCTTCGCACAGGGGGGGGCGGCCCTCCTGCAGTGACCTCCTCGGTCAAAAGGCAGGCGGGGAGGAGCAGTTCGAACTCGGCCCCGAGCCCAAGTCTGGAGCGTGCCGTCAGCGTACCCCCGTGGCGCCGCGCAATCGCATGAGCTGTAGTGAGGCCAAGCCCGCTTCCAGACTCTTTCGTCGAGAAGAACGGATGGAAGATCTGGTCGATTTGGTCGGGGGGGATCCCGGGCCCGTTATCCTCGATCGTCACAGCCACGCAGGCCGCCGCGTCGTCACCGAATACAGAGTTCCGGATACGCACGACGATCTGACCCTGATCCCCCATCCCCTGCTGGGCGTTCTTCAGCAGGTTGTGAAGCAGGCTGCTGATCTGTGTCTCATCAAACTTCGCGGGGAGCAGGTCGGACTCGATGTCCATCGAAACGTCGAAGCGTCGGGAATCAACCATGACGTCGATCGCTCGCTGAACGACCGGGACGATCGATACCGGCGAACCGAGAATGGGCTCGCCGCCTTTAGACAGTGAGATGAGCTGCTTCGGCAGCATGGCTGCTTCATCACAGGCCAGAAGGGCGCGTCCAAGGGCCTCGCTCGAATCGGTGCTCTCAAGGTCAAGGGCGATGACCTCGATACTGCCTCGTACCACAGCCAGCAGGTTGTTGAAGTCGTGCGCGATGCCTCCCGCGAGGACTCCCAAGGACTCGAGCCTTCGGCTGCGCTCAATTTCGTCCATCAGGGCTCGGCGCTCAGTTTCGTCACGTATGACGAGCACGTCGCCCAGCTTCTTGCCCGCAGGGGTCAGCACTGGAGCCCGAGTTTGCTGCACTCGAAGTTCCGAGCCATCGCGGCGTCGCAATCGGCGGTCATCTCTGTCGCCCGCGTGCAGGAACGTTTCGGTCCACGCCGCGTCGTCGACTGCCTCCTCCGAATGGTCGGCACAGAAATCGGCATCGATCGGGGCCGTTCGCACGAGTTGGTCGACGTACTGACCCAGGGCATCCGACTCGCTCCACCCTGTGATCGCCTCGGCTGCCTTGTTGAACAGCAGGATCCGACCGTACGGGTCAACAGCGATGACGCCCTCGGTCATCGACTGGAGCGTTGCCTGAGCTCTCTGTCTCTCGGTCTCGAGTGCCCGCTCCATACGCTCGCGCTCTTCGATCTCGTTCTCGAGCCGGACGATCGCGTTCGAAAGATCCCGAGTTCGCTCAGCAACCCGTTGCTCCAGACGCTGGTTCGCGTGGCGCAGTTCCTGTTCCGCAGCCCTCAGCCTCTGCTCGCGTTGCGCGGATACGATCCGGGGCGCAGCGATATTCGCGAGCCATTGGAGTGCTTGCTGATCCTGCTTTGAGTACGCTCCGACTTCGTCGGCCTCTGAGTCCAGAACACCGATGACTCGATCCTCGAAGATGATCGGGACAGCGAGTTCGGACATTCCCGGAAACTGGTCGGAGATGTAGGTCGGGTCGTTTCGCACGTCACGAACCATTTGTGCGATGCCGAGCTGAGCGACCCTGCCGACGATCCCGTCGCCAAGCGGGATCGTGATCGGTTCGAAGATTTCTCGCCCGACCGGGTTTTTGACGCCGAACGCCGCTTTTTGAACGAGGATGTCGTCCTCGATCAGATAGATGACGCAATCATCGAAGCAGAGGAGTGTTCCGATGCGCTCCGCGAGGCTCCACAGGAGATCGTCGAGCGACTGCTCCCTCAGCACGGCTTCGGCGAAGGCGGTCAGGATGGAGACATCGCGATCCGCTCGCGAGCCATCCAGGTTCAGGTTGTCGTGGAAATCTTGCACGGTTGTCGATCCAACCCAGGTGGTGCTCTGGTCAGAGGTCGTCCATGACAGGGCGTGTGGCGGCGAAGCGTTCCAGAATCTTGAGGGTCATGGCAACGCCCCGGCGAACGTTCAGTTCAGTGACGCGCTCGTCGTTTCCGTGCACGCCCCCGGAATCTTCCGCCGGCGTGGCCGTCGCGGTGTAGCCGTAGGAGGTGATGTCCAAGTCACGGAAAAAGTGGCTATCCGTGAAGCCTCCGACGACCTGAGGGACGAAGCCGGCGTCCGGAAACTCCTCGAGGGTAACATCCCGAACGGTTCGGTAGAGATCCGTATCCGTCGAGGAAACCGCAGGCGTGAAGCCCATCAACACCTCGACGTCGATCTCCGGGCCAAGTACCGAACGCACCTCTGCCAGCCACGCATCGGGATCCTGATCCGGGAGCAAGCGGCAATCGATTTCCGCAGCGACCTCGGGTGACACGACGTTGATCTTGTTGCTGCCCTCGAATCGAGTGATCGAACAGGTGTTACGGGTCAGTGCGTGGAGGCCGGGATCGTAGATCTGGAACTCCCGCATCACATCCGGATCATCGACGTGGGCTGCCATGTCGGAGAATCGGCTGCGCCAGGGCTCGGGGTGACGATCCGCGATACCGCTGAGATGGACGTCCACAGCCGGGATGACCCGTGCCTCGAACTGGTGGAGTCGAAACCGTTCCAGTGCGGCGATCATCTCCGTCGAGGCGTAGCTGACCAGCGGCCGAGATCCATGGCCCGGCTCGCCCGTAGCGGTAAGACGGAGCCAGTACGGCACCTTCTGCGTCACCTCCAGGCCG
>Ga0181594_10000340_pt1 | contig 41766 bp, 52 predicted proteins | sample 071ome_18_FD_145603 | JGI IMG/M metagenome (GOLD analysis project Ga0181594, IMG submission 145603) | Coastal salt marsh microbial communities from the Groves Creek Marsh, Skidaway Island, Georgia - 071413BT metaG (spades assembly) | ecosystem: Environmental > Aquatic > Marine > Intertidal zone...
TATCGCCCTTGAATTTAGCCCAGAATAATTCAAGGTCGTCAGTTCCTAACCGACTAGCTAAGCGCGGCGATATGACTGCCTGCCATTGCCCTTCCTGAACCTTCGCAACCGGGTGCTGAAATACATAATTACCTTCGAATCCCATTCTCAAGTCAGTGATTACAAGCCGCTCTTCGATCACATCCGCTCGATTGAAGCCATTAGCGAACCATTCTAGTTTTTGGACACCTGGAATATGTTTCGCTTGCGCGAATAAGTTCTGGCCCCGGTCAAAGCTATTGAAACTCATCGAGTCCGGTCTGAGAAAATGGAAATAGCCCTCCTGATAGGAATCCGCTCCCATGACCACGATACGCCACATCAACGTATTAAAGGGTGTGGGCGTCGTGAACGCCTTCAGCTCCTCCCCCGCCATCTCAAACCTTTCCGCAACAGCAGTCGTCACCATTAACTTAGCGGCCCAGGACCAGCTCAAATATAGGCAACTAACAATCAGCCCCGTCTTGAGTGTGGTTTTCGCAAATGGCCTAATCGGGCTCAGCAGAACCACTATCACCGCCACTAATAACGGCAATGTAAAAAGTGGATCGATGATGAAAAGCGTGCTCCACATCGTCGGCGTCACGGGGAGGGGCCAGAATAATTGCGTGCCATACGCCGTATGGGCATCGAGCAATGGATGGGTGATCAGCGCTAGCATCACAGCCCAAAACCAGGGTTTAGGGGCCTCGCTTACCGGCGTGTAATAGCGTCTCAGAATCAGCCAGAGCGACACCGCAAACGGGATGAGCACCAAAAGAGAGTGCGAAAAACCACGATGTTGCGTGAAGTTGGCAACCGCGCTCCCATAATCAATGATGACGTCTAGATCGGGTAATGTCCCCAGCGCAGCTCCTACAAGCAGGGCTTTGCGGCGATGCTCTGCAGGTACACAAACCGCGGCAACGGATGCCCCTAGAGCGAGCTGGGTCACTGAATCCATCTGAGTGCTATCGGTCTATGTAACGAGCGTGCAAATCGAAAAAGCGAAAACGATCTTCATCATTCACTCTCCAAGGTGAGCGATGAATTTAACCTGAAGCAGTGAAGATATGTATCGGCTAACGCGCAGGGTGGGATTTTCCAAATACATTGTGTGAATGGATACCCTAAAATGGACTATCCAAGCGTGTGGTTTGACCTAGCACCCCGCCTCCCCGCTTCGATAAAAACGAGCCCTCTATGAGAAGACTTTTATCAATTCTTGACCGTCGCGTTTTTACATGCCTTTCTGGCGTTATATTGCTTTTCGTTCAGCAGGCGGTAGTCGCGCACGAAAAGGAACCGGAATTCGCCTTTGGACTTCGCTTCGGGGCTATATATGGACCTCGAGATGTCGCTGAATACACTCCGCTAAATCCTGAACGTTGCTTCATCGACGTCATCTACATGCAGCACTCTGGCACAAATGAGCGAAGATGCAAGGTCAAGTATGTGCCTCAACCATATCAAGGCATGACATACGCGGTGTCAGTGGATGCCAAATCATATCGATTGGTAGGCGCGTCAGCAGAAAAAGCGTTTGAGAATCGAGAAGAGTGCCGCAAACTCGCGAACGAGATAAATAAATCAATCTTTGACACGAAAGCACTGGTAATGACCCGCACATCAGCGGCTGGCGTTCCTGACATTGAAATGTGGGATGTGTGGGAATCTCGTTCAGGGACTCCCGGAGACAAACATTACCGAAGCGCTCGGGTCTGGTGTCACGAGCTGAGCAACGGCAGCGTGGATTTTGGCGTTTCGTTTCGAAGCGGCAAAGCGTATGAGTACGCGCCTTTATAGATCTCCGTGGAGAGGATCGGCCCCCAGTACTTTGAGTCTTTGACCCGCACTTTGGCCAACTTCGCCGTCACCTGAACAGCCTCAGGGGGCTGTTCGCTTCCTCATTGACCGACAGAACACCTATGCTCGAACCACCCGCTCTTCTCAGGCCGACGGGCAGTCATTCTTCACATACACCTGACTTAGCCAGACGAACGTAGTTTTTTCGAAGCGTTTGTGAAAACCGCGCGCTGTGATCCACTTTTCGATCATGGCGGGCGAATGGGCGTAGGGTCGAAAGCTTGAACCGATGAGCCGCATCAGCAGTGCGGCAAGCGCCACGCCAAGGCGGACCAGGCGGCGATCCCGAGGATAGGTGAGCGCATAGACTCGGCGGGTCTTGCTTAACGATTGATGTACCAGCCCGTCGGCATCGGGATAACAACACACCACCTTATCCAACACGGTAACATCGGCCGGTTCGATGAGGGGCAGGATCTCCATGAAATCCCCCTGATGGTAAGTGACCCGCCCTTCCAGACCCCGCTGCCTTGACCAATCCTCGGCCTCGGCAATCATCTTGGGTGCCAGATCAATACCGGTGGCCGTAGCGGCTCCCGCCTCCAGCAGGCTCATGTGTAAATGACCCACCCCGCTGCCGATCTCCAGCACGCTGGTGTTTTGAAAACCCGCTTGAGATAGCCCCTCCATCAGCTGGCGCTGAGCGGGTTCAAATCCTTTTTCGCTGAATCGCTTTCGATAGTTGCGCGCGAAAAATGAAAAAATCCGGCCACCGGAGCGGGCGTGCGGACAGCAACAGGTCATTTACGGTAAGTAATTGAAAAACTCATAAAAGGCAGTACTACATTCAGCGTTGGGGTTAGCCATTTCATTAACTACTCCGGATCCAGGAATGCCCCTTGGTCAGCCATGGCGGCTATCTTTAGGGTGTGAAGCGGCAGTAGTTACCCGGATTTCCCACCTCAATAATACCTGCAGTGCCAGTAGTAGTCGCCGCCATTAACTCTCTCAGAGCCTCTCTTAGGCTCTCGAGATCCTCGACGCCTCCGAGTTATCAAGCAGTTGTTCGCCATGCGTTTTAAGCTGTTTCTTCTCGCGAAGAAAGTCAAATCCATCGGCCGCCTTTTTTGTGTCTAGATTTCGCAACATGTTGTCATTCGCTTCAGCCACGGCTTTGAGTCGTCTTAAAGGAGCCTCTTGAAAAATTAAATATATCAACAACGCAAGGAGCACCACAGCATACTTCAACCAGTAAGAAGCCATTAGATAAGCGTGATCCTGCGTGATTACTACGTAAGAAAGATATTCATTGTGAGCGGCAAGGATGGCAAGAATCGATCCGAACAACAAAAGCAGCCCTCTCCACCGCGGCTTTAAAGCCTTTGCGATCCACACAAAGGCGGTCAATTTCAGAAACGATTTCAGCATCAGATCACTCCAAATCCTAGAATCGCTAAGAGTGCGACAAGGCTTTTGGACTTCAACTGACTAATCACATCCCTTTCTTCCTCGGCCACTATCGCTTCTAACTGATCTTGACTGTAATCATCGATGGTATTTCCGTGAAGCGCTATTTTGGCTTTCGCTCTAGTGATGGCTGCTTCGCGAATTTTCCCCCGGTAAGAACTAATTGCTCGGTCTTTCAGCTGACCCACATAGGACAAACGAGTTTTCATATTCAGAGTGTACGATAGAAGCGAAACAGGCTCTAAACGTGACCAGACTTTGCAGTTTTCTTGACCGCTTCAACCGCTGCGTTCTTGTGGTTCTACCAAGGGTTACGAGGGGTGGGAATAGATTTTCAATCAGTGGGGCGGGACGCCTAGCGCGCTTTCAGCTGGAATTATTCTCGTGAACCGACCCGAATGATTGATCAATTAGCATCCGCGCTCAGTCGTCTCGCTCAGAAGGCCGGGGCTTGAGGTAAATCCATATCAAAAGCCCGATAAACGCGAAGACCATTACGTTCAGAAACGTATCAATAAAGTTACTCATTAGCACTTACCTTTTCCGCTTTCAGCATTTTCAAAAGACAGACCACCAGCAGCAGCACGATAAACACAAACGGTAGCGCGCCCAAGGCAATGATGGACTTGATAGCATCAATGCTGCCAGACAGGATCATTACCAAACCAAGAGCGCCAAGAATGGCTCCCCAACTCAGTTTAATGCGCACGCTAGGATTGAGATCCCCACCGGTCGAAAACATGCCGAGCACAAAAGCGGCACTCACAACGCTGGTCACGATAAATAAGAAGGCAGCGATCACCACAGCAGCGATAGTCAGTTTTGACAGAGGAAACTGCTCCAGCACAAAGAATGTCACGCCGCTGACGTTATCCCGTACCACCTCTAAGAGCGGCACATTCATTTTGAGCACGCTGTGAAATCCAACCCCACCAAAGACACCAAACCAAAGGATCGAGAAAATGGTCGGAACCAAAATGACTCCAAAAATGAATTCGCGAATCGTTCGACCCTTGGAGATACGGGCAATAAACACGCCCACAAAAGGTGCCCAAGCTAACCACCAGACCATGTAGGTCAACGTCCAACTCTGGAACCAGTTCTGGATATGCTCATCCATGAAGGTAAAGGTGCGAAAACCATGGGGCACGACCCTGCTGAAGTAATCCCCGATTGCCTCAACGATACCGCCCATCATGAAGTGCGTCGGCCCAACCAAAAGCACATAAATCATCAGACCCCCCGCAATGATCATGGCCGCGTTGGACAGAATAGCCATACCACGCCCTAAATCCACCATCAGCGGAAGGATGTACGCAAGGCAAAGCACGACAAAAATACCAAAGACCATTACAAGACCCGAGTCCTGCAATCCGAGCAACGCATCCACGCCCTCTTTGACCTGAAACACACCCATCGCGACCGAGCCGCCGAGTCCAATGGCAATGGCCACGATAGCCAGAAGATCACAAAGCCATCCGACACCCCCTGCCACGCGGTTCCGGCCGAATACCTTAATAATGGGCGCACTTACAAGACTGGGACAGTCAAGCCTAAACCCAAAATACGCAATCACGAGGCCTGTAAGGGCGTAGATGGCCCATGCATGCAGGCCCCAATGAAAGTTCGTAACCGATAGCGCCTTAGCGGCGGATGCGCGGGCGTCCTCGAATTCTGAGATCGCGAGGTAGTGCGTGAGAGGTTCTGCAGTACCCCAATACAGCAGCCCCACCCCCATGCCAGCGGCGAAGAGCATAGAAAGCCAAGACATCGTTGAGAACTCCGGCTCATCATCGTCCTGACCAAGCTTCACGCTGCCGTAGCGGGAAACCGCAAGGAAAATACTCGTTACGAGCAAAAAGCTGACGGTCAACATGATGAACCAGGCACGACTGGTGAACTCAATACCAACAAGGTAGGCGGCAGTCGCCGACAGCCCCTCGGTATCGATAATGCCCCACACCGAAATCGCCCCAGTCAGCGCAAGAGCGGCAATCAATAGAGGATTATTAAACATATAAAGCTTCCTTCAGTGGTCAAAACAGATACAAAAGTCCCACGATTGCAAGACCCACACCCGTGACCCAAAGCATTTGTTTATCGCGACTCCTCATCGCGCGATTACGTGGGGCACAACCCGGCCTAGCCCTGCGGGGGAGTGAACTTGACCTTTTTTGTTTCCGCCCGAATCTGGCCGATATCCAGAGTCTCAAGAATGACGGGGTCCTGCACCGTTCCGCTGGCCTTTGCTTTTAATGTCATGGCCGCTATCTGCTCAAACGAGTCTGCATCTGAAATCACATAAAAATCATACTGTCCGCGAGTTAAGCAGTAATCGACCAGAGTTGCCCCAACGCTCTGGTGCATCACTTCCATGACTGCCCGGCGATCAGAGTCTCCATCAACAAGGCCTGCAGTTCCGGCGTTGGTGTACCGGGCAAGCGTTACAAAGCGTGGCATATCATGTTCTCCGTTTTTCCGACTCCTCCTACCCTAACTCTTGTTGAACTCTGGGGCAACCGCGCAAGCCTTTTCTGGCCGAGAAATCCTCTTGCCTCGCCCGTCGTTGCGAAGCACGATCTCATCAAGATCGCTTCGTGAGTCGAAGTAGGCCTGACTCAAGCACCGACACGGGTCCGATCTATTGGCTATCGAGGCAAAGGCACTTTGCGTATGAATCCTGGTAGGTGGTGTCGGAAAGAACCACGTCATCTATGCTGATCGACTCATCCCAGTGCCCAGAAGCCGTTGCACATTTGTGATGCGTGAAATGGACTTTTAGCGTCTTTCCGTCCAGAGCGTCTACGACGCCGCTCAGAATGCCACGATCGTTATCATCCACCAGCACCCAATCGCCAATCTGTGGCGTCCAGTCGCCCAGCCTCTGAGTCACTTCGACTACTTTTTCGACGGATACAAACTGTCGAAAGGCAACGCCATACTTCACGACTGCTTCGTCATTATCAAAGCGCGCCGCGGGGTTGTACCACTCACTCAGGGGAAGGGGCTTTTGGCCAACCACCTCCCAATCCATTTCGCTTTCATTCCATTTCCTGTCGTCTACATCTTCGACGGGATAGAAGGGGAATACGCCTATCTCGCCTTCGCTCACTGAGAAGACGACGAAGGGGACCTCCTCCCCTTGGAGCATCACCCTGTCACCGCGCCTTAGAAATCCAGCGTTCACGGATTGGCAGACCTTCGCATGGGCTTGTTGACCACTCGAGCGCCAAAACAGGCGCAGTCTAGTCGCGCGTCGACAACGATTAAGCTACCTTCGCTGATCACCATGGTACGACGCTTCCGTCATATGCAAATACCTTGCCCGAATCAGACGGCGTTAACCCGTCAATGACCGCCAGCAATTGTTCTGCAGCCAGCGCTGGCGAAAAAATCTGCTCTGGGTTGATACGGCTTGAAAAACGCTGAGAAAGACTTGTGGCCACTGTACCAGGATGGAGCCCAACACAGATCATCTCAGGGTGCGTTCTGGCCATTTCAATAGAGAGCGTTCGAGTAAACATGTTCTGGGCCGACTTACTGGCCCGGTAGCCGTACCAACCCCCGAGACGGTTGTCTCCGATACTCCCAACGCGAGCCGAAAGATTCGCAATAACCGCGCGCTTCCGCTTTTTCATCAGTGGCGCAAAGTACTTAGCGACCAGTAAAGGTCCGATCGAATTGACCCAGAAATATTTCTCCAGTTTTTCGGCAGAAACATCCTGCAATCTCTTCTCCGGAGAAAGCCCGTCGGCATCATGCAGTATGCCGGCGGAGTTGATCAGTACATCAAGCGCGCCCTCATGCTGTTGCACATACTCCGAGGTGAGCGCGATGGAATCGACCTCTGTCACGTCTAGGCGCTTTATGACGACACGCTCCGGATAGGACGCAGCAAGACTCTGTAATTCATCTGATGAATCAGGCGCACGACAAGTCGCAATAACACGCGATTGCGGATCACGCTTGATGAGCGTTCTGACAAAAGCTAAGCCAATGCCGCGGCTTGCGCCCTGCACCAGCACCAAGGGCATCTTTTGATCTTTTTGCAGCGATTCGGTCATGGCGATCAAGACCCTACACCTTTAAGCCCATCCAGGCATAAGCAAATAAAAAAGATTCATGCCTGTTGAAACGCTTCTGTTAGCGCCTTGAAGACACACTCCGCTCTCGATCGATCATGAAGCTCCGGATGCGTTTTCGCAAAGCGGCCTACGATATCCGCCCAGTCGGCAAGCGTACTCTCACGCGGTAAGGTAAAAGACCGTTCAGCACCGACAAAGCCTGCCACGTAGCCCAAGAAAAAAGCAGCGTCGAAGGCCTGCGATTGACTGAGGGTCGCGGGATCCTGAAGATGAAACTCGTACGCCTTGGCAAGAAAAACACACCGAGTCGCATTCAACGCCTTAGCGCTATGCGCTGAGGATATTAATAACGCCGCCAGCGTCCATTTCAATAAGCCTTTTCTTCTCATAAAAATCGATCTCACGCGTTGCGTTTAATCTCAGGGCTAATCTCATCGCCACGCCCCGTCCTGCGTCTTAAAGGACTCACACTAAAATAGCTTAAAAACGCCAGCCCAACGAGTCTTTTCATGAACACATTTACCCAAGTGATCTTATATACCGATGATAACGGCCGATCACAGTTTCGCGAGGAGCCTATCGCCCTTTCAGAGGGTACGTCTACGGTGCAGCTATCTGCCTTGCAAGCCTCTGACGGATTTCAGGTTCGTCAGAGCCCGGTCGGGTTTGCGAGCAATTTTCACTGTACCGATATTACGCAGTTCGTTTTCATCCTCTCCGGTGAGATGGAAATCTCGCTGCAAGATGGCCGCTCTCGCACCTTTAAGCCGGGACAGCATTTTCTTTCTGCAGACCATCTGCCGAAAGACGCCGTGTTTGATCCGAGCGTACATGGACATCGCAGCCGCCAGATCGGCTCCAATCCTCTGATTACCCTTTTTGTCCGATCTTCACTCTGAGTGAAACTCTTAAGCGCTCGCTCATTCCAGACTCTCACCGGGACTTTTCGATATGAAGCCATTTGTCTTTTTCTTCTTTTGTTTGGCGCTCCCCGTAATCGGCATGGCAGAGGAGATGGTACTGACCTGTAGCGAGAACGGCGAAAACCAAGCCATCATACGGATCAATCTTGAAGAAAATACCGTGCAGCATGGAAACAACCCTGCGGTAGCTATCTATTTTAAGGATGAGCAGCACATCGTTTGGCTTTCTGACTCACTTGCGTTCCCGATCAAGGGGCTTTTAGTTATGGCTCTGGAGCGACAAAGCGGCCTGCTCAAACTCGGCGGCCTCGTGCTCGGCTGGAACGGCGGCCAGCGGATTTCAAACAACGAGGTGCAGTGCTTTAAATCGCTTTGATCAAGCTTACTCTGATTAATTAGCAACTGGCGGTGGGTGATTACCGCCAAGGCCTTAAGGCCTCGAATAATTTGCGCTCTCATTCATAACGAAAGGCCGCAACATGACCAGCCATCCATCTGCACGCGACAAAATGAACACCCTACTGATGGACTCTCTCCAGCAGCGACCAACCGCAGAACCCGATTGGCGTGACTACGCCGTTTGGATGGAGGAACGCATCGCTCACGATTTTCTCTGTAAGCCTGCCGTCTTGGATAACCTGAACCCAAATGCGCTGACGCCACAACAGGCGCTCGGGCTTATCTACGCCCTGCCAGAACTTGTTCCGCAGAGACAACAGGCCACCAGAACGAATACTCCGTCCGCCTGGAAAGCCTATGCAAACTGGCTGGAGTGCCAAATCAGGACGTACTCCGCTGCGGCCTGATTCAAAGCCTGCTCGAGGCATAGCGTCGGGAGCGCATTCACGATGATCGCCTGACTATAAGTTCACCCGTTTGTATTGGCGGTATTCGGGCACCCAGAACAAGCCGTTAATACGCGATAAAAGCAGATCATCGGAGATCTCGGATGCGTGGCCCTGCGCCTGCGCAACCTTTGCCACCGCGAATGCGATCGAGCGACTCAAGTCGGTCGCCTGCTCAAGAGGCGGCAGCAAGCTCCGGGCATCTCCACTCGCCCACGGCGAAGCCTCAGCAAGCATCTCGCTGCTCGCCATAAGCATCTCATCGGTGACGCGTCGTGCCGCACAGGCCAGCACCCCCAGACCCACTCCCGGAAAGATATAGCTGTTGTTGCACTGTGCGATCGGAAATTCCTCTCCATCGTACTGCGCGGCAGGAAAGGGACTTCCCGTCGCCACGATGGCCCGGCCTTCAGTCCATTCAATAACCTGCTGCGGGATAGCCTCGACCCGGCTGAGCGGATTGCTGAGGGGAAAAATAATAGGGCGCCGGGTGTTAGCTGCCATGGCTCGAACCACCTCCTCAGAAAAAAGCCGCGGCTGCCCGGAAACGCCAATCAGTATCGTCGGCTTCGCGAGGCCAATTACCTCAAGCAGGGTCGGCCAATTGCCATCAATACTCCACCCCTCAAGCGCTGCGGTTTTCTGAGCAAGACGCGACTGAAAATCATACAGCCCGTTCATGCCCTCCGTGACAAGCCCATCACGATCCACCATAAAGAGCCGACACCGCGCCTCCTCCTCAGTCAGTCCCTCCTTAACCATCTGACTGATCATCATCTCTGCGATACCACAACCCGCTGACCCTGCTCCCGCAACGACAACCCGATGATCACGAAGCGGCGAATCAGTGACCCGACAGGCGGCCAGAATCGTACCTAAAGTCACGGCGGCGGTTCCCTGAATGTCGTCGTTAAAACAGCAGTACTCATCTACATACCGATCCAGAAGTTGCTTGGCGTGGCGTTGGGCGAAGTCTTCGAACTGCACCAGCACGCCTGGCCAGCAGCGTTTTGCTGCCTGCATAAAGAGGTCGAGAAACGCGGCGTATTCCTCCTCGCTGATGCGTCGATGTCGAGCCCCCATGTAGATAGGATCATCGAGTAGCTGCTCATTATTGGTACCTACATCGAGCATTACCGGCAAGGTATGGGCCGGGTTTATCCCTCCACAGGCGGTATAAAGCGCTAGCTTTCCGATAGGAATTCCCATCCCACCGATGCCCTGATCCCCAAGGCCTAAGATCCGCTCGCCGTCCGTAACGACGATGATCTTTACGCGTTCTTTAGTGGCATTTCGGAGAATGTCATCAATATGATCCCGCTCTTCCCACGAAATAAATAATCCTCGGGAGTTTCTGTAGATATCCGAAAAGCGTTCACACGCATCACCCACGGTCGGGGTATAAATGATCGGCATCATCTCATTTATATGTTTGGAGACCAACGCATAGAACAGCGTCTCATTAGAGTCCTGAATGCCCCGCAAATAAATGTGCTTGTTGATCGGCAGCTGATAACTCGAGTACTGTAGGTAGGCGCGCTCCATCTGCTCGTCGATACTTTCGTAACGCGGTGGCAGCAGTCCCATCAAATTAAAGCTCACCCGCTCCTCGCGAGTAAACGCGCTGCCTTTATTCAATAGCGGTGCTTCCAGCAATGCAGTGCCAGAAAGCTCGGTAAACAGAAACTGGGATTCGGTGGTCATTTGCGTCTTTTCATGTATTTTAACGCGCCAACCCACGAGCACGAGACGCAACCGGCTGAGAAGATACGGATAACTTCTTCTATGAGGGGGCAAGCGCCGCCAGCGCCACCACCAGCAACATCGAAAGCGCCATCAAGATATTAACCGTAAACTGGATCCGACTTGGTAACTGCAGTTTGCGGATGGAGATACCGGCCGCTAGCCAGAGAAAATGAATGGGAATCCAGATCACGTTAATGATGGCAAATTTGATTACGATCTCAAGGAGTACGCTATCCGGGAAAAAAGCAAAGCCGGAGAAGAAAGTGGTGTTCACTGCGTAACATTTTGGATTGATCGCTTGGAGCACAAGCCCTCCCCCAATACCGGGGGGCTCACGTCGTTCAATGAACGCGATTCGTGATCCAGCCAGAGCAATTCGCGCCGCAAGGTAAAAAAGATACGCCACCGAGGCCCAAAGCAAGAGCGTGCGAATCGATGGCACGGCGAGCATGGTTGCCGTTAACCCACTCACAACCGCCAGCCCCACTAGATTGTTTCCCAACCATAGGCCTGTCACATACAAGGCGCCCGCTCTCACCCCAAATCCCGAGCCCACCCCCGCTGTCGATAGGACACCTGGGCCGGGCGTGATGATCAGAAAAAAAACAGCCGCGGCAAATGTCAGCATTACTGCGCTCGCAACACCGGGTGAGCTTGGGGATCCGGCAGCTCACGAGGAAGCGTAGCGACGGCGAGGAATATCAAAATCGCGGCCCCAGCCAAAATATAGAAGAGAAGGTCAAAACCCCAATTGTGGTGGACCCAGGCAATTAACGGAACAACCGTCGCCCAGACGACAAAACTCACGATATAGCGCGCGCCAAAGATAGACGCACGAAGTTCTGACTTAGCCATTCTGCCGATCATGTAATCGTTAATCGGGATCTGGCCGAATGCGCCCAACATGAATCCCAGCGCCACGAAAAGCGCAAACCAATCTGACAGACCCGGCATCACAAGGAAAAAAATAACCTGAATTAGTGCGACCGTCATGAATACGGAACGGGGGCCATAGCGATCCAGCATGCGGCCCACAATAACCTGAGCAACGGAAGCCACCGAAAAAACCACAAACGCCAACCACCCGACCATTGTCGCCGACTGAGCGATCCCCTGGAGGCGTTCATCAAACACCTTGGGCAACGCAAAGGTTGTACCCTGAAAGACAATGCTTGAAACCGCGGTTGTAAAAAAGATGATGGCTGAGATTCGAATCAGTAATGCGCGCCACTGCTTGGCGCCAGGATCTCTGGGTGACGATTTTTCGACATCTTTAGCGCTCTTAGCGGGTCGCTCTTTTCGTCCCATGCGATCTTTGAAGGCCATCAGATAAGCGATACCGATTGCGATCGATACTAATCCTGGTAGCCAGAATGCCGCGCGCCAGCCTGTTTGATCGATCAGAAATCCCGTCAGCAACGCAGCGCTGGCAACGCCCAAATTACCCCAGACTCCGTTCACCGCAATATCAAGACCCATGGACTTGCCGCCACGCGCGATCATGGCGAGACCGACCGGATGATAAATCGCGGCGAACATGCCCACTCCAAAAAGGCCCATAGCCAACTGAAACGGACCCGTTGAAAACGAGGTGGCGATTGATGCAACACCTATTCCTATAAAAAAGACCACCATCATCCCTTCTCGGCTCCACCGGTCGGCAAGCCAGCCGGCGGGAAGCGAGAAGATGCCAAACGCAACTAACCCCGGCGTGGCATAAGGAATCAACTCGGCGTAGGACATCTGCCATTCAGCGGCCAACACCAGTGCCGCCGCCGTCGCAAATATGAGCGGAAATAAATGATCCAAAAAATGTCCAGCATTAAGGAAGAAAAAATGCCGGCGATCATCCATACGTCAGATCTTGCTTTTATTCGAATCCACCGCGCGATGTTAACAGGAAATCTAATATCTTCCTGCTAGACTTCGGGTATCAAAAAAACAGGATGTGGTATGGCACTCAACAAAATTGCGGTTTGGGTTATCTTTTATCTTTGCGTTTCGGTCGCCGCCAGCTCGGGGTTTGTTTTCCCCTTGGGAGACGCAAACGAGTGGTTCGCTGCTCTCAATCGGCCTGATATTGCACCGCCCAATTGGGTATTTGGACCGGTGTGGACCATCCTTTACCTCCTGATCGCGACCAGCGCGTATCGGCTGACCCAGAGACCGGCCCATCCGCTTGTCCCGATCGCTATCGCGCTTTGGGCGTTGCAGCTGGCGCTTAATGTCATCTGGACGCCGGTTTTTAGCGGCGCGCAGAATCTCGGGGGCGCGCTTTATTACATCATCGCCCTTTGGGTCTCGATTCTTGCTTATATAGCGATTTCCTGGCGAGTCGATCGCTGGATCAGTTATCTTATGGTGCCCTACTTTTTATGGGTAAGCTTCGCGACCGTGCTGAATTACACCTACTGGCAAGCCAATATGTAAGGCTATCACTTAAGGCAAACTATCCACCTAAACAACCGGAAACATCCATGGCAACTTATGAATGCAGTAAATGCGGTATGTCCGTCAACGCCACCTGCGGTCACTGCGACGCAGCTCTTGAGAACGATATGCTGGAACTTGATAGCGGCAAGCAGGTCCAGATTTCAAAATGCCCCAACGGACATGGCAAGATCAAGTCACCCATGTGCTGCGGACAGGACATGAGCTGCCCAACCGGCTAGCGCGTTCTCTTATTGGCAGGCTCGGTATTGGCAGGCCCGATGCCTTACACCCAACGCTATCAGTTGGGTCTTGTCTGATCGTCCCCGGGGACTGCCGAGCTGACCTGATCGGTCGGTTCGAAGTCGCTGTGCATCAGGAACTGAATATCGCCAAGGTAGCCGACGACACCCGATCCTAAATTGGTATACGTCATGAGGCCCATCTGCGCCCTAACAAGATCTCCATCGCGAAGGGGATCATCGTGACTGCTTTTAAGGTCTGGCCCAAGCACCCTGGGTTGGTCCGTTCGTCTCAGCTTGATCCGCCAGACGTGGCCCGCTGGTGTCTGAATCTTTCGCAGCGGAGTTGATCCGTTCTTTGGCATCAATCGGCTGATTTCGTCCGCCAGAGGTTTGACGTCTTCTTCCGAGGCGAACTCTAACGTAATGTTGAAAATCGGATCTCCCGTCTCCCGGGTCTCCGGTTTATCCACATGGGGGTCGCGCAATACCGCGGGCGGAGTGATAAGTTTTGTCATGACAGTGAGCGCTTTAGGTTAACGCTCGAAGGATAACATTGTCATTGTCTGTCATGAATCGAGTTTCAGATTTTTCTCAAGGTCTTGCTCAGACGACGGCAACTGACTCACCACTTCGCTGTGCACCCGATCGTAGTAAAGATCAAAGTTATAGTTTGGATCGCTTTTGTCGGAAGCCACCCGGCCCGACTCAATCAGGAGATCCTCCCAGTCTTTTCGACCATGATTGGCAATAATCCAATCGATGTGCTCATTCACTTCATGTTCCGGGCTTGTAACCACGACGTAATACGTTGCCGTCCATTCTTCGGTGTTTGAGTTCGGGGAAAGCGTAGGACGATCAAAATGCACAGGATCGATTGTTAGGCTGAGATCAGGCTTATAGGGATAGGTAAACGTCAGACGGATCGTGGTATGCATCGTTTGCTCGAAATATCGGGTGTCGGGCGCGATTGATGAAACTATCCCAGGTCCTTTTTCGCCTGCCCCACAGTCTCGGGGTCACTCAAAAGAACAAGCATTTGCCCCATGGATCGGCATTGGGCCTCGAGCTGCTCAATATAGGATTCGGCGCTTTCCAGGGTGCGGCTGTCTCGCCAAAGCGTCTGTCGCCGCGCCGTCTCATCCAACTGCGCCTTGACTTCGTCTAATAATTCTTTGTTTCCCACTTTCGCATTCACCTGATCGGATCAGTCGCATTACGTATTGATCCTATCGATGGCGAATTGGAAATTCAACTAATCATCGTATTTGGAAGAATCAGCGAAATCGAGGGAAACATCAGCAGGATCGCGATAGCGATGATCATCATGATCCAGAACGGGATCACCCCAATAAAGATGGTGCCAAGCGGCACCTCTCGGGCAACCGACTTCACAATGAAGACATTGATTCCCACCGGCGGTGAAATAAGGCCCATCTCAAGCGTCAGTACGACCAGGACCCCGAACCAGACCGGGTCGATGCCGAGCTGCATGATTACCGGGAAAAATATCGGCAGGGTCAGCACCAGCATGGCAAAGCCCTCCAGAAAGCAGCCGAGTACCAGATAGATCGCCAGGATCAGAATCAGCGTGCCCATCGCCGAGAGTCCCATCGAGGCAAGGAAATGGCCGACAAACTCCGGGATGTGAGACAGCGCCAAGAAAGGATTAAAAATATGTGCACCAATCAGAATCAGCATCACCGTCGATGTCGTAACGATGCTGTCTTTGGTGGCGCCCCATAAACTTTGCACGGACAAGGTTCGGGTAAGAAAGCCATAAACGATCACGATCCCTGCCCCGACGGCCGATGCCTCCATGGGCGAGAAGACACCGCCGTAAATTCCACCGATCGTCACAACAATGATCCCCAGAATCGGCGTGGCCTGCACCGAGGCGCGAACTTTCTCCCTTAAGGTGGTAGAAGGCCCACGCGGTCCGTATTCCTCACGAAATGCGCACAGCGCCGATATAGCGAGCAGAAATAATCCAAGTAACAAAAGCCCGGGCAGCACTCCTGCCAGGAACAAGCGACCGATAGATTGCTCGGTCAAGATGGCATAAATCACGAAGCCGGTTGACGGCGGGATCAGGATGCCAAGCGTGCCGCCTGCAGCCACTGCGCCAGTCGATAGCTTGGGGCTGTAATTGAATCGCTCCATTTCGGACAGCGAGACCTTGCCCATCGTTAGCGCAGCCGCGACCGACGAACCTGAGAGCGCCGCAAAGCCCGCGCATCCGATGACGGTAGCTGACGCAAGCCCGCCTTTTATTGCGCCAATCGTCGCGTAAGCGGCGTTATAAAGTTGGCGGCTCAAGCCGGTCGTCGTTGCGACGTTACCCATCAGGATAAAGAGCGGAATCACAATCAGTTCCGCATGGCTCGCGAGCGTAAAACTTTCCGAAGCCAGCAGATTCAGCGCAGACGTTGGGCTCGAAAGGATGCTGATTCCGATAAACCCGACGATGAACATCGTCAACGCAACCGGAATCCGAAGCGCCAACAGCACCAGCAGCAAGGCGATCCCCAAAAGACCGATCACGCCCTCACTCATTCACAGCACCTTAGCGGGATCGCGGACATCTTCCTTGCCAAGAGCGAGCTCAAGCGCGCGCACGCCCATAGCGAAGGCCGTTACTACCGCGAGTCCGGACAGACACCACTGAAACCAGGCTTTAGGAAGATCCAGAAGATTGGTCGCAATATTCAGCATGACCGAAAGCTTTGCGCTTTCGTAGACCATCCATGCGATTGCCAGAAACAGAACGGCACCAAGCGCCGCAGATAATGCATCAATCCATCGATTGAGTCGCGGTGGATAGTACCGCTCAAAAAGATCCATCGCGATGTGTCCGCCCTGCCGATCACACAGCGCCATTCCGCCAAACACCACAATGACCATGGTCATCTCGAAAACATCTCGCGCACCCAGCAGTGGCGCATCAAAAAATCGGCCTATAACGTCAGCCAAAATGACCATGACAACCAGAATAAGCCCTATAGAACCAAAAAAAGCGGACAAGCCAATTAGCTTGTCCGCTGCTTTTCTGAGTCCAGACAAAACGACTACATACCCTTCATTGCCGCATACACATCAGCCGCGCCGAGATCGTTGATCACCTTGTCGCGAATACCGAGGGTGATATCGCCAAAGGCTTTAATTTCGGCAGGTGTTAATTCAATCATGGTGTTGTCGCCTGCAGATTTGGCGTCGGCCATCGCCTGAGCCCCCTTCGCGTGCCAGGCATCCTCAGCAGATTTCGACAGGCCACGGCCCGAGGCATCATCGATCGCTTTACGCTGATCTGCGGGCAGACTGTCGTATTTGGCTTTGTTCATCACAACATAGAAGCTAAGGCGCCCCATCGGAGCCCCGATGGTGTAGCTGTTCGCCACTTCGTCCAGACGAAAATCGGCGACCGCGCTGGAACCGGTCAAGACGCCATCAATCAAACCGGTCTGCAGGGCGTTATACACCTGCGGGATCGGCATCTGCACCGGTGTCGCACCAAGCAGCTTAATCACATCCGCAGCGACCGCACCGGCAACCCGGATCTTCAACCCTTTGACATCTGCCGGGGTACGAATCTGATGATCCTTCATAATGAAGATATTCGGCTCAGAGACCCATAGCGCGAGTGGAATCGTACCGGGAAATTCACTCTTCAGATGCTTGTCGTACGCATTCCAAAGCATCGTGTAACCGGATACGCCGTCAGGCACTGCACCCGGCAACTCGATGACCATGGTCTTGGGAAACTGGGATGAGGTATATCCCTGCAGGCCCCAAGTAATGTCAGCGACGCCCTGTAATGCGCGAACATATTGCTCTACCGGGCCTTTTCCAAGTTCGCCGCCCGGATAGGTGCGGATGGTTAACTTCCCACCTGTGGCCTGACTTACGCCATTGGTTAACGGCTCAACCACCGACGGGGTGATGGTGTGCTGCGGCGCTACAAAATGCGCAAACTTCAGCTCCTCTGCAGATACGGCTGAGGCAATGCTTACGCTTGCCAACAGTGCTAGAAACAGCGTTTTTAACTTCATCATTTCACTCCTCCTATGAGTTCAATTAATGCATGGTCCGGTTACGGTCTATTTCGCCAACTATCGGCGTATTCTTCTCGGGCAATTCGGGAGTACGGCGTCGGGGAAACTCGCACGCGAATCTCCGCCTGACGGTGTCGCTCGGTGGAGGTCTTTCCTGTGGGTTCGGGCTCGCCCCACTGAAGCGTCAGAATATCGCCCTCCTCAACCGTCGAATCGACTACGCCGAGCGATAGCATGGCCCGCTCGTTATAGCTGTATCCGTTAAACATCGACATCCCTACCATCTTGCCTTCGCGCAGTACGCAGTCCGCACTTGTGGAGGCATAGTTAGGTTGAGGAAAATCGATCCACTTATACGGCGTCTCGCCCGGAACAAAAGCGGATGCAATGACTTTCATCATGTCATCCGGATTCCATTCGAAGGTTACCTTCTTGCGATTAGGCCCATCCTTTGCTTTGGCGAGCGCCTCCTTCCCTATGAAATCACTCTTCCAGCCGATATAGAACCCGTAGCCCAGTTCGAATGGGTTCACGTAGTAGTCGTCGATGCGTTCACTGACGAAACTTCCCCCGATGGAGCCGATCGCCTCATAGCTATCCATCCCCAGCCACTGCCGATAATCGGCCAACATGCCATCACCGGAATAAATACCGGGGAGCGGTGAGGGAATCCAGCCGGACTCCAGGGTGTTGGTTGAATACGCTCGGTTGCCTACACGCACAAGCTCAACCCCGGCATCTCGAGCGCCCTGCAGGATCGTAGACTGAATGTACTCCTTATCTTGGTAGGCTCCCCAGACCTCAAGTCCAGGCGCTCCGGCCATACCGTGTCGCAGCGCCTGCACCCGCTTGGATCCGACATTGATCCAGTCGACGTGAAAAAACGGAATATCGGCGACCGGCCCGCCGTTGATCTTTTCAAAGATTTTGCTGGCCTCGGGACCCTGAATCTGAAAACGGCAATGCGTTCGATAGATCGCCTTACCATCCGGGCGGGAATCCGATCGAGGATCATGGTGGATACGAATCTTCCAATTTCCCACCGCCTGCTGGAATTTGAGCCAGTTACATGCTGGCGCACGACCCACAAGAACAAACTTATCTTCTCGCTCGCGAAAACATATAACGTCGCCAATCACGTGGCCGGCCGGTGTGACCGGCACGAAATGCTTAGCTCGATTTTCACCAAAGTTAGCAAAACTGTTGATTCCCACATAATCCAAAAAGGCTTGCGAATCCGGGCCCTCCACGATTACTTCGTCCATATGATGCGTCTGATCGAACAACACGGCAGAGTTCTGCCACGCCGCCTGTTCGTCGCGCCAATTCGAGAACTCTGCCGCAACAACCGGATAGACATACATTCCGATCTTAGAGTTCCTGAGTAAAGAGACTGCACCACCCTCTTGATCGATAAGGGTTTGTAAGTTATTCATCCACCACATCCGCTATTGCCTGGCCCATAATGGGTTCATTATCACTCCCGCTAGCAGTCCTAGGCAAAGTCTTTTTCTGGGCCTAGGTCCGTTAAGAGGAAACCCTAGGAAACGCTCCTCTGAGGCGCACTCATGTCGACATTTGTACTTATCCCGGGGCTTTTATCCGATCGGTTGGTCTGGACGGATCTGGCTAAAGCGCTCACCGCAAAAGGAGCGGTTCACCACGCCGAACTCGGTCGCTATTCGTCCATTATCCAGATGGCCGAAGGCGTGCTCGCTGAAACAAAAGGAGATCTGATCCCGATCGGACACTCTATGGGAGCGCGGGTGGCTCTTGAGATGGCGCGGCAAGCCCCGACGCGAGTTCGTGCTCTCGTTCTCGCTGATACCGGCATGTATCCGCTAAAGCCGGGAGAAGCCGAGCAGCGCCAGAAGAAAATCCAGCTCGGGTATGAAAGCATGGAGCAGCTTGCCGATCTGTGGCTTCCGCCAATGGTGAGCGAGAAACACCACGACACACCGCTCATGGGCCAGCTTAGGGAGATGGTGCTGCGGATGACGCCCGAGCAGCATGATCGGCATCTGATTGCCCTCATGGACAGACCCGATGCCTCACGTTATATGGAAGAAATCAATTGTCCCGTGCTACTCATCGTAGGAGCAGAAGACCAATGGAGTCCCATCCATCAACACGAGGAAATTGCGGCACTTTTGCCACATGCCACGTTAGAGATTATGAGGGATGCGGGTCATTTTGCGCCTTTCGAACAGCCAGCGGCTGTCACAAAAACAATTACGAATTGGGCGGAAACATTGCCCTCGTAATCTGCCTCCCAGCGCTAGCCCTCCGCGCCGCCTTCACTGTCCTCCACTGCGCGGCGAAAATTAAGATAATCGCTTAGCACATAAAACCAGTCGATCACTCCGTTAAACGCCTGCGGATTCCCCTGCATCTCCTGGACTAAGGCCTCAATCTCCTCAAGAGGCATATCTGTGAAGGTCGCCCCAATCAGTCCCTCAGCATGATCTCTGAGACGTCGGTCGATGCCGCCCTCCCCCATAATCAGTTGCTCTGCAGCGCTCTGACCCATCGTTTACTCCCTATTGTCGAAGCCCATATGTTGCGATGAGTGCATCGTTCAGGCACAAAAACGCATCGCGATCCCAGCCATTATTTGGATGGGTATAGATATTCGGTTGGCTATTAAAAAACGCTTGGACGCTCTCATTCATCTTCATAATCGAGAGTCGCTTAGCTTCCGGAAGATTCGGCAAGGCAAAATCAATGTCATCAATAAGCGGTACAAGCTGATAGTACATACTTTTTGCATGATGCAAGTAACCCATAATCCAGCGGATCTCTTTACCTTTCTGGATATCATCGCGCGTCGCTGGATCGGTTCGGTTGGTGTAGTGCTCAGCAGCTGATTTCAGCACCCCGCAAGAATTTCCGAAGCTCATACTGCTCAGCGTCAGAAGAAAGGCTGTGATGCTGCCTATCGCGACACGCCGGACACATTCATGCGATAACACGACTTAACTCCTTAGGTTTGAGGTCTGTACTTGCGTCTCGCCATTGGGGATAACTCGTAGATACTAGCACTCAAGCAGTCCACTGCAGGCACAGAGTCGGTCTGTAGCGAATCGGTGCTTAACCCAGAAGAGCCTCGACCAGTAAGCTTATGGCCTCTCCCAATTGATGATCTACGAACCAAGCCAGTCCTAGCCCAACGATGGCCAGGATGATTCCTATCACAGCAACATGACGAGCCGTTGCTTTCAATCAGCCCTTCTCTTTGATTGAGATATCGTTGCCAATTTCTCAGTCATAGCGCGGCGCCGTCAAACCGACGAATTTCTGCTTTTGGCGTTCGGCTTCCTTTACTCGCTGTTTCGCTATCTGCTTGTCTAGCACATCATCTTGCGTGATGTACCCCATAAACACGCCCCACGTCACAATCGCTAAAACCGCAATGATCACTCGGTTCAGTTTCATAAGACTTAACGACCAAAATATGCAGATCTCTTGCGAAACCGACTAGGCCCCTACCCTGTATGATTAAGGGAGAATGTAACAAATCCAGAAAAGACCCTCTTCTCTTCCCCGATGGCACGCACCCTACGCTCCTTGTCCATTAGTCGCCACCTGGCCACCGCTCTGGGATTTATTTTTTTCAACTACAGCTACGCCGTCCTCGCGGACGACACCGAGGTTATTCAGTACAGCGCGCCTATAAATCTCGAGCTGAAATTTCAGGAAACGCGAGGCGACTATCGCATTCAGGAGTGGATTCCCCCGGGCGAGAGCCTTGAGAACTGGTCCAAGATGTTCACCCTAACGGACTCTGCAGGTCTTTCCTATCTGGATCCGCTGATCTTCTTTGAGGAAATTGCAAAACAGTGGGAATCCGCCTGCCCGGCTTTCGGCGGGCGGGTGCTTTATTCTGGTACCGAAAATGGATACGCCACCGCGGTTTGGTATCTGTACTGCCCGGACAATCCCATGACCGGCAAACCTGAGTTCACCTACTTCAAGGGCATATCCGGAGCGCACGGCTTTTACACCGCGCAATTTGCTTTTGCCGTGTATTCAAGCCAAATGGAGCAACCGCTGGCAGATGAAGCAACTGACCAACTTAAGCAGGTCATGCTCTGTGACGAAACTCGCCCAGACGCTCACCCCTGCCAGTAATTTCAATGCTTAGCGAAAAGATCGCTCTCATCATCGGCGCCAGTCGCGGTATCGGCGCAGGAATCGCCCGAGAACTGGCGGCCCAGGACGCTCATGTGATTCTCGCCGCTCGCACACTCGATGAGGCGGACGGTCCCCGATTCGGTCCGAACGGGCCAAAAATCCCCGGGTCGCTTAACAAACAGGTTTTTGCGATTCGTTCGGCAGGCGGTAAGGCATCGGCGCACCCGGTTGACCTACTTGATCATTACAGCATTAAGCAGTTGATCGACTGCGTCAGTCGAGATCACGGAAAAGTTGACCTCTTGGTAAATTGCGCAATGGGTTTTCCCGGCCGTTACTCAGGCTCTATCCTTGATCATCACGATTCGCATTGGAACGCGATGATGGAGGTGGGCGTGCGCGGCAAATACCTTGCAATTCATGAAGTGGCTAAGATCATGGTTCCCCAGAAAGTGGGGTTAATCGTAAATATTTCGGCCGGCGCCTCCAAGATTAACTACTACCACCCGCTTTTTAGGATGGCTATGGCCGCAGTGGACCGATTAACCGAGGCTACCGCATTTGATCTGAAGGATACCGGCGTCAGCTGTCTGTCTATCTGGCCACGCTGGGTTCGTACCGAATGGATGCTGATGGCCAACGACAATTCGGACCTCGGTATAGAGGTATCCGAGACAGACCTGGGCGAATCTGATTCGCCCGAGTTCACCGGGCGCGCGATCGCCCATCTTGCGGCGGATCCAAAGGTAAAGGCCCGATCAGGGGAAATCATTCCCGTGGTTGCCTTGGCGCATGAGTATGGTTTTGATGATCTCGACGGCACCCGGCCGCCCATGGACGAATTTACCCAGGATTGGAGCGGTCGACTGAAACAACTGCGCGCTATCACCACCCGCTGACGTGCGACTTGATTCTCGATCAGTTTTTACGGAGAGAAAAGCGCATTTGGACAATGGAAGCAATAAAGACATGAAACGCATGCTTAAACAAATCAAGATACCAAAGCTGATCGGTAAGTTGGCTATAAGTGTGGGCCTGCTGGCTGGCCCGGGCCTTGCATGCGTCTTGGCGTTTGACTATCCCATGCGCGTCGAGAAGGTTTCAGAGCGCGTTTTTGCGCTTATCACTCCCTCTCGAGAGTTGCCGAACCCAGAAAACGGAGGCTGGAACTCCAATATGGCGTTTGTCGTGGCGAAAGACGGAGTCTTGCTCTTTGATAGCGGAAGTTCCGAAGCCATTGGCCTTGCCGCAAAGAACGCAATTCGCTCAATTACCGATAAGCCTGTTCGGTGGATTGTGAATTCACACGCCCATGGCGATCATTGGCTAGGAAATGCCGCATTCTCCGACACGGTAGAGACGATCATCGCTAGCGCACCCGTCGCCGAGCTGATTGCGAATGATGGTGCCCGCTGGGTTGCCCTGTTCAACGATATGACCGGAGGAATTACCCAACGGTCAGAAATTAAAACGCCGAATAAAATTATTAATAAAGATGACATCCTGAGCATCAGCAACCTTAACGTCGAGCTGATACTTTCCGGCGGCGGCCATTCGCCGGGTGACCTGATGGCCTGGTTGCCTGAGGAACGCGTACTGCTCTCGGGTGATGTGATCTACTCCGATCGGATGCCCTCGACCAACGCGGGTGATCTTGCCCGGTGGCTTGAGATTCTGCCGCGGCTTGAGGCTCTTGATCCGATCGCGGTGGTTCCCGGTCATGGATCGGTAACGGATAAAGAAGGTATCACCCAGCTTCTGAGCTTACTCAACGCGCTATGGCAATCGGTTGAGGAGGGGATCGAAAAAGGCTTAAGTGATTTTGAAATGCTCCCAACGGTATCTGAGGCGTTAGAGCCTTTCAAATCTCGCTACCCCGGCCTTGAGGAGAAACTCCGGCGCGATCTATCGCACGTCTATCTTCAGATCGAGGCAACAACCTTTTAGCGCAAGACACTAAGTTGTAGCTCAGGACACTACGGCTTATTTTTGTTTTCAACCAATGACACGCGATATATCCACGGCCAGTGTTTACCCGTGAGCAGCAGTGCTTCGCTTCTGACGTCCCACGCAATGCCGTTTAAAACACCCGCCCCGTCGTGGGAACGTTTCGCGTCATCGACGAGCTGACGGCAATCGACGACCCCCGTTACCCTGCCGGTATCCGGGTCAATAATTACCAGCTTGTCGCTACCCCATACATTCGCCCAAATACGGCCGTTGATCCATTCAAGCTCATTCAAGCGATTGATTGATGCCCCCGCAAGCCGCACGGGAATGCTCTTAACCATAGAAAAATCTACCGGAGAGTGAAAATACAGGACATCGGACCCATCCGATGCGATGAGATAGGTGCCGTCGGTAGTGAGACCCCACCCCTGCTTATCATTCGGCCAACTGGGCAACCGCGTTATCGTCGCGTCTGCAATCTGATACCGATGAACCTTTCCTTCTTTCCAGGTCAATTGGTAGACGGTATCGCCAAGAATCGTGAGCCCTTCTCCGAATTCATCAGAGCGCAGTTGAAGTTGCGCAGTCGGTTGAATCTTTGTACTCCCGCTCGCCCACGGGTACTGAATCAGTTGGGATTTTCCGTAATGTCCGGTACTCTCCCAAAGCGCGCCTTGACCAAACGCAAGACCCTGGGTGAAGTGCGAGGGATTATGTGGAATGCGCGCGAGGAGCTTCGCCCCATATTGCTGGACCGACGCATCGCTGACTTGATCCAGAACCCGATCCCCTGCGGTTACCGGCGGTGTTGGCCAGAGATAAAAGCCCGCCAAACTAACCAGAGCAATAAAACTCCGAAACCCCCGCCGGACATCACGGCATACCGCCCATACGCGTTCTGGCCGAGAGACAATGATCACACGATAGACTCAGCGCTTCGTGCGACTTAACCGGGTCGCGGTTTGCCGTCTTTGCGGTTTCGTCGCTTGCGCCTCGGGCCATGTATGGAATCCAGAGGTTTCGTCAGGCGCCATCGCAGGTTGGCCTCTTTTGTCCAGGCATCGAACTCTGTAGGGGTTAACAAAAACCGAATGTCCTCAATATCAACACCTCGAGCCATCATAGACTCGCATACGCTCATGATCAGCGCCAGAGGACGATCGTTTTCGTGCATCGGGTAAGATTAGCCGGTGAGAGGCTCAGAGGATGAGCCACATACCAAAGGCGCTCGTTCCAAGCATACTGCTGACGAGTGTATGAGGGCACACGCTACGATGGCCAGTCGCAAAATTTCCCAGCGACAATTGAAGAAACTCGTGTTGGTTTCGATCGTGCTTGGTATTCTGGCAGGCGTTTACTATGCGCTTTCACCCTATCAGCGGTGTGTTCGGGAAGCGCGCATTGATCAGCCTGACATTGCAGAAGGCGCTCTGGTAGATCTGTGCGCTCCCACCCACCGATGGTAGAGCGCCCTCGCACTACATCTCGGCGACAATCGGCCCTGAAACAGGATCTGTGACACCAAGCTCTGGCGACAACTCCTCCAGAAGGTCTCGCATGGAATCGAGAAACTCAATCATTTGAGGTCTCGCTGCTGCAATCGCACTTTCGGACTCCCAGGTCCCAACGGCGCAAAATGTTCGGTCGCCGGTCTTGATCAATATCTGACCCAGCATACCCGGCAAAGCCTCGCGCCCCTGAAAATGCTGCTCAAAATTCTCAACGGCGCCTTCTTTTACCTTAAAGCGCACCACGTTACTGAATTTACCCATACCCGTCTCTCCCTTTGATTTGCAGTCGATGGATTTATGAAGACCCTTGCGTAACGCCTTATTCAGTGCAGGAGATCTTCATCCCCAATTCATCCACATCGAACTCGCCATTCTTATCCAGAACATACCCCTTTGATATCAGACAAGCGGTCCAGGCTCCACAGTTCACCGTGGGTTCATTATCTGCGGTCGATTTCAACGTGCTGTAGCACTCGGTTCTTGCGGTTGCAAAATCCTGTACCGTGCCAGGACCTGCGTATTTCGTCGAGCTACATCCTGCTACCGCAATACCCGCCATAAGGAAAACACAAAGCCGACCCACGCTCGGCTGGCATCGAAAAGCTTCACCGTTTTTGATCCGGTTCGATCTCATAAGGGAGCACAAACTAGAAAATAAAGAATCATCATAACCGCTAGTTTGTGATCAGAAAAATAACCCCAAAGACTTTATTGTTACTAGAATAGAGCCGCACCTTTAAATGGCTCTAAGCCAGAGCCCATACCCACACTATGAAGCTCTCCGATTACAAGATTCTGACCTTTGATGTTTATGGCACCTTGATTGACTGGGAAACCGGTATGGTGAACGCGTTAAAGCCCCTGACATCCCAAATCACGCCAGCACTCAGCCGAAACGAAATACTCGAGGCCCACGCGTATTTCGAATCAACCACACAGCGATGGACACCCTCAAAGAAATACGCTGAGCTCCTGGCGGTGGTGTATCGCCGCCTCGCCGAATATTGGAAAGTTCCTGCGGATTGGTCCGATTGCGTTCGGTACGGAGAATCCGTTGGACAGTGGCCGGCCTTTGAAGACAGCGCCTCGTCGCTTGCCTACTTGAAGAATCATTTTCAACTGGCCGTACTGACGAATACCGATAACGCGAGCTTTTCAGGATCAAACGCACAGCTGGGCGTCCGCTTTGACGGTGTTTTTACCGCTGAGGATATTGGAAGCTATAAGCCAAACGATCGAAACTTTGACTATCTGATTGAGACGCTTGCAAAACGCGGTATTGAAAAACATGAGATTCTTCACGTGGCCGAGAGCATGTTTCACGATCATGGGCCGGCAATTAGGCACGGTCTCGCCAACTGCTGGATATATCGAAGACATGACGACGAGGGATTTGGTGCAACCATGAACCCAGGCGACATGCCGACCGTTGCTGTCACGTTTCACAGTCTTGCTGATTTCGTGCGTGCACATCAGCAAGAAAGCCGATAACTTCTCGCAGGAGTCCACGCGTGGCGTCAGTTCAGAACTCCAATGATCCTTTACTTCAACCCTTCAGTCTTGGCACTCGGGTGGTCAAAAACCGAATCTTCAGCAGTGGTCATGCCCTAAGTCACGCCGTTCACGGTAGGGCAACAGAGACGACGCTTCGGTACCAGATGGAAAAAGCGAAGGGCGGTATTGGGCTTTCCTTCGTTGGAGGCTCTGGAACCGTATCGGTCGATACAGCGCCTGTTTTTGATCAGTTGATAATCGACGATCACATCGTTCCATTTTTTGAAGAACTCTCCGCCTTTTTTCATCAACAAGGCGCTCTTCTGATGACCCAGATCACGCACCTCGGCAGGCGCACGAACGCAAACGCCGGCTTATGGGTGCCTATCGTTGCGCCTTCCGGGACCCGGGAAATTCTGCATCGCGGTTTCCCGCGCGCAATGGATGAGGAAGACATCTTTCGCATCGTCAGAGACTTCGCGGCCGCGGCTCGGCGCTGCCAGGAAGGCGGCCTGGATGGGCTAGAGGTTATTGCCTCAGGACACCTGATTGATCAGTTCTGGTCACCGGCAACCAATCAGCGCAAAGATAAATATGGCGGCAGTCTCGACAATCGCATGCGGTTCGGGCGAATGGTGTACGAAGCGATGCGGGAGGCCGTAGGCGAAGATTTCCTGCTTGGGATTCGAATGACGATGACCGAGCACGATCATGACACCTCGGGCTTATCGATCAGCGACAACATTCAGATTGCGAAAAAACTTCAGGACGACGGCGTTCTCGACTTCCTCAATCTTGTTTCCGGGAAGATCGATACCCTCCCTCGTCTCACCAGCTATATGCCCGGTATGGCCGCCCCGCTAGCCCCGTTTCTTGGGCAAGTGGCTCATTTTCGGAGCGAGGTGAACTTGCCCATTCTTCATGCCACTCGAATCAACGACCTTGCCACAGCCCGGCACGCCATTGCAGAGAATATTGTTGACATGGTCGGTATGACGCGCGGCCATATCGCTGACCCCTATATTGTGGATAAATTAACCCGAGGCGAGGAAGATCGAATTCGCACCTGCGTCGGCGCGACATACTGCTCGAACTACGGCTACTGCGTGCAGAATCCGGCAACGGCCCGCGAAAGCGATCTTCCGCACAAGATTACGGCCTCAGATGGGCCTGCGAAAAAGATCGTCATCATCGGCGGGGGTCCCGCGGGACTTGAATCAGCCCGAGTCTGCGCCTCCCGAGGTCATCAGGTGGTGCTGCTCGAAGCGGCTGACAGGCTCGGCGGGCAGGTTCTCCTCGCTGAAAAAATCGCGTGGAGAAAAGATCTCGGCGGCATTATCCGCTGGCTTGAGAACGAGTGTCGGGTGCTTGGAGTCGATATCCGCTTTAATCAGTATGCCGAATCGTCGGATGTTCTTGCAGAGAAACCCGATGTGGTGATTGTGGCAACCGGCGGCACACCCAATACCGAATGGGTTGGCGGAGACGCACAAGTCGTCACCTCATGGGACGTTCTCTCCGGCATGGCTACATTGAGTGGCCGGGTATTTGTTCACGACCTTACCGGGCGCAATGTGGCCCTCGCGGTAACCGACGCCCTCTCCGAACAGGGCCTTGAAGTCACCCTCAACACGCAGGATGCCCATATCGGCGCCGAGGCAATGCGTCTTGAAATGTCTCCGTTCATGAAACGCTTTTATGAGCGGGGAGTTACTGTCTGCGTGGATCAGGAGCTTTTGGCGGCAGACAATGAGGATGACGGCACTCGCGTGACGGTGCGCAATATGCACACCGCTACGACGCGAGAGTATGTCGTCGACCACCTGATTGTCGAGGCCGGCACCCTTCCCAATGACGAGCTTTTCTATGACTTAAAAGGTCAGTCGGCAAACGGTGGAGTGATTGATCTAGACCTTTTGGCCCAGGGGCGCGCCCAGCCTCACTGCGGCGAAGGCCTCCATCTTTATCGGGTAGGCGACGTCTCGGGCAGCCGAGACATCCACTGCGCAATGCTCGACGCCCTTCGCCTGTGCGCCAGGATGTAAACCCCTAGCTCTCTACTCCAGTACTCTGCTGATCCTCTGGCGCGGTACAGTCATAAACCCGGCCGGTGCGGTATGAGCAGGTATAGCTTTTACCGCGACACATTACGCTAATGGTGTCGCTGGTGAGCCCAGGGACAAAGTTCGTTATCTCTATATCGCCGGATGCACAGCCGGGAATCGCTACGGCCGTTTGATCAATAAGGGTTGAGCACCCCCGAGGAAGCTCGCTAATAACAAGGTCAATACAATTCGCATGGCTAGGCTTTAGTTCAATTAATGAAAAGATTACGCATCGGCGCCAAATGATTATGCCTCAAGTGCCCGCGAGCTTGAGACTACGCATTGAGCCTAAAAATACTTTCTGGACATGCATCATGACCCGATTTTCTTTTCTGAATAGACTGGCAAACACTGGATCTTTGATTTTTGTAATCTGCCTGCCTATCAGCGCCTCCACCTTAACCGGCTGCTCAGGGGCAACCACCACAGCGGGATCTGATCGGGCCTGCTGTCGTGGCCTGGTCCTCGAATGCGCGGCCTGTGAAGAGGGTCTCACAATAGATCAGTGGCTGAGTAAGACCTGTCCGAACGGCGAAAACAACGCCTTTTATGGCGGCTGGGATGCCTCCAAAAACAAAGACATCTGGATCTGTGAAAACGTTTAGAGTAAGACCGCAGAGCTTGTCGATTTTAACCCATGCTGGAGAATACTATGACCCTTGAATTGCTTACGATCTTTCTGGGATGGACCGCGCTGATCAACATAGCAGTTTTATTATTCAGCACCGTTATGGTGTTAGCGTTTCGCGAGCGAATCTCAAAGATACACGCTAAGCTGTTTGGTCTTGATCAAGCAGATGTCGGCAGAGCTTACTTTCAGTATTTAGCGCAGTACAAGATTGCGATTCTGGTCTTCAACATCGCCCCTTACCTTGCGCTTCGGATCATGGCCTAAGCGAACAACTCATCTATTCGTGGGCATCGTGCGCATCACTGACGACGAACGAACAAGAAATCGCCACCGTCATCACCCGCCATGTGAATTTTTCCGTATTGGGGTGTTTGCGTAGTGTTCACCATCACTTTCGGCCGAAGTTTGCCGAAGAGTTGGGAGCCATCAATCACACCCTGGTTTTCTTCAAGAAGCGTGATGAAGGCGTGCGCGAATGCTGAATGGCCATTTGATCCCGAGTCGAGCACGGGCTCCAACCCGCCAGAGGTCAATGCGGTTCGGGCTTTCTTGTTTACAATCTGTGAGAACCATTCGGGATCCTTTTGCTCAATGCTGATCCCCCGCGTGATCGTGCCTGAAAAACAAGAGTCGGCGACCACCATCACATGTTTCGCCTTCATTGCTTTGATTTGGCTCACCACCCGATCTGTCGCAAGCCAATTGCTGTCATCATCGCGCTCCGCATCCACCGGGAGCCAGTAACCCTCATCCGCTACCGTGTCCAGCCAACCGTGTCCGGCGTAGTAGATAAGCACGTTATCTCTAGGCCCCACTTTTTCTCGAAGGCCTTTAAGGGAGCGAAGAATATCCGCGCGGCCGGCGTTTTCCAATAACTCAACGTCGAAACCATAACCCTTACGCAGCGTATTGGAAATTTCGTTGGCATCATTGATTGCAGCGCGCAGACTGGGGAAATCCTTGTAGCTGTTATTGCCAATGACCAAGGCATAGTAGTTTCCATAATCGAGGTTGGGAATCGCTGGGCTCTGCGCGATCGCGTCAGTCCCTCCGAGACTTTTTATTCTCAGGCGGGCAAGCCCCGCAAACGTGCCGGCTGGGAATGCGCGAAGATACTCTTCATACATTGCCACATCGTTGCTCTCACTGATCGCCTGCCAGAACTCCAACTCAATTGATTTACTAACCGCCTCGGAAGTGACGCCTAGTGTTTCTGGTGTTACGGTTGTCGCAGGGGTGAGCGATGCCGCCGCTGCCAGCTCGGTGGCTTGCTCAGGCTGTTGATCGCCGTCCACCACGCGCGCAAAGTCATCGTTGTGCCATTGGGGCGGCTGAACGGATGCGGTTTTTTCTGGGGCCACTCGTCGCCATTCGATCGCGACACCCTTAGGCGCATAGCACGGCGAGACATCGCTGTACAACACATCGCGATCGTATAGGTCTACGATGAATCGGCCCTCTCTCGATGGCGAAAGAAGTCCCTGCTCCGGCATGCCCCAATTCTTGTTCTGCCGGCGCCATGGGAAGCGCCGATCGGACAAGAAATTGATCAGCAACTCGGCACTTTCTTTCGACCGGCCCCACGCGGCTCCAATCACTTGATGGTCATCAAGCGGATAGATGTGCAAAACGCAGTTATCTTTTGATTCCCAAATGCCCAGAAGTTCCTCTTTGCTCGCAACCGCAACATCTGAATGCACGGGATCGCCCTCCAAAGCTAAGGTCTCTACCGGCGTCTCGGTTGAATCGGGCGCTGCCATGGGTTGGCTTGAGTCTTTGTCGCTCCCGATCCAGGTCAGAAAGTCACTACTCACGAAGGATCGGCAGCGGTAAATATCGATCCCGCTGTCGTTATCTGCGAGTACTGCGTTTTTCCACTTCTTTCCACCGGAACGGTGAAAGTCGTTGAAACATTCTTTTTCAAGACCTGTAAGACCCTCAGCTGAGGGCTGATTGCTTGCCAAAAAACTGAGAAGGTCCGCGCCATCGTCTGCCGTTTCGGTGGTGAGGGCCTCGACGGAGCTCGTTACGGAGTCGACCGCATCGGCGAGCGCTGCCTTTAATTTGGCGTCAAAATCTGAGTCACTGGCCGGGCTTGAATCATCGACGGTCGCAGAAACGCTTGCGATAAAGGATGACGTTCCGTTCTGATCGACGATCGTACAGGTCTCTGGCTGAGTCGAAACGCGCTTGCAAACGGACAAGGCTTCCTTTTTTACTCCGACCAGTATCGGACCGTTGGCAATTCCATAAAAACCATCTTCGGCTACCGCCAGTGCGCAGGAATCGCTCGGGTTTCTGCCCTCACAAAAGTCATGAAGATAAAAATTGGCGGCACTCCGATTGAAGTTAATGCCGTGCTCACTGTCCGCGCTCGCGGGGTTACCGGTCCCCGCAAATACGCCTAACACAAGACCGCCCACCGCGAGGCGAAGGACGCGACGTGATGCTCCAGTGCTTGATATTGAATACATGGGCCTGCTGGTTTTTGGCGTCGTAGCAGAGGTTACGGTTGTGGCTCAGGACCTGAACACGTCTCCCCTGAGTGCCAGTTTTACCGCGTCATGACCGCTTAAGCAAACTCCAGAATCGTCGGTCTCCGCTCCAAAAGCTTCAGAACCGCCTCGGTAGTCGCGCGGCGAGTGTAGCGGCAAAGCTTAAAACCACAGCAAGGACGAGGTAGAAAACCCAAAATGGTGCGAAAAACAGGACTAGTGCGGCGATTGCTGGAGTCAGCAATTCCGAGCCCTCCCTCCATGTAGTAAACACCACAGTCATCGCAGGCCTCTCGCGAGGGCGGACCGATCGCATAAAAGGGATATTCCCCAGGACATCGAGAATGGTTGCCCCCACCGAGCCCAGCATCCAGAACACCAACCCCGCCGGCTTGGGTGAGCCAACCAAAGCCAGGCCTACTAGCGAAACAACGCTAATGCCAAGCCCGGTAAGGATCAGGGCGCGAGCGCCGTACCTGCCGGCCAAACCACTCACCATCGGACTGATGAAGAGCAAACCACTCGCGGCTGACAGCAATCCGCCACTCATCCAGATGGGCAGCCCCGCCTCGATAACGTAGATCGGCCCGTAGATAAAGATCGTAACCCAGAACGCCGATCTCGAAATACAGATCGTGTAGGCAATTCGGAGACGTTTTTGCGAAAAGAAATGCGGTACCGCTTTGAGCGGACTGATAATTTTTGAATCGCTTTTCTTAATGACTGGATTACTGCCGAGGCGCAGCGTCCAGAAGTACACAATGAGTCCAGCTGACGCGAGCCCGGTGATCAGAAAGGGTGCCGTAAGGTGCCCATGATCCCATAAGTACGTTCCAATCGAAGGCGCCGATATCCAAGCGACCGCCTGAAACACCATCCTGCGTGACTCCATAATTCGGAACTGCTGCTTGCTGATGTAATCCATGATGTAAAGCGCGAGACAAACGGAAAAAATCGAGGCCGCCGAGGCTCGTAAACCGATTCCCAGCGCAATCCCTGCCTCCGTATGCGACCACAGCAGCGTCGCGCCAATCATGAGAAAACCAAAGCCCATGGTGATGAGCCAGCGTCGATGAATGAGCCGCTCGATCCGAGCCAAATTTAAAGTGATGAGAACAACAAAGGTTGAGGCCAAAAAGTAAACGACAGACACCATGGCTTTGGTGCCAAAGACATCAAGCGCGATCAACGGAACAAGGCCAACGATGACCCCCCGCGCGAAACCTTCAAGCCCCGACATCAACCCCAGGGTGGTGAAATTAGCCCCGCGAAGTTGGTTGATGATCAGCGGCCGGCGATGAAACAAGCAGCGCTCCTGCTCAGGATAGGCTTGAGCTCGAAATTTTCACGTGACTATACTGGCAAACAGGGCTATCGGCCCAACGCAAGAGAAGCAAACTTGCGCCGTTGCGACGTTTATCTGCAGGTATTCAAAATCGCATTTTTCGACTGCCTGATAGATCCGGGCCGCGTTGAGGATGGCACCGGGGCTCGATGGTATGCTAAGAGAACAATCCGCCAGCACCATCGATATGGATCAGACCAAAACAAACGACGAACTCGCCTCACTGAAAGCCGAAAATGATCAGCTTAAGCGGCAGATACTGCTTTACCAGAAACAGTACAAGCGCAGTTGGGTCATGTTCTTGATTTCGCTCGTGTTGTTTGCGGTTCTTTTCTTAGGCAGGTAATCGCGGCCGAGTCCCTAGCTGAGTCACCAGGTTATAAGCTCGGGAGATAGGTGATCCACCCGGTTGAGATAAACCACGTGCTGCGCCCCACTCACAAAGTCCACTCTTGATATGGAAGTGTTATGAAACGCCCAGTTGGCTACCCAATGCGTTTGATAATTGCCCACGTGGCGGGGCACTCCCATAAGCTCATTAATAAACTGGTCAATAAAATCCCCATGAGCGATTAGCGCCACATGATCCTCTCGCGCATTAAGCGTATTTCTGAATTGACTGACCACTGCGCGCATTCGCTCAATGAATGCCTCTTCGTCCTCCACGGGTCGATTCCACCAGCCACCCTCTTCCACTGACTCGGGCAGTCGCAACGCGGGGAAACGGTCTTCAAAATAACGGCGTCCCGGCCCAGGTAGTCCGATCCGATTCTGCGCGTCGTCAAACTCATAAATACCGTACTTTTCGAATACCTCAGGCTGGGCCGACAAATCCAGACCGCAGGCCTTGGCAACGTATTGCGCGGTCAGGATAGAGCGGCTCATCAGGCTGCAAAAAACATGCGTGAGCCGGTATCCCGCTTCGCCCGAGGGCGCAAAAGGGTGCTGACGAGGCTCTGCCTGAGGATCCGAAAGATGGCCAGCAAGTGCTCGAGCCTGGGCGTGACCCAGATCCGTGATATCCGGGTCCGGCTCCCGATCGGGATGAAAATCGCTGCCGGTCCAGTTCTGGTTATTGCGCGACTGGGCGTGTCGAATGAGATAAAGACGTCCCACGTTCGTTCGCGCTTTGGTATCTAGCGGTCAGGCGAGGCAGACATGATAGGCGTCAGAGCCGAAGCATCTCGGACTCACCCGTGGCCGGATCGTAAACCACCAGATCCCCCGAGCTCACGGATTTTCCGGTAATACCCATAATCGTCACAAAATGCGTGACCATCAGAATGGGAGGATCACTCGGCCTTAGCTGCGATAATTTTTCTTCCAGCAGCGGTAACAGTTCATCGCGGGAGAAATAATGATCGTAAAACGAATTGAGCGCCCGTAACGGGACCGCCTCGCCCACTGCCAGCATCTTTGCTGTCTCCCGGCAACGGCACCACTCGCTGGTGTAAATGGTTTCAAAGGCAATACCAAGTGCTTTAAGCTTTTGACCCGTTAAGCGGGCCTGCTGCCGACCGTCCTCATTCAGGTTACGCTGGGTCGTGCAATCATTAATGTCAAAGTTATTGGGATCACCATTGCCTGGAGCCAGCGCATGACGCATAAAGACCACCTTGCCGATCAGAGTCTCTGGCACCGTATCTGCATGTGCTCCGTCAGAAATAGTCGCACTGAGGCCGAGTACAAGACAGAAAAAACGAATCAGTCGAGGCGCTGGGTTTTTCAAGCGATCAGCCCTGTGCCTTGAGGCACTGCGGCACACCGTCGGTATAGGCGTATGCGGCCTTGCCGTTCGCATCAAAAGAGGTTGCCTTGAAAGGCTTCCCGTCGACCCACTCGCCGACCACTTTCCTTCCCGACACATAGGTTAAGGTGCCTTCGCCATGATAGATGCCGTTTAGAAACTGGCCCTCAAAGAGGTCGCCATTAGGCCAAAAGTATCTCCCAAACCCCTCTTTACGACCGTCTACCCATTGGCCTTCGTAACGCTGACCATTAGCCCACACATAAGTCCCCTGGCCGTGTTTCTTACCGGCCCGCCACTCGCCAGAGTACGCATCACCGTTGTCGTACTGGTAACGCCCTTCACAGTTATCGAATGCCTGGCTGAATGAGGCCGGGCATGACGGCAACGCCAGTGCCAGGCCAGGCACAATCAAGCTCAGACTTAAAAACACCGCACGAATCATTGAATCCATCCCATCAACACTTCTGTAGTCCGATATTTTATATCCACCGAGATCGGGGTTAAACGCGCTGACAGCTTGGGCACACATAGATCCGGCGTCCATTCGCCGTCTCGCGTTCAATGATATCCCCACAGCGGTAGCACGGCTCACCGTCGCGGCCGAAGACGGCAAATCGGTAGCGACTCTTGGTCGCGCCTAACTTTTTCAAGGTCTTTACGGTTGCCGCATCATTGGTTACGCCGCCTGATTTATAGCTTCGGACCGATAGCATTAGCGTAGCCCTGGCGAGTTCATTAACCTTTCGACGCTCGAGCGTATTTGGCCGCGCTTTGGGATTCACGCCTGCGGCAAACAAGATCTCAGAACGCAAGTAATTACCGAGACCCGCAACAAACGACTGATCCAGGTACAAGGCGGAAAGCGATCGACCCGCAAAAGGCTTGCTGAGCAGCTGATGTCCGATATCTCGCCACGACAGCCCTTCAGACAACACATCGGGGCCTAGCTTCATGATGTAGGGGTGCCTCTCCACTTCTTCCGCATGCAATAGTGAAATATCCGACGCGCTGTAAAGAAGCGCGCTTTTTGATGTCGTGGTGAGGGCCACTCGCAGGGTTCTATTTGTGCCGGGCTGTGACCCTGCTGCGGCGATATACCAGCGCCCGTAGAGCTGATTGTGGGAATAAAGCACGCCGCCCGTATCAAAAAAAATGAGAAGCGCCTTGCCGCGAGTCGTGACCTTTGTAACCGTGGCCCCTACCAACGACTTGCGGTGGCGCTTTAGACGTGGCAAACCGAAATAGACATCCGTAAGCGCGTGGCCTTGGATCGCCCGAGCGATCATGTCGGCCTCTCTGCGAACCTCCGGCCCTTCAGGCATGACCGTTTCTCCCGTGGGTCATCGCAATAATGACTACGCCGGCAGGCAATCCCTGACCGCTTGATCCAATTTATCTACCAACTCATCAATTTGGTGATCGTCGATGATAAAGGGCGGTGCCAGCAGAACGTGATCCCCCTGCACCCCGTCACGGGTTCCGGCCATCGGGTAGCAGATAAGTCCGTGATAAAAAGCGGCGCTTTTTACTGCCGCCGCTAACTTTAGGCTCGGATCAAAGGGCGTTTTAGTGCTTCGATCCGTCACGAATTCAAGTCCCCAGAACAATCCGCGGCCGCGAATATCGCCAACATAAGGATGCTCGGCGAAGCGCGCGCGTAGCGCCGCCCCCAGGATCGACCCCTTGGAACGCACGCGCTTCACCAGATGCCGGTCGTAGATTTCACCCAGGACCGCGCACCCTGCCGCAGCAGCAACCGGATGGCCAATGTAAGTGTGGCCGTGCTGAAAAAAACCCGACCCTTTCTCAATGGCGCCATACACCTCCGCGCTACACAGCATGGCGCCAATCGGTTGATATCCCGCACCAAGACCTTTGGCAAGGCATACGATGTCTGGACGGACGGCATCATGCTCGCTGGCGAAGAGATAACCCGTGCGTCCCATACCGCACATGACCTCATCCAGAATCAACAGGATTCCATATCGATCGCAGATCTGTCTAATCCGTGTGAAGTAACCGTCCACCGCCGGTACCGCGCCTGCTGTTGCGCCCACCACCGGCTCGGCTAGAAATCCGACCACGGATTGTGGGCCCAGCCGAAGAATTTCGTGCTCCAGTTCATCCGCAACGCGCCGACCATAGTCCCTGCTCGTTTCGTCATTACGCCTGTCGGCATATTCAAAGCATGGCGCGATGTGGCTGGCCTCAAAAAGCAAAGGTGCGAACTTTTCACGACGCCAGGCGTTTCCCCCCGCCGCCAGCGCGCCCAGGGTATTTCCATGATAGCTTTGGCGCCGCGCGATGAGATGCCGTCGCTGTGGCTCACCCCGCTCCAGAAAATACTGACGCGCCAACTTGATTCCGGCCTCCACGGCCTCTGAACCGCCCGATACCAGCATGACCCGATCGATACCTTCAGGCGCCTGCTGGATCAACAAGTCCGCCAGCCGCTCGGCAGCCGCCGAGGTGAAAAAGCCGGTATGGGCGAACGCTATCTTTTTTAACTGCGCCTCTATGGCTTGATTCACGACTTCGTTGCCATGCCCCAGACTCGAGACCCCAGCCCCGCCCGAGCCATCCAGGTATCGCTTACCCGACGCATCAAAAAGATAACAATCTTTGCCCGAGACAATCTCGGGAGGGCGTTGTTTGGAATGTCGAGGGAAGATGTGCGACACGGGGAACCCGTCCAGCAATTAAACCTACGCGCCGCCCAGGCGCGGCATCGTTACAACGACACTTTAACGTCTCCCGACCAGATTTGGATAGAGGCACCGTCCATAGCGCCATCCGCGACCATCTGACCAAATACTTTTTGAGCCGTCGCTGTCGCATTCTCCATGGTGGCAACATCTGGATAACGTGCAACCACTGCACCGTTCCCCTCCTCGTCGAAAGCGACGTCAATAAAATCTGCACCCATTTGCGACACTTCGGCCCGAGCAGCCTCCGCCAGTGCCGCCGTTTTTTCAGCATCTGATGTCTTAAAACGGGTAATTCGATATATCGCCATGCGGTGTTCTCCTGCTTGAATGATCTCTCAATCCGGGTTTTGACTCTAGCACGGTCATTTTTCTCACTGGTTACGACCAATTTTTGTCTTGAGGCGCGTTCACGGCGTCCAAATTCTGAAAAGCGAAGCAATCGCGCTACACTCAAGAGCCATTCACATGATTGGGGGTAATAGAAATGAAACAGTACGCAGACACGCCTGCTGCGATAGCGCTTGGACTATTTTTCTTGGGTGGCGTTTTTTATGTTGCTCAATTACTGCTGATGACCGAGTCGTGGCTCGCCCAGAATAACGTCGGCCCGGAGGCCGTTCCGGTGGCACAGGTGTTAGGCTGTGCGTGGCTGGGCTATATGGTGGCGTTACTGCGCACCTTTGTGAAAGGCCCAACCGGCTCAGGCCCGTTTTTCATCGCGCTGGTGGTGGCGCAACTGGGCGTCCTTATCGTGTTATGGCTACAAAGTTTTTCTGAAGCGTACCGGGAAGCCGTTTTTGATGATGCCATTATCGTCAGCGTGCTAACCGCTCTTTTGTTGTTCGGCTGGGCGAGAATTCGTTCGCGAATCTAATAGGCAATGATCCATAAAAAAGCCCCGCTTCGGCGGGGCTTTTTCTTGCGCGGTTGTTCCGGCCCGCGCATCAGATCTAGGACAGGCTTACCACGCTGCGCTGAAAATCCGTTAAGCAATCGGCTCCGGATTCGGTGACGGCAACGGTCTCACTAAACTCGATACCCCAGTCATCCATCCACATTCCAAGCATGACATGCAGGGTCATCCCCGCCTCAAGCACGGTAGGCTCATGGGCGCGCAAACTCACGGTATGCTCTCCCCAGTCGGGAGCGTAGCCGACGCCAATGCTGTAACCGATCCGGCTCTCTTTTTTTAAACCATAGCGATCGAGGACCTGCTGCCAGGCTGAATGCACAGCCCCGGCGGTAATGCCGGGACGAATGGTCTCTAGAACGGCAGCAAGTCCTTCGGTAACCGCAATCGCTGTGTCGTAGACCTTTTGAGGGCCTTTGCCCAACTGGACAGTGCGTGCCAGCGCGGCGTTATAGCGCTTATGGGCACCGCTTAGTTCGAGGGCTACGGTCTGGTTTTGCTCAAAGGGTGCATCGGTCCACATTGGATGAGCGGTTGCGGCTGCCTTGCCCGCAAGAATCAAAGGACAGATCGACGTAAGGTCTCCACTGGCGTCTGCTACACCCTGCGCCTGAGCCTCAAGAATCTTCGCGACCAGATCATGTTGTCGAACGCCGGGCGCGATATGCTCGCAGGCAACAGTCATAACGCGACTGGCGATCTTCGCCGCTTTTCGCATGACTGCGATTTCATCGTCACTCTTGATCACACGACACCAATTGACCAAGCGATCGGCGTCGATCCAAGTCACATCAGGCAGACCGCGCTGAAGCGTTTCGACGGCTTTGAAGGAGAAAAAATAAACATCGCTTTCGAACCCAACCCGTTTGCCCGCTACACCAAAGTCGCTAATGGACTGCGCGATCGCTTCCATCGGATGCGCATCGTCTCGCTGGACAAGCTCTTCCGCGTAGGGCCGAACGCTCTCCTCGCCAAGATAGGTCGTGAGGTTCACCGCGCCGGCATCCATCTGCCGACCCAACCAGACGGGCGGGTGGTCATGCAACACCAGCATGACTTGCGGAACATAAAACGACCATGCATCAAAACCCGTTAACCAGTTCATGTTCGCCGGATCGCCGATCACCATGGCGTAAAGATCCTTTTCCGTCATAGCGGCACGTACGACTTCGAGGCGTCGCTGATATTCCGTGGATTCAAAGGCGGGTTTCATGAGGATGGGTCTCCGTTACATCGGTTTGGCTCGCCGGTCAGGCGGACGCGAGTAATGATTCGAAACAACATAACAACAATGAAATTCTCTCCACGCCCAGAATATACTCTCACGCGTCCCGTTCAGCACTGCCCCTCCTAGAGATCGATCATGTCTCAAAAACCCGTTTTCATTGCGGCCGCCATGATTCTCGCGGTGAGCTTTATCATGATGTTGCTTGCTTATGGAGTTCGCCATTCGTTTCCTGTTTTCTTCCCGTTCATCCTCGACGAGTACGGTTGGACCCGTGGTGACACCGCTTTCATGTTCTCCCTGCATTTACTGGTCTATGGCGCCTGTGCGCCTATTGCAGGGTCGCTCTGCACAAAATGGCCGCCAAAGTCGCTTCTGCTGTTCGGGGTTTTGCTCCTGGGTCTCGCCGCAGCCGCATGCTCAATGGCAACACGGTTATGGCATTTTTATGTCCTGTTTGGCGTGCTGGCGCCGATCGGGCTCGCGGCAGCAGGGTCACCGGTGCTCAACCCAACCATCATGAACTGGTTTGCCACCCGGCGCGGTACAGCGCTGGGCCTAGCCCAAACCGGAGGGGGCTTGAGCTTCGTTTTTGTCTTCATGATGGAGTTCGTGATCGACGGCTTCGGTTGGCGGATGGCCTATCTCGCGATGGGACTGCTAACGGTTGTTATCCTGCTGCCGATCATCCTGCTGAAATACAGCTTTTCCCCTAAGGCGCGTGGCCTGACCCCATATGGCTCAGCCGAATCCAACACCGAGACGCACCGAGATGGGTCATCGCCTGTCGCGGTCGAACTGTGGACTCGCTCTTCGGGACTGAGGAGCCGCCAGCTGTGGCTTCTTTTTGCTTCCAACATGCTGTTTTGGGGCACGGGCTGTTATCTGATCCTCGCCCATCAGGTGCGCTTTGCTATTGATGCTGGGTTTTCTTCCACAGTAGCCGCGTCCACATCCGCCGCATTCGGAATATTTATGGTGCTCGGCCAGGCGAGCTCTTTTGTTTCTGATCACATCGGTCGCGAGGCCACGATCCTGATTGCTTCGGTACTGACCTGTACCGCCACTGTCATCTTGCTCTTCCTCGACGCTGAAAGAGGCGTAACTTTTCTCTACCTCTTTTCGATTCTCTTCGGCCTCGGTGCGGGGCTTTTCGCGGTGGTTGTCTTTGCTGGAGCCGCTGATATCTTTTTTGGCAAAGAATTTGGATTGCTTTGCGGCATAGTCACGGCCGGCATGGGGTTCGGCGGCGCCTTCGGACCTTGGCTTGGTGGCGTCCTGTTTGATGTATCGGGATCTTACGATTACTCGTTTATATTCGCAGGATTTAGTTTTGCGCTTTCTTTCGTTTGCTTTTTTCTCGCCGCGCCGCGCCGCTTTTTGGCTATCAGACGAAAACAACTCAAGGCGCCTTAGGCGTTCTTTCGCCCATTCAATCCGGTAAGGAGGTTGGCGAATTATTTAAACTCCACCTCTACAAATGACATCAACTGATCGCTGGCGTTGATCACATTGTGCTCGACGCCTTCTTCGCGGAAATAGGCTTCGCCGGCTTTGACGTGCACCTCCCGCTCCGCCCCGCCCTGCTCTTCAAGCCGCATATGCAGATCCGTAATAGCGGTAATGACGTAGTTATGTCCGTGACGATGCCAACCGGTTTCAGCGCCGGGCTCAAAATCAAAGCGCGTCACGCAGGTCAGTTCGTTATCGACGATTTGAGTCGCGACTGCTTCCCGTTTTTGCGTCATAAGCCATCTCCTTTTAAAAGGCTTTAACAGAAGTACGATTTTGGGCTATTCTTTTCTCATGAGTTCGAAAACTGATCTGGATGCCGTTATCGCGAATGCCGTAAAGGCGCGGGATTCCCGCGAGCGAGACTATCGCGCGCAATCGT
>Ga0181594_10000342_pt1 | contig 41670 bp, 39 predicted proteins | sample 071ome_18_FD_145603 | JGI IMG/M metagenome (GOLD analysis project Ga0181594, IMG submission 145603) | Coastal salt marsh microbial communities from the Groves Creek Marsh, Skidaway Island, Georgia - 071413BT metaG (spades assembly) | ecosystem: Environmental > Aquatic > Marine > Intertidal zone...
GCGGCATGTCGTGACGACGGTTGTAGCCCGGCAACAGTTCCTCGAACCGCTCCACGAACTCGGCCCGTTCGGGTCGGGGCCCGACCAACGACATCTCCCCCTTTGCCACATTCCACAGCTGCGGTAACTCATCGAGACGGGCTGCCCGGAACCAGCGCATGCCAGCGAGCACCCGCGGGTCGTTCTTCGTCGCAAGCGTCGCCCCAGTTGCCGCCTCGGCATCGCGGATCATCGTGCGGAACTTGAGAACCTCGAAAGCCTCCCCGCGGCGCCCGACCCGCTCCTGGCGATAGATGACGCCGCGCCCGGCTCGGACGAACACGTAGAGCGCCGCAAGGCCGACGACCACCATGATCACCGGAAGGGCGACGAGCAAGAGCACGAAGTCCAGCAACCGCTTGAGTCGGAGTCGATACAGCGGGACCGCGTGGGTTCGAAGTGCGACGAACGGCATTCCTGCGATCTCGCGGCTGCGCTGGAGACCGAGCAGCGTGTCGACGGGTTGCACTCGGCGGTAGACACCGATCAGCCGCCGTTCGAACTGGTCGAGTGGTGCCGGGTAGATCGCCTCGAGCGGATCACTGCCCAACAGCAACACGTCGGTGGCGTCGATCGCGTCGACCTCGGCGAGCAGCCCGCTCGTCGTCGGAGTGGCGCCCGCCACGGTGGCGTCGGAGCCCGAATCACCCAGGTGACGTCGGGCCAGTTCGATGTCGTCGGGTGACCCCACGAGAAGCACTCGCGGTGCGCCGAAGCGACGGCTCCGGATCCGCCGGGCGAACCACCGATTGAAGGTGACGAGGACCGACCCAACGAAGAAGAGCACCAGCAGGTTGCCACGGGGCATGAGGTACCGGCCGGTGACGAGGGCGAGAGCGGCACTCGTGAGGATCGCAATGCCGGTGAGGAGGGTGGCCTTCGGTAACCACGGAGGACTTCCGAGTCGCTGCTCGTACTCGTACATCCCACCGAAGTAGTACACGACGACATGGATCACGGTCGCGAGCGAGAACCCGATGAGATAATGCGACAGCGGGTAGGTCGGCCAGTCGAAACCGAAGCGCGCCACCGTGATCAGGTGCATCACCGCGAACAGCGAAACGCTGTCGATCACGTGCAGGTAGCGAAATCCGAGCGCGCGGAGGCGGGGCATCACGGTGCCCGAGTCATGTTCCTCGGTGGCGGGAAGCGGAGCGGGGTGGGTGCGCATGATCACGGCCGACGCGGCACCGTCAGGATAGTCGGCCCCTCAGCCCTCCTCGGAGCGGCAGGCGTCGACGAGACGCTGGAGCGCCCGATCCGTGGCTCCGGTCGACGGCTGGGATACGGCCCCGGACAGGGCGGATGGCACCGTAGCAACCTCATCCCAGGACTCGAACCCGATGACGCGCGCCTCGAGGCCGCTGGTCGCCGCCAACGAGGCGAGCTTCGCCTGGCGAATATCGGCGATTACCGGCACCCCAGCCGCAGCGGCGACGAGCGCTGCGTGATAGCGCGAGGCGACCACCACCGCTGCGCCGCGCACTGCCTCAAGTGCATCGTCGGCAGGGACGACCTCGGCAGTCGGAAACGCTGCGGCGATCAGCCGGGCGTAGCCCTCGTCGCGCTCGCCCCGAAAGGCGACGAGACGGATCGGGCCACCCACGGCGGCGTGGAGCCGCTGGAGCGCCGCAACCACCGGCGCCGTGTCCTCGAACACGAGGCGACGCCGACCCGGCCGCCACGAACCCGACCCGGCGACCGGACCGAGCGCAACCGTGAGACCCTCGCCTTTTCCAGGTTCCGGGTGGTCGAGCTCCCATGCCAGGTCGAGATCGATCTCGGCCTCGAGTTCGGCATCACGAATCGCAGCGGCCGAGAACTCGTCCCGCACGATGATCGGTGCGCCGGCGAGCGCAACGCGCAACAATCGCTTGGAGAGCGGGCGCCGGAGCGGATCCGCACCGAGACCGAGACCGGCGACCGGACGACGTCGAAGCCGGGCGATCAGCGCCGGGAGAAGGTGGGCGGGTAACGACCACACGCTGGAGTGATCCTGGACGATCCCGCCCGGACCGAGCACGACAGCGTCGGCCGCCAGCGCCATCCGCAACGATGCAAGCCCTCGTCCTACGACGGCGAGTTCGCCATGGGCGGCGACCGTCGCATCGGGTGAGACCGAGCGGACAACGGGATCGAGACCGGCTGAGCGCAGACGGGCGACGATCACCCCGGTGAGGAGTTCATCGCCGATGTTGCCAGCTCCAGACCAGCCGCACACCAGAACACGGGGACGGGCCGCCACCCACGCAACGGTAGCTGCCTCCATGGGGAGCGTCGGCCATAGGTGCGGCCACCGGCCGGGCGGGCATGGACCGATCCTGGGCGTTCGATGTCCTAGAACATCGCCGTCTCGGGCACGTCCACCGCCGGGTCCCAAGCGCTGGCGGTGTTCACCAGCCGCCAGATGAACGTGATCATCTGCGCCCGGTTGACGAGATCCTCCGGGGAGAAGGTCGTTGTCGACGTTCCCGTTGTGATCTCGTTCTCGGCCATCCAGCCGACCGCTTCAGCGAAGAACGCGTTGTCGGGCACGTCCGCGAACACACCGAGCGCACCGGAAGATTCACCGGCAAGCCGCCATAGGAAGGTCGCCATGACGCCTCGGCTCACGAGACCACCGGGTCCGAACGTCGTCGGACTCGTACCCACGGTGATGCCGGCCTCTTTCGCCCACGCAACCGCCTCGGTGTAGTACTGCCCGTCGGGCACATCCGCGAATCCCGACGATTCGCTCGGTTCCGGCGAACCCATCAACCTCCACAGGAAGGTGACCGCCTGGGCCCGGTTGAGCGTGATGCCGGGACCGAACCGGTCGCCGCCGACACCGTTGGATACGCCGGTGTGCTTCGCCCAGTCGGCTGCCGCGACCCAATAGCCGTCGAGCGCATCGTCGAATGGGTCAAAGGAGATCGCCGACGCGAGACGCACTTCGGGATACCGCTCATGGCGGTCGCCCTCCACCGCCGTGAAGCGCTCCACCATGACCCCGGTGGTTCGGAGCAGCTCGGCGAATCGATCTGGACCCCACGCCGTCTGTGTGCCTGCGAGTAAGGCGAACGCGCCAGCGACGTGCGGCGCGGCCATCGACGTGCCGTCGAGGGAGACAAAACCAGAACCAGGTGCATCCGCGGACCTGATGTCGACACCGGGAGCCACCAGGTCGAGGACACCGTCGTACTGGGTGAAGTCGGCGAGTTCCGGGGCTGCCCCCGCCGCGAGGCCGGTACCCGGTGAACGTTCGGTTGCCCCGACGGAGACCACGCCGGGAAGGCAGGCAGGGAACGCCACCGGAAGGAGGCCGTCGTCAGCGGAGTTGCCGCTTGCTGCGACAACGGCGACGCCTGCATCGGCGAGCGCGGCGACCGCCGCCTCCCAGGCGACGTCTCGACAGGCACCGGGGTCCTCGTCGGCTCCGAGGCTTAGGTTCACCGCAACGACGGCATGGGTTTCGACGATCGACAGCACCCAGTCGAGCGCGTCGAGGACGTCGGAGGACACGATGGCGCCGCTGTTGTCGGTGATTCGCACGGCGACGAGATCGACACCCGGCGCCACTCCTGGAACGTCGTTGTCGGATGACCCGACGATCCCGGCGACATGGGTGCCGTGGCGGCAGCCAGATGCCGCACAGGGGTGGGCGGTTCCCGGCCCGACGGCGGTTTGGGCACCTCCGCTGAAAGGGCAGGTTCCGTTGACCCCGTCGAGAAAGCACGCTTCGGCGACGATGCGATCGTCGAACGCCGGGTGATCGCGGTTGATCCCGGAGTCGATCACGACAACAGCCGAACCAGCACCGGTGTGGCCTTGCGCATTGACGACATCGGCTTGCACCGTGACGGTCGACTCATCGAGCAGGAGGTGGAGCGGCCGGGCAATCGAGTACCCCTCGATCACGCCGCTCTCCTCGAGCTGGGCGAGTCGTTCGGGGCTCGTCTCGACCGTTGTCATGCCGAGGTGGTCGAGTCGACCGACGATGTCGACATCCGCACTGAGAAGCGAGACGGTGCGGGCGTCACGTGGCACGAGCGTCGCTCGAACGAGCGGTGTTTTTTCTTGCTCGTCGGGCGTCGCCGCACCCATCGGAGCGGCGACGAGTCCAGCGACGAACAAGGAGAACATGGCGATGACCGATGGAAGCTTCCGGAGATGCATGGGGTCCTGACGACTCGACTCGATCTGCTCGTGCTGGCCACCTGGCGGTGATCGACTGCAGCGGCAATGAACCGTAGGTCGTAAACGCCGATCCCTGCGGACGGCCCGACCTCCTGCCGCCACCACTTTCCTGAATGTGTCGACTAGGTTACGAAATCGCGGTTCGCGGTGCGCCGATGGGAAAGCCAGGATGTTCCGGAAACGGCTCAGTCGACTTCTGATCCTCAGTCTGCTCGCCAGCGGTGCTGGCAGTTTTGTCGCGCCCGCGCACGCCACCGAAGACGACGGCGAAGCCACGATCCTGTTCGAAGGCGGCGGCTGGGGTCATGGCGTCGGCATGAGCCAATACGGCGCCCTCGGCCGAGCCGAGGCAGGCATCGTCGCCGAAGACATCCTCGAGTACTACTACGACGGAACCACGGTCGAGGACCGCACCGACACGATCGCCGAGTACGTCGGCGACGGCATTCGGGTCAACCTCGGCCAGGGCCGCCCGAGTGACATTCGCGTCACCATCGACACGACCCGCGGTGAACCGGGCACCCTCACCGTCGACATCGACCAAAGCGATCCAGCCACCGAGACGTACGGGTCGCGCACGGTGTACCTACGCCAGGGTGAACAGGTCGGTGACAGCGTCGATGGCAGCCTCGACACCTGGCGGTGGATCCAGGAATTCGACGACAGCGGCATCGACAGCTGTGTCGGCTGCATCGACGACACGCCGGTTGTCACCTGGTCCGAGGGCAGTGTCGTCGGTATCGGAGAGATCATCGGATTCTCAGGCGGCAAACCGGTCTTTGAGTACGGCACCCACGACGTCGGCGCCCTGCACTTCGTGAGTCGCGATGTCGGCGATACCGACGGCGCCTTCGTCGTGCTCGTCCTCCCGATCGACGACTACCTCCACGGTCTGGCCGAGATGCCGGCCAGTTGGCACCCGGAAGCATTGCGTGCCCAAGCGATCGCCGGTCGCAGCTACGCCGTGCACCGGGCGATCGATCGCGAAAACGCCGACTTCGACGTCTTCGACAGTGTGCAGGACCAGGTCTACGCCGGCTTCGACGCCAAATCCGACGGCCGAGTCACCGCCGCCGACAGTTCGTCAAATCTCGTCGTCACCGTCGACGATCAGATCGTCCAGACCTTCTATTCGTCGAGCAACGGCGGGTATACCGAATCGACCGAGAACTCCTTGTCGTTCGGCACCGCCCAGCCGTGGCATGTCTCCAAGCCCGATCCCTTCGACGCCGCCCCGGACGAAGACGGCGATCCCCGGAACCCGTTCGCCTTCAAACGGTTCGAGTTCACCGTCGAAGAGGTGTCACGGTGGCTTGCCGACTACAGCTCGGCCGACCTCGACGTCGGCACCGTCGTGAAGATCACGGTCGACGATCTCCCGCCGTCGGGTCGCATCACCAACGCACTGGTCACCATCTACGGCACCGACCGGACCCTCGAGGTCCGAGGCGTCAACGGCGACGGCGGCAACAATCCGGACGGCCCACCGTTCGGGCTGCGCTTCCAAGCGGCGATCCAGCGCGGCTGCCAGGACGACTACGGCGGGGGCGGCCTCACCTCGCTATGCCCGAGCTCTAGCAACTTCAGCACCGTCGGTTTCATCGACATCTCCACCACCGACTACTTCTACGAGCCGGTGCTCTGGATGGCTGACGAGGACATCACCGAGGGTGTGGGAGAGAACGAATTCGGACCGAATCTCGAGGTCACCCGAGCCCAGTTCGCCGCCTTCGTCCACCGCTTTGCGGGCGAACCCGAGCCGATCGAGTCCAACGGCTTCGACGACGTGCCCGAGGATGCCTGGTTCGATGCTCCTGTCTCCTGGATGAAGGAGAACGGCATCACCACCGGCACCACCCCGACCACCTACTCCCCCGGAAGGCCCGTCACCCGTGGCCAGCTGGCGACCTTCCTCTATCGCCTCGCCGGCGAACCGTCGGTCGAACCGTCCGAGCAGTTCGATGATGTCCCACCCGGCCAGTACTACACCGACGCCGTTGCCTGGATGGTCGAGTTCGGCATCACGAATGGCACGAGCCCCACGACCTTCTCCCCCGTCAGCGTGGTGACACGAGGCCAGATCGCCGCCTTCCTCTACCGGCTCGCCGGCCTCCCGGAGGCGTTTGCCGAGGGCACCGAGCTGCCGGCGAAGATGCGGGTCGGCTGATCCCCGGCGGGGTCAGCTTTGCTGGGCTCCTACCCCGCTACCGTCGTCACGATGCTCCAGAGGATGCGAGCGCTGCTCGAACGTCGGGCTCAGCCCCTGCCGGACCGCTACCGGCGTCCGCTTCTCGCCATCGCCACGGTCGCCCTCATCGTTGCGATGGCCTGGGCATGGAGCCGCGCCGGGCTCACCATCGATGACCTCTCGTGGAGGCCGCTCGTAGCCCTCGCCCTGATCGCTGCGCCGGCAAGCCTGCTGTTGAAGGCTGCCGAGTTCATCGTCGCGGCACGGATCGCGGGCCAGCGGCCCGGCCCGCGCCGTGCCATGGAGACGGCGGTGGTGTCCTCCGCCGCCAACCTGTTGCCGCTCCCGGGCTCTCTTCTCGTGACGGTGAAGGCTCTCGCCGATGGCGGTGCCGGCTATGGCGGTGCGGTCGTAGCGAGTGCCGTACCCGGCATCGCCTGGCTCGGCATCACCGGGGTGGTCGGAGGCTCGGCGCTCGTCATCGAAGGCGCGCCCGCAGTCGGTCTGATCGTGCTCATCGGCGGATTGGTTGCGTTCGTCGGGGCCGGTGCCGTCTTCCACTCGACCGGCCCCAGCAACGGACGGCCGGCCCTCGTGCTCGCCATCCTCCTCGTCGAGACGGGCTGGCTTGCGGTGAGCGGGCTCCGATTCACACTTGCTGCGGCGGTGATCGGCGTCGATCTGACGCTCCCCCAGGCGCTGGCGTTGTCGGTCGCCGGCGCGATCACGGTGGCCATCGGGTTCTTCCCCGGCGGCCTCGGTGTCCGTGAGGCTCTGATCGCTGCGCTCAGCCCGCTGATCGGCCTGGATCTCGAAACCGGCGTGCTCCTGGGAGCCGTCGACCGGGTGGTGTGGCTCGGCTTTCTCGCGCTCGCTGGGGCCGGGCTGGCCCTGAGCCGGCAGCGCGCGAACACCGTCTCGGCGACTTAGGCCAGAGACGACATTCGACCTGCCGCCCGGTGACGGGCGAACTCGATGCGCAGCAGGACACCCTGCGCAATGGCACCGGCCGACGTGGCGGCGAGCAGACCGACCTCGACTTGCAGGACCGGCTCGTTCGGGAACTGCAAGGCGATGGGAAAGACGGCAACAGCGACGAGGAAGCCGACGATGGCCAGCCGGGTGTGGTTGAGGGCGACCAAGCCGAGCGAGAGCGACAGCATCAACATGAGGCCCCCGCCCGATGCCGCCAGCAAGCCCATATCGCGGCTGCCGAGTGAGTCAGAGAACGCTGTCTCGACCACCCACGGCCCGACCAGGGCGATCGCCGCCGTGGACCCTGCAGCGACGACGGCGACTGCGCCCACTAAGCGGAGTTGGACCTCGCGGAACCCGTCGAGATCGTCGTCGGCGGCACGGGCAGCGAGTGCCGGGAGGAGCGACGCCTTCACCGCCTGGAAGAAGAACAGTGGGATTCGAGAGATGATCAAACCGTTGAGGAAGACCCCGGGCGCCTCCTCACCGAGTTCGTCTCCGATGATGGCGAGCGCAACAGGCCCGACGTTGAGAAGGAAGGCCTCCGAGATCGAGGTGGCGAGCAGCAGGCCGAGTGCCGGGGAGAGCTCATTGAGATGCGACGGTGGTCCCGGGTTGACGAACGGTCGAACGGTGAAGCCCGCTGCGAACGTGCCGAGAAGGAAGGCCACAGCCAAGGTGATGGCGTAGGCGCCGACCACCTCGATGCCGACGATCACGAGCGCACCGGCGATGAGCATGCGGCTGATGCCTTCGGCCGCGAAGTATCGGCCGTACTCGGTGAACAGGTGACGACCCGACAAGATGCCGCGGCCGAGTTCGGCGAACGCGAATGCGGCGAGACCGAGCAGCAGGGCGGCGAGCAGGTCGGGGCGGTCGTCAAGCATGCCCGACAGCCCCAAGGGCCATGCGACGAGCACACCGGTGAAGACGAGGGCGAGGAAGACGGCGCCGATGTTGGCGGCTTGACGCAGCACCGGAGCGCTGCCCTGGCCCAGCGAGCCGCGAGCGGCGGTCGCTCGGGCGACCTCCTGCTCAAGCGGCTGGAAGAGGCCAGGCCCGAGGATGTAGACGAGCGACCAGACGATGGCGAGGCCGCCATAGGCCTCATCGCCCACGGCACGCCGGGCGAGAACCAGGAACCCGTACGTGCTGATGCCGTTGACCGCGAGGCCGAGCGCGATGGCGGGCGTGCCATCGGGCAACGGGCTGCGTTCACGCATGCGCTCGAGGAATGGGCTGATGGCAGGGCTCCAGGTCGACGGACGGCCCGAAATCAGGGCCGCCAGAGCGTATCGGCCGAGGCCATCGCGGCGGCGGTTCTCGTTGTCAGGCGCCGCGGAGGGCCGGCATGCACAGGCCCTCCAGATCGACCACATCGATACGGTCGCGGTTCTCCCAGGTGACCTGGTTGTCGGGGTTCGCATTGAGGGTGAACTCTCGGAACGACAGGTCGAGCGCGTCGAACACGAGGAGTCGGCCCCGGAGTGGCTCACCGATGCCGAGCACCAGTTTGAGCGCCTCAAGCGCCTGAAGGCTGCCGATAATGCCGGGGAGCACCCCGATCACGCCGGCCTCGGCGCATGACGGAGCGAACTCCGGCGGCGGCGGTTCGGGCAGCATGTCGCGATAGGTCGGGCCCTGCCGGGGATCGAAGACGGTGACCTGTCCCTCGAAACGGAAGATCGATCCGTGCACCACCGGAATGCCGAGTTTCACCGAGGCGTCGTTGAGGAGGTAGCGCGACGGGAAGTTGTCGGCGCCGTCGATGATGACGTCGTAGCCGTCGATTACGTCAAGCACATTGTCGGCGCTCAGGCGCATGTCGTAGGTGTTGACGGTGACGTAGGGGTTCAGCGCCGCAATCGATGCCCGGGCTGATTCGACCTTGCGCTCGCCGACCTGGTCGAGACGGTGGATGATCTGACGCTGCAGGTTCGATTCGTCGACTTCGTCCATGTCGATAATGCCGAGCGTGCCGACCCCGGCGGCAGCGAGGTACAGCGCAGCGGGTGAGCCCAGTCCGCCAGCGCCAAGCAGGAGCACCTTGGCGTCGAGCAGGGCGAGTTGCCCCTCCTCCCCCACCTCGGGCAAGAGCAGGTGACGCTGATAGCGGTTGCGTTCCGCCGGCCCGAGCGAGCGCGGGCGAGTCCAGGGCTTTCCGGCGTCCTTCCAGCCGTTGAAGCCACCGTCCATCGACACGATGTCGGTGTAGCCGAGCTGCTTCAGGGTCTGAGCGGCGAAGGCCGACCGAGCGCCACCGGCGCACATCACGACCATCGGCTGGTCGCGATCGGGCACCCGCTGTTCGATCACGGTCTCGAGCGTCCCGCGGGGGATGTGGAGCGATCCGGGGATCGCACCCTGGTCGTACTCATCAGGCTCGCGAACGTCGAGCAGGAGGTGACCTCCGTCGAGCAACTGGGCGCCACCGTCGATGTCGACCTCGTCGATCTCGACCTTTGCGGCCCGAAGGAGCTCCCGGAAGCTGGCCATACCTCAGGCTACGGCGCGAACGATCCGGGGCAGCGTCTCGGAGATCCCGACGTGGAGCACGACATCGGCGATCGGGTCGAACACCGTCGCTTCACCGTTGAGGATGATCACCTTGGAGCCGGTCTGGTGCGCAACCTTGATCGTCTCGTTGATCGGAAACACCGCAAGCGAGGTCCCGACGGCGAGGAAGAGATCGCACTCCACCGCGGCTCGTTCGGCCCGCTGAAGATCCTCGGCATTCAGGCTCTGACCGAAACTGATCGTGGCGGATTTGAGAATCCCACGACAGGCCGGGCACGGCGGGTCGGCCTCACCGGCCCGGACCCGGTCGAGCACGACCTCCATGTCGTCGCGATAGTCACATTCGAGACAAGCGACCTTGCGGGTGGTGCCGTGGATCTCGACGACCCGACCGGGAGAGGAACCTGCGCGCTGGTGTAGTTCGTCGACATTTTGGGTGATGAGGGTGTGGAGTTTCTCTCGCCGCTCGAGTTCAACGAGCGCCTGATGGCCGGCGTTGGGATCAACGTTCGCCCACAACGATCCCTCGGCTCGTCGGGCCCAGTTGGCGCGCCGCACGGCCGGGTCGCCGACGTAGAAGTTGATATTCGACGCGCGCTCGGCAGCAGGGTCCCTGGTCCACAGTCCGTTCGGGCCCCGAAAATCGGGGATGCCGGAGTCGGTAGAGATACCGGCTCCGGTCAACACCGTGATCGCCTGAGCCTCGTCGATCAGGCTCCGAGCGGCATCGATCGACTCGTCGAGGGTGTCCATGGCGGCATCGTAGATCGGCGGTGACGACCTCGGCCTGGCCGATCCGAATACGACGAGAACTACCCCTTGACAGGATGTGTGAAATGCTATGAAATGCACTCAGCTTCCCCAGCCATAATCGCACTGACAGGAAGCATCATGTCCAACCCACTCGCTGAGTCGCCGTCTGGCTCGACCATCCAACAGCCACCGCTCCACGTGCTGCGCTGGCACGATCCGTTGATCGATCGACTCGGCCACGATCCCCGCTCTCGCTATGTCGAGCGGTTCTGGCTCGGGATTCTCGGCCCGTCGACCACCCTCGTGCTGCGAGTTCTCGCCGATGCGCTCGACGAACACGGTGGTGTGGCCCATCTCGATCTCGCAGACATCGCCGCCCAGATCGGTGTCGGTCACCGAGGCGGACGCAATAGCCCGCTCTCCCGGTCGATTCAGCGGGCAATACGGTTCGGGGCAGCCCGATCCGCCGGCGCCGACTCGATCGAGGTCCGCCATCGTCTCGCTCCCCTCAACCGCAGCCAGATCGAGCGCCTACCGCTCGCCCTCCAGGCTGAGCACCAGCACCTCCACGAGCAGCCGGTCACTGCTGGTCCCGCTCGTTCACGGGCACGCCGCCTCGCGTTGAGTCTGATCGAATGCGGCGACGGCTTCGCCGAGACCGAACGTCAGCTAGATCAATGGCGAGTCCCCGGGCCGATCGCGGCCGAGGCGGTCAACTGGGCCTGGGAGCGCCATCGAATCGCGGCCGAACACGGGCCCGAAGCAGCCTGAGACACCGCCAGCACAGCGGTCCTCCGTGGCCGCCGTCGCGTGATCCCACGGGCGGCCCTTCGGGGCCGTCCTGCGGCGCTACGGGGCGGAGAAGTTGGCGGCCAGTTCGGCGAGCAACCGCACGCCGAAGCCGGTGCCTCCCTTGGTGATCTCGGCGTCCTCGCTGTCGGTGAACGCCGGACCGGCGATGTCGAGGTGCGCCCACGGGATCCCGTCGGCAACGAACTCCTGGAGGATCAGGCCCGCGGTCAGCGCACCACCGTGCGGACCACCGATGTTCTTCATGTCGGCGACCGACGACTCGACCTGCTTGCGGTAGTCGGCCGGCAGCGGAAGGTGCCAGACCCGTTCACCGGTGAGGTCTGATGCCGCCTCGATCTGTTCGATCCACGAATCGTTGTTGCCCATCAACCCGGCGATCTTCGGCCCGAGGGCGACCATACACGCACCGGTGAGGGTTGCGAGATCGATCATTGCGTCGGGCTTGGCCTCCGATGCGAGCGACAGCGCATCGGCAAGGATCAGGCGACCCTCTGCATCAGTGTTGAGTACCTCGATGGTCTTGCCGTTGCGGATCTTGAGCACATCACCCGGCCGGGTGGCGTCGCCACCGAGCATGTTGTCGGTCATGGGGACGAACGCCCGCACGCGACAGCCGACCCCGAGGTCCTTGAGCACCGACATCGCCCCAATCACGGCAGCGGCGCCGCCCATGTCGCACTTCATCGTCATCATGCCGGCGCCGGTCTTGATGGAAAGACCGCCGGCATCGAAGGTGATGCCCTTTCCGATCAGCGCAAGCGTGCCCTTCGGCTTCGACTTCGGGGTGTAGGTGAGTTCGACGAAACGAGGCGGCTGAGTCGAGCCGCGGTTCACGCCGAGGAGGCCGCCGAGCTTGCCTTTCTTGATCGCCGCCTCGTCCCACACCTTGACGGCGAGACCGTGCTCTTTGGCCACCGCCTGCGCGCGACGGGCGAAAACTGCGGGCGTGAGCACGCCGCCGGGTTCGTTCACGAAATCCCGGGCGAGCATCTGGCCCCGGGCGATCGCAGCACCACGGTCGAGCGCCGCCTGGTTCTTCGCACCAGTGCCTCCGGCAACCTCGACGGTCGCAAGCTTCGACGGCTTGGCATCGGACTTGTAGGTGGTGAACGTATACGTCGAGAGGGCAACACCCTCGACCAGCGCTTGGCGAGCAGCCGCACCGTCGAGTTCGGTCTCGGGCAACTCGACACCGAGCTTCCCGTAGCGACCAAACCTGCGACCGACTGCGGCCGCCGCGCGCCGAACCGCATCGGTGTCGACATCGGCGGCATCGCCGATACCGATCAGAACTTCGGTGCGCTTGCCATCCGGGTGAACGTGCGTGTCTCCCGGCTTCCCGGCGAAGCCGGCCGACGAGAGTTCGCCGTCCGGAATGCCGACAACACCGGCCTCCACCGCATCGGTGGTGACGATGCGGACACGGACCTTGGTGGACTTGGGGATGGATCGAGTGGCGGAGAAGGTGATGGCCATCCGCCGAGCGTAGTCACCCTGCGCCTCAGGCCGAGTGCTGGGCCCGGCCCTTCGACCGACGACGCAGTCCGGTCAGTCGAGCGAGACGTACCACGAACGAAGCACATCGAAGGCGAGCTTCTTCTCGCCCTCTTCGCTGACCAACCCCTTGCGGTTGTACCCGTCCTGGATACCGGGCAGAACCCGCATCGGCGTGCGGAAGTCCTTCAGGATCCACGGACTCAGACCGGCACAGTCGTCGTTGGCGGCGATCATCTCGATCTGAGCCTCGTAGACGGCAGCCTGGAACTCCTCGGTCCAGATCTCGCCGTCGTCCCCGTGGTTTCCGTGCTTTGCGCCGGCCCCGAGTTCGCTGAAGATGATCGGTTTCCCCCACTCCGAGGTCCAACGCTTCGAGGCGATCTCAGCACGCTCGCCGTAGTACCAGCCGTAGTACTGGTTCACGCCGATCACATCGATCAGCTCGCCGAGCGGGTCCTCGATATGGGTCTCGATGCCCTGTCCGGGCAGCGTGAAGAGCGCGCAGGTGACGAGGCGGGTCGGGTCGAGCGAGCGCACCCGCTCGATCAGGGAACCGATGAACGCCGTGCGTTCGTCACCGGGGAACGTCTCGTTGGCGACCGACCACAGCACGACCGACGGGCGACAGCGATCACGCACCACGAGTTCGTTGGTCTGCTCGAGCGTGTTGGTCAGTGTGGCCTCGTTGGACCACTCGATACCCCAGTAGACGGGAAGTTCGACCCAGGCGAGCACCCCTCGCTTGTCGGCCTCTGCGACCATCGCCTCATCGTGCTGATAGTGCGCCAAACGAACGAAGTTGGCGCCGAGTTCCTCGGCCCAGTCGAACAATGTGGCGGCGTCCTCGGCCCCCGAGGCACGCTTGCCGCCGGTCGGGCCTTCGGCATGCATCGAGATGCCTTTCAGGAAAACCACCTCGCCATTGACGACGATGTCGCTTCCTCGCGTCTCGACGGTGCGGAAGCCGACCGAGTCGGCCACGCGATCGGTGCCCGCCTCGAAGACGACCTCGTACAGCCGAGGGGCGCCCGGGTGCCAGCGCTCGTGTTCGGGAACGTCCGTTGCCGACACCGTGAAGCGCTCGTTGGGCGTGACCTCCCGTGACCATCCGAGTTCGGCGATCTCGAGACGAGCCGAGGTGGGGATGTCGCCATCGACGTTGACTTCACCGACGAGCGAGCCGTCGGCGGCCATGGTGAGCCACGCGCTGGCGATGAACGTGCTCGGAACCCTGACGAGGTCGACGCTTCGGTGGAGGCCGCCGAAATTGAACCAGTCGGTGCGCATTGCCGGAACCCGGTCGGGCTTGCGGATGCAGTCGACGAGCACGACCAGCGAGTGCTCGCCTGCGCCGATGCGGCCGGTGACCTCGACGGCGAACGGGCCGTAGCCGCCTTCGTGCGACGCGAGCACGTCGCCGTCGAGATAGATCGTGCACGAGTGGTTGACCGCGCCGAAATGGACGAACGTGCGGCCCGACTCCTCCTCGGTCGTGGTGAAGCGTCGGCGGTACCAGAGCGAGGCCTCGTAGTAGTGCAACTCGGGGATTTGGGTGTTCCAGTCGCCGGGCACCTCCAGATCGAGCGACCCGTCGAAGTCGTATTCGATGCGTTCGGCCGGATGCTGGGGCTTGCGATCGCGGAACCAACCATCTCTGGCGGGGCCGAGGAGGCTGAACCCGCCCACGTCGTAGGGGTCGGGGATGGCCTTCCACGTGCCGTCGAGCGAGGTGGTCTCCCCCGCTGCCCGGCGGCTCAGGAGGTGGCTGAGTGAGGTGGTTCCGGTGGTCGGCATGCCCGGAAGGTAGTGGTGTCATCGGCGACGCGCCGCATACTCGCCGAGCGGGTCACGGCGAGAGGAGCACGCGGGCGACGATGTCCTGCCCGAAGCCGGTGAGGATCGCCAGGTACATGAGACCGGTGGCTGCCATCACGGCCGAGTACTGGCGCTCCTTGAGCGCAAGTCGACACACGAGGATCAGCGCGCCCGTCCCCAGCACGGACGCAACCCAGAACCAGCCGAGCAGTCCGTTGTACGCATCATCGATGTCGCCGTTGAGCACCGACCACATGCCGGTCGGGATCACGAAGACGATCGTCTCGGGGACCCAGAGGATCTGCGCCCATCTGACCTGTTCGAGGATGGGCGCTCGGGCTAGACCGGGCTGCACGAGGTACCAGTGGCCGAGCAGCATCGCGTCGGAAAGCACCCCGAGAAAGAGTGCCGAGGTGACGCCCCGCAGGATCGACAGGAGTTCGACACCGTCGACCGAACCGGCCTCCCACGAAGCGACGACAACGGCGATCATGCCGACGACCGCTGCGACGAGGTCGAGACTCGGCGGGAACTCCTCTGCGCTCTTGTCGAAGCGCTGCTCCTCACGGTCGATGCCGGTCATGGCAGCGACCCGAGCACTCCGACGTTCGACGACTTCGCGCTGACCGGCCACCCCTGCCGACTTGCGGGCGATCGAGACGACCAGGGCGACGACGCCGGCCGCCACAAACGCCATCGTCATGATCTCGCGCTCCCACGTCGGCGACGTAAGGAACGCTGCCGCCAACGAGAGCGCGCCGAGGCCGAGGAAGGTCAGTCGCTGCAACCAGCCGTAGCCGAGGCCGACCTCGCGCCGACGCGTGGTGACCCAGAGAAACAGCCAGCCGCCGGCGGCCCACTGCAGGAGCACGGTTGCGCCGTCGAGTTCGATCACAGGACGAACGCGCCAGCGGCGCCGACAAGGAGCCGACCGAGAACGGCCAGGCCGACTGCCGCGGCGATGACGTTGCGGACGGGGCGCAGCGAGGGCGCCGGAGGGCGACTCATCCGATAACGGCGAGGTGGTGGTCGGCGCGATTGAGCGGGTCGGGGCCATCGTCGGCGGCGGCGACGATGTCCTCGAGGCGCATCCCCCACTTCCCCTCGATATAGATCCCGGGCTCGACCGAGAACGCATTTCCGTGGGCGAGCGGCTGGGTGTTGCCCTCAACGATGTAGGGATCCTCGTGTGCCTCGACGCCGATGCCGTGGCCGGTTCGGTGCACGAAGTACGAACCGAAACCCGCATCGACGATGCGCTGCCGGGCGGCACGATCGACGTCCTGACACGGCGTGCCCACCGTGGCGGCTCGTACCGCAGCGGCCTGGGCCTCGTGGAGCACGGCGTACGCTTCGAGGTATTCGCGGTCGGGGCGATCGTCGGTCCAGATGTTGCGAGTGATGTCGGAGCAGTAGCCGATGCCATCGTCGCCGATCATCGTGCCGCCGAAATCGCAGAGCACCGGTTCCCCGGCCCGGATGACCCGCTCACCGGCGTGATGATGGGGGCTGGCGGCGTTCTCCCCGGCAGCGACGATGGCGAAATTCACGCGATCGTGGCCCTCCTCGAGGATCTGGCGCCCGAGTTCAGCCGAAACCGCCGCCTCGGTCTGCCCGACGAGCGGGATCTCGCCACGCTGCAGCCTGGTGGCGATCCGGTCGACGGCAGCGCCGGCCTCGCGAAGACGGGCGATCTCCTCGGCGTCCTTCACCTGCCGGATCGGGCTCGTGATGCTCGATGCCCGACAAAACGAGGTGTTGGGCATCTGGTTGGTGAGATCCACGAGAAACCCCGCCCACATGTGATCACCGATGGCGACCGTGTCGGCGGCGCCTGCGAGGTCGGCGATCTTTGCGATCGGATCCTCGGTTTCGCCCCACGGCGCAACCGAGAAGATCTCGGGCCGTTCGTGAACGCGGGCGCGCTCGAGGCCCGGGATGACGAGTGTGGCATCGCCCTCCCGAGGTACGACGAGCATGGTGATGCGTTCGAGCGGCATCGCCTCGTAGCCGCAGAAGTACGGGAGGTCACTCCCCACCGACAACATGAGCACGTCGACGCCGTCGACCTCCATGCGGGCCCGGGCTCGTTCCAAGCGACTTGCGAACATGTGAGGTGAGGCTAGACGCGTCCTCTGCTTCATTCGGCGTCCGGGCGGCGCAGATCGCGAGCGCAGCGGGCCTCGACGTCATGATGGGTCGCTGCACGAAGATCGAACACGCACGCTTCGCCGGTGGTCTCCACCTCACCGGATTCAACCCAGGTGTCATCCCCGCCAGGCGGTGGACCCGACAGCGTCGGGTTTCAGTCTCGTTCTGCAGCGTCTGCCGCCTCTCGAGCGTGATAGCTCGATCGGGTCAGCGGACTGGCCTCGACATGGTCGATGCCCATTGCCTCACCCTGCTGCTTCCACTCGCCGAACATCGATGGCGGCCACCAGGTGACGACGGGAAGATGGTGCGAGGTCGGGCGCAGGTACTGGCCGATCGTGACGATGTCGCAATCGACGGCGGCGAGGTCGGCCATGGTCTGGACGACCTCGGTATCGGTCTCGCCCATGCCGACGATGATCGACGACTTGGTGACGAGCCCCGCCTGCGCCGCCCGGGCAAGGACCGACAGCGACCGGGCATACGACGCCGACGGACGGACTGCACGCTGAAGTCGGGCGACCGTCTCGATGTTGTGGTTGAAGACGTCGGGTCGGGCGTCGAAGACGACCTGTAACGACGCATCGTCGCCCTTGAAGTCCGAGACGAGCACCTCCACCCGGCAGTCCGGCACACGCGCTCGGACCGCCTGCACCGTGTCGGCGACGTGCTCCGCCCCACCGTCGGCGAGATCATCGCGGGCGACCATCGTCACCACGGCGTGGGTGAGCCCCATTCGCTCGACCGCCTCAGCGATTCGGGCCGGCTCATCCGGATCGGCCACGGCCGGCTTGCGCGTGTCGACGTGACAGAACCCGCACGCGCGGGTGCACCGCTCCCCCAACACCATGAACGTCGCCGTGCCGTCGTTCCAGCACTCGGAGATGTTGGGACAACCCGCCTCCTCACACACGGTGACAAGGTCGAGGTCGCGCATCGTCTTCTTGATCTTGCGGTATGTCGGGCCCGTATCGAGTGGGACCCGCATCCATTCGGGCTTGCGCGCTTTCAACCGCACGGGGTCGGCCGACACCCCGGCCTCCGCAAGTCGACCGAGCAGCCGGACCGACGTGCCGTCGGATTGTTCGGCGAACGAGAGCGCCGGATTCGCCTCGCCGTGTCCCACGCCTTGTCGCCCGACCAGGGTACCCGGGCCCTCGCCACGGGTGAAGGGAGCGAGATCGGTCGTGGGGACGCGCCACGCCACGTCGGCCCGATCGACCGGCCGGCCGCCGCCCCAACGCTGAGCGGCCGCCGTGGCGACGAGATCGACAACGTCGCGCATCGAGACGTCGACGCCTTCGGCGGCGAGCGAGGTGACACCCTTGTCGGTGATCCCGCAGGGCACGATGCGATCGAACCAGGCGAGGTCCGGGTCGACGTTGAGCGCGAAGCCGTGCATCGACCGCCCCTTGGTGATCCGTACGCCGATCGCCGCAATCTTGCGAGGGCGCATCGAGTCGCAATCAACCCAAACACCGGTGCAGCGTGGAAGTCGCCCCGCCTCGACCCCGAGATCGGCGAGCACATCGATCAACACCTGTTCGATCCCGTCGACGTAGGCGGCCGTGTCGGCCATGCCGCCACCCCGCTTCCCGGGCACGGTGAGAATCGGGTAGCCCACGAGTTGACCCGGGCCGTGATACGTGATGTCCCCGCCCCGGTCCGTGTCGACAACCGCGGCGCCCATCGCCTCGACATCGACAAGCAGGTGGTCTCGCGGCGTGCGCCGACTCAACGTCACGACATGGTCGTGCTCGAGCAGGAGCAGGTGGTCCTTGGTCGAGTGATCACGCAACTGGCGCTGCAGGGCGACGGCGTCTTGATAGTCGACTCGGCCGAGCCAGCGAACTCCCAGACCGGCGGACGCGACTTCGGACAGGGACATACCTCCATGATGCCGCGCCGCCGGGCGGTTCGACAGAGGTTCGATAGCGCTCACGGTTCGGGGAACGAGGCCGCTCCGATCAGCGGATCTCGGCTTCCCAGTCGCGCGTTTCGAGGATCTCCTGAATCCGGTTCAGGAACGCTGCGGCATAGGCCCCGTCGAAGGCGCGGTGGTCCCACGCCAGGGCGAGCACACCAACCGAGTGGATGGCGATCGACTCGTTCCCGAACTCGTCGGTGACGACGACCGGCTTGCGCTTCACCCCGTCGGTGCTGAGGATGGCGACCTGGGGCTGGTTGATGATCGGGAACTGCATCATCGTGCCGTACTGTCCGGCATTGGTCAGCGTGAAGGTGCCACCGCTTAGGTCGTCGGGCGTGAGCTGCTTCGTACGGGTGCGGCCGGCGACATCCGTGATGTCGCGGGCGATCTGCCGCAGACGCTTGCCGTCGACGTTCTTCACGACCGGGGCGAGCAACCCCTCGAAGTCGATGTCGACCGCAATCGCCATGTTGACCTCGTCGTGGACGACCAAGTGGTCGCCGCCGAAACTGGCGTTGAGATGCGGGAAATCACGCAACGCGTCGGCAACCGCACGAGCAATGAACGGCAGGTAGGTGAGCGAGAAGCCCTCTTCGGTCTTCCATGCGCCCTTGTGCATCTTGCGAACCTGCTCGACCCGCTCGTAGTCGACCTCCATGGCGGTGAGGACGTGTGGCGAAGTCGACTTCGACATCACCATGTGTTCGGCGGTGCGCTTGCGGATGTTGTTGAGCGGCACGACCTGATCGCGAGCACCGACGACCGGCGTGGGCGCTTCGGCGACGGGTGCCGGTGCAGCGGTCGTCGCGGCGGCCGGGACGGTTGGCGCTGCAGGCGCGGGAGTCGAGCCGGCGGCACGAGCCTGAATGATCTGCTCAACGTCGTTGCGGGTGATGCGGCCACCCAGACCAGTGCCGGTGATCTGGGCCGCATCGAGACCGTTGTCGGCGATCAGTCGCCGGACGACTGGTGACAAGATGAGACCGTCCGTGGCCGCTAGGGCGGGCGCGTCGACCGGATCAGGAGCCGGGGCGGGCTCAGGCTCCGGGGTGGCTGCGGTAGCGGGCGCAGGCTCGGGGGACGGGGCCGCTTCGGATTCGGGAACCGGAGCAGGCTCAGGCGCGGGAGCGGCTTCGGGGACCGCCGCCGGTGCTGCGTCGGCGTCACCGACACGGCACAGCACCTGGCCGACCTCGACCACGTCACCCTCGCTTGCGAGGATCTCAGTGACGACCCCGGCGACCGGCGACGGCACCTCAGAGTCGACCTTGTCGGTCGAGACCTCGAAAAGGATCTCGTCCATCGCGACGGCGTCACCGACGTTCTTGAACCACTGAGTGATGGTTCCTTCGGTGACGGTCTCGCCCAACTGCGGCATGGTCACGTCGGCCATTGCGCTTCTCTCTGTCTCGGGGGATCAGCCGTGGAGACCACGGCCGGTGAGCGATAGGACGGTCTCGCCGAACAGTTCGCTCATGGTCGGATGGGGCTGGATGAAGGCTGCGACATCGTCGACGGTGGCTTCCCAGTTGACGGCCAGATAGCCCTGACCAAGCTGCTCGGTGACCCACGGGCCCACCATGTGGACGCCCAGGATGCGGCCCCCAGTACCGTCGGGCCGCTTCTCGGCGATCACCTTCACGAGGCCGTCGGTGTCGCCGACGATCTTGGCTCGCCCGTTCCCGACAAAGTGATGCTTGGAGGACACCACATCGAAGCCGGCTTCTTTCGCCGAGGCCTCGGTGTGGCCTGCGAACGCGACTTCGGGGTTGCAGTAGATGCACCACGGTGTGCCGTGGTGGTCGAGCGGGGCCGGCTCTTCGCCGAGAATGTCACGAATGGCGAGCATGCCTTCGGCGAACGCGACGTGGGCGAGCTGAGGTGTGTTCACGAGATCGCCGACCGCCCACACGCCGGGTTCGGCGGTGCGACAGCGCTCGTCGACCTGGACGAAGCCACGCTCATCGACGCCGACCGCCGTGCCTTCGAGGCCCAGCAGATCGGCGAAGGGGCGGCGGCCGACCGACACGACAACGGCGTCGACCTCGACCGACTCACCGTCGCCGAAGTGAACTGTGGTGCCCGACCCGTCCGGCTTCGGGGTGTGGCCGTTGACCATCACGCCCGTGCGCGTCGTGATGCCACGCTTCTTGAACGACCGCTCGACGACCTTGGCGGCGTCGGCATCACAGCCGTTGAGGATCTGGGGCAGTGCCTCGAGGATCGTGACCTCGGTGCCGAGGTCGCCCATCATCGACGCGAACTCACAGCCGATCGCCCCACCACCGATGACGACGGCGGATCCGGGAAGCTTCGGCATCGAGAGAACTTCGTCGGAGGTCATGACCACCGAACCGTCGACGTCGAAGCCGGGGATCGAGCGGGTCGCTGAACCGGCTGCGAGGACCACGGCCTTGCCTTGCAGGGTGAGATCCCCCGACTCGCCTCCGCTCACGGTGACGGTGCGATCGGCGCCGAGTGAACCTTTGCCGTTATACACCGTGACCTTGCGCTGTTTGAGCAGACCCGAGAGACCGCCGACCAGCTGGTCGATGATCGACTGCTTGCGGGCGAGGGTCGTACCCCACTCGATGGTCGGCGCCGAGGCCTGGACTCCGAAGTCGGCGGCGTGGCCGACGGTGCGGAACACATGGGCGGTCTCGAGGAGTTCCTTGGCGGGAATGCATCCGACGTTCAGGCAGGTACCGCCCAGGGCGCGGTATTCGATCAGCCCGATGTCGAGCCCGATCCCGGCGCCGTACAGGGCCGCGGCGTAGCCGCCGGGGCCGCCGCCGATCACAATGACGTCGTGGTGTGCGTCCGTCGCACTCACCTCCTCGGTAGAGGGCTGATCCTATCGGCCGTCACGAGATGATCTGATAGAGCTGAAAGGCGGATGCAAGCAGGATTGCCATCCCACAGAGCGCCGAGAGCAAAAGCAATTTTCGAGTACTCACGAGTCTCGCTCCTTCAACCGTGTCGACCCAGGGGTGCACCCAAGTATGGCCTCGGTTACCCCTACGCTCGCACTCGTGCTCACGAACCGAATCAGGGTCCTGCTCACGAGCCTGACGGCTGTCGTCGCCCTGTTTGCCGTGGCATGTACCGCCGACGACTCGTCCCCGGTCGAACACGGTGCGCCTGCCACGGTCGCCACCGAGTGGTCCCACGACTTCGTGGAGGACACCGTCAGCGGCGGTCTCATCGATGCGAACGACCTCGAAGGGAACGACGTCATCTTGTGGTTCTGGGCGCCGTGGTGACCGACGTGTCGCCGTGAAGCGGGTGCGGTCGCATCCGTGCAGCAGCAGTTTGAGGGCCGGGCTCGAATCATCGGCGTCGCCAGTCGCGACAGCATCGAGCAGATGGAGGCCTTTGTTGCCGACACCGGTGTCGACACCTTTCCCCACGCCGCCGACGTCGACGGTGATGTCTGGGAGTTCTACGGCATCAGCAGCCAACCGGCGTTCGTCTTCATCAACGACGACGGCACGTTCGACATCCTTCTCGGTTCGCTTGACGAAGACGGGCTCACCGAACGGGTCGAACAACTCCTCGCCTCCTGAGGCGGCAGAGCGGGAGGTCGAGGGCGTCGATCTCGGCGTCAGTTGGCCCGCTGCCTGCGCCGACGGATGAGATAACCCCCGAGCTCGCTGAGGACGGCGCCCGCCACGGCGGCCAGCACGATCACGACCCACAGCGGCGCAGTACCCGTGAAGATCAGCCAGGTGACCGGAGTTGAATCCGTGTTCTGAACGATGAACGCGCCGAGCCCAGCCGCGACGACCGCGACGGCAAGCAGCCGTTCCCGAGCGCCGCGCTTCGTGACCGTTGCCTCACCACCGAGGATCTCGTCGCTCACAAGCACGTCTCCTTGCATCCGGGCTTCCGGCTCGAATCGTAGACGTTTCGGGAGGCTCGTCTCATGCGTGTTCTGATCTCTGGTTCCACCGGCTTCATCGGCTCGGCGCTCGTCAAGCGTCTGGTCGAGCTTGGCCATGAACCCGTTCGACTCGTCCGGTCCACGTCGCCCGATGACGTGCCGTCGGTCCGCTGGGATCCCGAGGCGGAGACGATCGACGACGATGCGCTCGACAACATCGACGCCGTCGTTCACCTCGCTGGCGAGTCGATCGCCTCGTCGCGGTGGACCGACGCGCAGAAGGCCCGGATCATGGATTCGCGGGTGAAGGGCACCCGTACACTCGCCAAGGCGATGGCCGCCGCCGAGGACCCGCCTGAGGTTTTCCTGAGCGGCTCGGCGATCGGCTACTACGGCGATACCGACGATCAGCGCATCACCGAGGAGAGTTCGGCGGCCGACGACTTCGCCGCCCTCGTCACGATCGAGTGGGAGAAGGAGGCGGCCCCGATCGCCACGACCCGCACTCGCCTGGCCTACCTGCGCACCGGCATCGTGCTCGACCCCTCGGGTGGCGCGCTCAAGGAGCAACTACCGTTCTTCAAGCTCGGTATCGGTGGCCGAATCGGTGACGGCACCCAGTGGTTCAGCTGGATCTCGCTCGACGATGAGGTCGGCGCCATCATCCACCTGCTCGAGAACGACGTCTCCGGCCCGGTCAACCTCACCGCCCCTAACCCGGTCACGAACGGCGCGTTCACCAAAGCGCTCGGCCGGGTGCTCGGCCGACCCACTCTGCTGCCCACACCCACCCCTGCGCTCTACCTCCGTCTCGGCAAGGAACTCGCACGAACGCTCCTGCTCGGTGGGGCGCACGTCTCGCCCACCGTGCTCGAAGCGAGCGGCTACGAGTTCACCGACCCGGAGTTGGAGCCAGCGCTGCAGCGCATGCTCAAGGGCTGACGATCCAGACATCGTCGGGCAGCACCTGTTCGAGCGCCTGCACGACCTTGCCGATCCGCGGCTCGTCGTGGTCCCACACGACGATCGCTTCCGTGGCGATCTTGCGCAGCCAGCCGTTGCGACGGTCCAGCGCCTGGCCGGCCGCCAGGTTGTCAGCCGGCACCTTCTTTTCGAGCCGCACGATCGCGCTGGCTTCGGCGAGCAGTTCGTGAAAGCGGCGTTGCGTCGCGGCAGGCCACTTGATCTCCGGGTCAGGGAACGGCAGCACGGCGACGAACGGCAACTCCGCCTCTGCTGCCGCTTCCGCTGCGAGGGTCTCGGCACCAAGCCGGAGACCGGTGACGACGACGAGATCCGGATGAAGCTCTGCCTTGGCCACGAGGATCTCGGTGAGCTGGCGGCGGACGTCGTCGGCGATCGGGTTGGGGACGTAGCCGCCGAGCTGCGGTGGCTGGACTCCCGTGATGAGGATTGCCGGACCGGTCGGCACCCACGCCGACGAGTACACGCCGTCGGGTCCCGGCTGCGGCGCGGCCACCGGAACGGATCCGCCTGCGTCGATTTCGTCAGGGGGTCCGAGATCGTCGGGGGTGCCGACGCCATGGCGTCCCCGACCGGTGTGTGATGCCTCCACCGCCAAACGGTCGGCGATGTCGTTGTACTCGTCGCCGGCGTGACCTTTGACCCACGTGAAGGCGATCTCCCCCTCGCGTGAGCGGTAGAGGTCGATGAGCGGCTCCCAGATGTCGCGGTTGGCGACCGGTTCCTTCTTCGAGTTCTTCCAGCCCCGCTTCAGCCAGCCCTTCCACCAGCCGTCACGGAAGCAGTTGACGACATAGGTCGAGTCGGAGACGACTTCGACCGCGCCTTCGATCGTGCGCAGTGCATCGAGGACCGCCATCAACTCCATGCGCTGATTCGTCGTGTCGGGATCGAAGCCATTGGCCCAGGGACCGTCGGGCACAACCCAACCCCAGCCGCCAGGACCGGGGTTCCCTCGGCACGCCCCGTCGGTGTACACGACCGTGCGATCTGCGGCACCTGTCACGGAGCTGACCATACCCGCTGATACTCGACCGATTCGCGTCCGAACCACGATCGACCCTGCGATGATTGAGACCATGCTCGACCATTTCGCTCGACAGCTCCCCGACATCGACCCGGCCGAGACCAAGGAGTGGATCGACTCGCTCGATGCGGTCGTCGCCGCGCAGGGCACCCCCCGTGCCCGTTACATCATGGCGAAACTGCTGGAGCGGGCCAACGAGCTGCAGGTCGGCGTCCCCCCGACCACCTCGACCCCCTACATCAACACGATCCCGGCGGAGAACCAGCCGTTCTTCCCCGGCAACGAGGACATCGAGCGCCGGATCCGGGCGTTCATCCGCTGGAACGCCGCAGCGATGGTGATCCGCGCCAACAAGTCGGCCGACGGCATCGGCGGCCACCTCTCCACCTTTGCGTCATCCGCAGCGCTCTACGAGGTCGGCTTCAACCACTTCTTCAAAGGCAAGGACAACGGCCTCGCCGGCGACCACGTCTACTACCAGGGCCACGCCGCCCCGGGCGTCTACGCCCGTTCGTACCTCGAAGGTCGCCTCACCGAACAGAATCTCGACCACTTCCGCATGGAGATCGGCGGCACCGGCCTGTCGAGCTACCCGCATCCTCGGCTCATGCCGCACTTCTGGGAGTACCCGACGGTGTCGATGGGGCTCGGTCCGATCAACTCGATCTACCACGCCCGCTTCAATAAGTACCTTCACGATCGCCGCCTCGAGGACACCAGCCCGAGCCAGATCTGGTCGTTCTTGGGCGACGGCGAATGCGACGAACCCGAGACCCTCGGCGCCATCGCCCTCGCCGGCCGCTCCGACCTCGGCAATCTCAACTGGGTCATCAACTGCAACCTGCAGCGTCTCGACGGCCCGGTCCGCGGTAACGGCAAGATCATCCAGGAACTCGAGGGCGTGTTCCGCGGGGCCGGATGGAACGTCATCAAGGTCGTTTGGGGCTCGGCATGGGACGAGTTGCTCCACCGCGATGTCGATGGCGTGCTCCTCAACAAGATGAACACCACGGTCGATGGCGAGTACCAGCGTTACGCGACCGAGAACGGCGCCTACATCCGCGAGCACTTCTTCGGGCCCGACCCTCGCCTGCGCAAGTTGGTCGAGCACCTCTCCGACCGCGACATCGAGAACCTGCCGCGAGGCGGGCACGACTACCAGAAGGTCTACGCCGCCTTCAAGGCTGCGGCAGAGACCACCGACATGCCGTCGGTCATCCTCGCCAAGACGGTGAAGGGCTGGACACTCGGCGAGGGCTTCGAGGGCCGCAACGCCACCCACCAGATCAAGAAGATGACCAAGAACCAGCTGCTCGAGCTCCGCGAGCGGCTGCACATGGAGGACGAGATCCCCGAGGAAAGCCTCGAGGACGGTATCCCGCCGTACTTCCGCCCCTCAACGGACTCCGAGGAGCACCAGTACATGATCCAGCGGCGTCGAGCGCTCCACGGCTTCATCCCGAAGCGCGTTGTGCGCGATCGACGCCCGCTCGCCGCCCCGTCCGCAGCACCGTTCCTCGAGCTGCAGAAGGGGTCGTCGGGACGCGAGGTCTCCACGACGATGGCGTTCACCTCGCTGCTGCGGGACCTCCTGCGCGATCAGGAGTTCGGCGATCGGGTCGTGCCGATCGTGCCCGATGAGGCCCGCACCTTCGGTATGGATTCGCTGTTTCGCGAGTTCAAGATCTACGCACCGCGTGGCCAGCTGTACGAACCGGTCGACCACGACCTGTTGCTGTCCTACACAGAGGCGCTCGACGGCCAGTTGCTCGAGGAGGGCATCACCGAGGCCGGTTCGATGGCGTCGTGGATCGCCGCCGGCACGAGCTACGCGAACACCGGCGTGCCGATGGTGCCCTTCTACACCTTCTATTCGATGTTCGGCTTCCAGCGCATCGGCGACCTCGCCTGGCTGGCTGCCGACGCCCGCACCCGCGGCTTCCTGATGGGGGCCACGGCGGGCCGGACCACGCTGATGGGCGAAGGCCTTCAGCACCAGGACGGTCACAGCCTGCTGCTTGCGTCGACCATTCCGGCGTGTGAGGCCTACGACCCGGCGTTCGCTTTCGAACTCGGCGCGATCATCGAAGAGGGCCTCGATCGGATGTACCCCGACGGCTCGATCGACGGTGAGGACGTCTTCTACTACATCACCGTCTACAACGAGAACTACGAGCAGCCACCGCGGCCCGACCATGTCGACAACCGCGACATCACGTCAGGTCTGTACAAGTTCGATGACGGCCCTGACCTCGGCGACGATGCCCTTCGGGCGACCATCTTGTTCTCCGGCCCGTCGTACCTCGCCGCCAAGGAGGCCCAGACCATCCTGGCCGAGCAGTACAACGTGGCAGCCGAGTTGTGGAGTGTCACCTCCTACAAGCGCCTCCGCGAGGACGCCATCAACGTCCAGCGAACGAACCGTCTCAACCCACTCGGGGAACGTCTCGTCCCGATGGTCACGTCCAAGCTGCAGGACAGCGAGGGGCCGATCATCGCCGTCTCGGACTGGATGGCCGGCGTGGTCGGCCAGATCAACCGCTGGACCCCTCGCCCCATGTCGGTGCTCGGCACCGACGGCTTCGGCCGGTCCGACACGCGAGAGGCACTGCGGTCGTTCTTCGAGGTCGACGCGGCCCACGTTGTGGTCACCGTGCTCAACTCGCTAGCGCGAGACGGTGAAATCGGACGCGAGGTCGTCGCCGAGGCGATCACGGCGTTCGGTATCGATCCGAACCGCCCCGACCCGGCCCACCCCGACACGGGCGCGACCGGGATCGGCCGCTGAGCAAGCCATCGTGCACCCTGGCACCCTCTGGATCACCGGCGAACCCGAGGTCGACGATCTCGTCAACACCGATCCCCTCGCGCTGCTGATCGGCATGCTGCTCGATCAGCAGATCGCAATCGAACTCGCATTTCGCGGGCCGTCACGACTCAAAGCGCGACTTGGCGGCGCCCTCGATGCAGCCACCATCGCCGACTGGGACCCCGACGCGTTCGTTGCGATCTGCGCCGAGAAGCCAGCATTGCATCGCTTTCCCGGCTCGATGGCGGGCCGTATCCAGGAACTGTGTCGCCACGTGGCCGACACCTACGACGGCGACGCATCGCGGATCTGGAAGCGCCGTCGTCACGCCGACACGGTTGCCGCGAATCTTGCGGCCGTCCCCGGGTACGGCGAGGAGAAGGTCAAGATCCTGCTCGCCGTCCTTGGCAAGCGGTTCGGCATTTGTCCTCCGGGCTGGGAGGCGGCGTCGGCCCCGTTCAGCGACGACCAGCCGCGCTCGGTTGCCGACATGGGCAGTGCCGAGGAACGACTCGCCGTGCGCGCCTGGAAGAAGGCGCAGAAGGCGGCCGGCAAAGCCAAGCACGAGTGAGCTGAGGACGAACGAGCTGAGCGACGGGTGTGCTTGCTAAGTGCTGCGGCCCAGCGCCGAGCGCTGCCGCTCGAGCCACCCGAGCAGGATCGCGATCGCCCGTGGGTCGTGGCGGAGATGGTGTCCGGCTCCCTGGACGATGCGCAGGTCGGCTGCTCCGTGAGCATCGGCAACCGCTCGGGCGTCGAAGACCGGCACCGACTCATCGTCGCTGCCGTGCACCACCATGAGTTCGCGGGGCGCCAGCCGTGACGCGGCGTCGGCGGCTCGCACCGACCGGAGCCCCTCAGCCCACGTATCGAACGACGCAGGGAACGAACGGTCACGGATGAGGTTCATCTCGTTGGCGAGAACGAGCAGCTTGCGGGGATAGCGGGCCCAGTCCTCGAAGTCGGCCGGCGCGCCGACCGCTGCGACCCCCTGAATGTGTGGGTCGGCAGCGCCGGCCTCGATCGCAAGAGCACCACCGGTGCCGAAGCCGATCAGATACAGCCCATCGATCTCGACGGACGCTCGAAGATGTCGGATCGCTCCGTTGAGATCACGGAGCCAGCCGGCCATCGAAAAGTCACCCTCGCTCTCACCGATGCCCCGGCTCGCATAGGCCAGCGCCGCCCATCCGTGCTCGGTCGCAATCCGGTCGGCGAGCTGCGGAAAACTCGCCACCGAGTTGATGCCTCCACCGGCCTCGGCCGGGAAGCCGTGAGCGATGACGACACCGGGTCGACCTCGCTCGTTGCGATCGGCCGGCTGGGCCAGGTGCGCGGCGAGTTTGAGACCGTCGACGTCGAAACGACGATCCATGCGAATCTCGATCCGATTACTCGGCGAGGCGGTAGCCGCGGTTTCGGGCCTCCGCGAGGGTGTCGGGCCCGAACCCGAGCGCGAACGGGCTCTCGGCGAGTTCGGTAATCTTCGCCATCGTCTCCTCGTCGGTGGTCTCGTCGACGTCGTAGACGACCTGGGTGCGCTTATCGCCCAGGAAGCGGAAGTGTTCGAACCGGCCGTTTCGCTCCATGCGCCGCAATCTAGCCGGAGAACGAAACAACCCTGGGGCCGGAGCCCCAGGGTTGTTCACGTTTTTGCTGGAGACTCGGATCGCGGCCCCGCCGAAGCGGTGAGGGCGTGACTTTTCCCGACCAGATGATCCGAGGGTGGGTGGCGTGAATTCGCCAAGCAGTCCAGCGGCTTGGGGCCTAGCGGCCAGCCACCTCCAAGGTCACAAAAGCATTACTAGGAATCTGGACCACCTCCTCTCTTTGGTGATCTCAGTCAACCACACCCTCGGGAGGGTGTGCCGAGTTTTGCTCGACGACCGTCCCTACGGCGCCGATCTTGCGGAGGTACGCCATTTGCAGGTCGAGAACACAGACGACATCGACGGCATCGATCTGCTCTCCGGCCGCCACGGACTTCGCCACGACTGCGTCGACGGCAGCGTCCTCGACCGCGACCGACCCCTCGTGAAGAACGTTCTCACCTCCCAGCTCCTCACCGTGCTCGGAGGAGACCCCGACAGAGGTGAACCAGTCGAGATGCCAGGTGAGGATCCGGGTGACCTCGTCGTAGGAGATTCGAGCGGTGACCTCGTCGGGCAGTCGGTCGGCGATCCAATCGACGGCGGCCGGCAATTCGTACACCGCCGGAGGCCGTTGGCCCGCCATCTCCCCCGTCGCCCGGCCGACCGCGTAGAGCGCGATCACCGTGACGAGCACTGCACCGAAAACGAAGAACACCCAGGCCATACGCCGAAGCGTACGACCTGGGTGTCGTCAGAACCGTGCCGGGCTCAAATGCCGATTCGCTGGGCGAGCAGCTCCCGGTGGTAGGTGGGATCACCGAACAGCAGCTCCGAGCTCTTCGCCCGCTTGAAGTACAGGTGGGCGGGGTGCTCCCAGGTGAAGCCGATGCCACCGTGAATCTGGATGTTCTCGGCCGAGGCGTGGAAGTAGGCCTCCGAGCAGTAGCTCTTGGCAAGCGAGGCAACCTGAGGAAGCTCGTCGTTCATTTCGTTGGCGCACCAGCCGGCGTAGTAGGCGGCGGACTTGGCCGACTCGACCTCGAGGAGCATGTCGGCACACTTGTGCTTGATGGCCTGGAACGAGCCGATCGGGCGACCGAACTGCACACGGACCTTGGCGTACTCGACCGACATGTCGAGGCACATCTGAGCGCCGCCGACCTGCTCGGCGGCGAGTGCCACGGCGGCGAGGTCGAGGACGGTCGAGAGTACATCCCAACCGCCACCGTCGGTGCCGATGAGCGTGGCGGGCACACCCGAGAACTCGAGCTTCGCCTGCTTGCGGGTGGTGTCCATCGTGGACAGGGCCGTGCGGGTGAGGCCTTCGGCGTCGGGCTGCACGGCGAAGAGGCTGACCCCGGCGTCGCTGCGAGCGGCGACGAGGATCAGGTTGGCGGTGGCGCCGTCGAGGACGTAGCTCTTCACTCCGTCGAGGGTCCATCCACCGTCGCCGGGGGTGGCCTGCATGGTGATGCCGCCTTCGTCCCAGCGGCCGCTCTCCTCGGTGAAGGCGAGCGTGGCTCGGGTCTCACCTGACGCAATACCGGGAAGGTGGGCGTTCTTGGCGTCTTCGTCGCCACTGTGGAGCAGCGTGTTGGCGGCGAGCACACAGCTCGAGAAGTACGGGGCGCACAGCAGAGCACGGCCCATTTCCTCGAGAACGACGACCTGCTCGATGAAGCCGAAGCCCTGACCGCCGTATTCCTCGGGAATGGCGAGTGCTTGGAGGCCCATCTGCTCGGCCATCTGGTTCCAGACGGCCTCGTCGTAGCCCTGATCGGTCTCCATCTGTTCGCGCACATCGTCCTCGGACGACTTCTCCTCGAGGAAGGAGCGCACGAACTCGCGGAGCTGGTCCTGTTCTTCAGAGAAGGCGAAGTTCATGGGCGGGACCGTACCGATCCACCCGATGCGGCGCCAACCCCGCATGCGTACACCGCTGTACACCATGGGCGCTAGTCTCATGTGATGCACCTCGACCCTGCCCCCGGCGCTCCTCACCTCGGCGTGCGCGACCTGCGCGCCGATCTCGCCGCCCACGTCCGGCGAGCCGAGGCGGGCGAGCGGGTGATCGTCACCGTCGACGGGCGTCCGGCCGCCCAGCTCGCTCCGATCAGCCCTGACGGCACACCGGATCTCGACGACCTCGCCGCCGCTGGGCTCGTGCGCCGGCCACGCCGCTCGGATCGACCGGGCCCACCCCAGGATCTCCCGCTCTTGCCGATCGACGTCAGCATCGATCAGGTGCTCGCCGACCTTCGGGGCGAACCACCGCGTCGCCGAGGTGGACGGTGATCCTCGCGCTCGATCCCAGCGCATTGGTGCAGCGCTACACCGGCGGACCGCACTCGGCCATCGTCAATCAGGCGATGGCGGCCGCCGACACCTGGGCGATCTCTGATCTGGCTCGCGCCGAACTGTTGATGGCGTTGCACCGAGTCTCGCCCGATCCGGTCACGGCGGCAGAGCTCACCGCGGCAGCCCGGGCCGATGTCGACGCGATGGTCGTCGTCCCGATCGACGAGCGCACCCTCGGGCGAGCGGTCGAGCTCGGCACGCTCTTCGGCCTCCGGACGGTCGACGCCGTTCATCTCGCTGCGCTCGACCGGCTCCCCCGCCCGCTCGGGCTTGCGACGCTCGATGCCCGCCAGATCCCGGCGGCGGTCTCACTCGACATGGAAGTCGTCACGCCGCTCGATCGCTGAGATCGACCGGCGATGACGAGCGGAGACGCGCTCGAACCGCCATGATGCGTTCGTGACCGAGTCGTCTCCCATCCCGTCTCGCCCGAACCCTGTGCCTGACGGCGGCGCGTTGCCGTCGCACAAGCGTCCCTACGACGACACGCCGGTGCACACCGAGGATCTCCCACCGCTCCCGATCCGGGACCGCAATATTCCTGCCGAGGCATGGATCGAGGCCCCCGATGAGCTCCTGCGATCAGGCGACGACATCGGCAATCCCCGAATCGCCTACAAGCGCCGCATCGGCTCGTGGCTGCTGTGGCGGGCTGGTCCTGCTCGCAAGGCCAACGCCCGCTATGTCGCGATCCACAGCGAGGACCTCCACCGCACCCTGACCTTCCGACTCTTCGAGGACGGCACCGGCGCAGGCGATGGCCCGACCGGCACGCCCCACGAACGATTCCGGACCTGGAAACACGATCTGCTCCAAAACGACTGAATCCCTCGGGGTCAGGCTCGAACGCCGCCGATGCTCGCCCCCCCCCTCAACTGATTCGGGGCACGTCGATTGGTCGCAGTAGCGTCGCAGCATGAGCGACACGCCATGGTCCGGAGACGTCGTCGGCCTTGTGGAGGCCTTCCGAGCGGGTGAGCGAAGCCCAAGCGAGGAACTGGAAGCCACGCTCGCCGCGATCGAGGCGAGCGACCTCAATGCGGTCTGTCACATCGATACCGAGGCGGCCCGGGTGGCTGCGGCCGCCGCCGATGTCTCACTCCCGTTCGGAGGTGTCCCCTTGGCGGTGAAGGAACTCCTGGCGGTCGGCGGCTGGCCGGCGTCACTGGGGTCGCTTCCGCTTGCCGACGAGGTGTTCGAGGCCGACGGCATCTCCGTCGAGCGACTGAAAGCCGCCGGCGCGATCGCTGCCGTTCAGACGACATCGAGCGAATTCGGTGCCACCAATCAGACCACCACCAAGATCCACGGCGCGACCCGCAACCCCTGGAACCTCGAGCGCACCCCCGGCGGCAGCTCGGGCGGCTCGGCCGCAGGTGTTGCCGGCGGCCTCTTCGCGCTCGCTACCGCGAGCGATGGCGGCGGATCGATCCGCATCCCCGCCGGCTTCTGTGGCCTGATCGGCCTCAAGTCGACCTTCGGCCGCATTCCCCGTGGACCTGGGTCGATCCTGGGCAACGCCACGGCGGTCGAGGGCACCGTCAGCCGCAGCACCCGCGACGCCGCCCGCTACCTCGACGTCACCAACGGCTTCGACCCTCGGGACCCTCGCGGTCTGCCGCGAGTCGGGGGATACGAGGCCGGGCTCGGTAGCCGCAGCGACGAGATCCGTTCGCTACGGGTCGCCGTCGTTCCCGACCTCAGCTGCGCCGTCGTCGGGCCGGAGACCGAAGAGCTCATCATCGCTGCGGCCGAGGAGCTCATCGCCCTCTGCGGGATGCAGCGCGTCGAGATTGACCTCCGGCTTCCGAAGATCATGGGCGTGTGGGGTGCGACCGGCGGCGTCGGGATCCGTATCTCGCTCGGCGATCGCTGGCCCGAGTGTGCACCGGACCTGGGCGGGGTCGAACGAGCCGGACAGCGCGCCGCCGACAACGGCTTCACGATCGATGCGATGGCGCGTGCCGAAAGCCGCCGAGCCGAGTTCAACAACGCCATGGCGGCGATGTTCGACCAGGTCGACATCGTGCTCGCTGCCACCAACCCCTCCACCGCCTTCGGCGCCGAGGGCCACCTTCCCGGCACCTTCGAGGGCCGTGAATCCAACCCTGGCAACAATGGTGCGCTCACCGCCCCGTCGAACATCTACGGCAACCCGGCGATCGCGCTGCCGGCTGGCCTCGCCAGCGACGGATTGCCCGTCAGTCTGCAGGTGCTCGCCCCCCACTTTCGCGAGGATCTGCTGCTCGATCTGGCGCTGCAATGGGAGCGCGAGCACCCGGTCGAACTCGCCCCGTGACGCAAGGGGAATTAGCACTACCGGCGTAGTACTAACCCCGCCGGGCGGCGTAGACTCTGGCCATGAGCGCCCCCCTGTTCGAGATCGAAGGTCTCCGTGCCGCGACCACCGACGGCGGTGTCGACATCCTCAACGGCATCGATCTGACCGTTGCCGAAGGCGAGGTCCACGCCCTCATGGGCCCCAACGGCTCGGGCAAGTCCACCTTGGCCAGTGTGCTGCTCGGCAGCCCCGAGTACGAGGTCACCGGCGGGTCGATCAGGTTCCGCGGTGAGGACATCACCGAGTGGGATCCCGACATTCGCGGCAAGGCCGGCATCTTCCTTGCGTTCCAGTACCCCCAGGAGATCCCCGGCGTCTCGGTGATCAACTTCCTCCGCCAGGCCCTCTCGGCCCGCAAGGGAATCGATCTCTCCGTGCTGGAGTTGCGGCTTGCGATCATGGAATGGATGGAACGCCTCGAGATGGATCCATCGTTCGGCGAGCGCTATCTCAACGAGGGTTTCTCCGGTGGCGAGAAGAAACGCAACGAGATCCTGCAGATGGCGATCCTCGAACCAGAGATGGCGATCCTCGACGAGACCGACTCGGGACTCGACATCGATGCCCTCCGCGTCGTCGCCCGTGGGGTCCGAGAGGTGCGTGAGGATCGGCCCGAGATGGGCGCGCTCGTCATAACCCACTATCAGCGACTCCTCGATGAACTCCAGCCCGACAAGGTCCACATCATCGTCGACGGCACGATCATCGAGTCCGGCGGCATGGAACTCGCCGAGGAACTCGAGCGCGACGGTTACGTTCGGTTCGGTGCCTGAGCGATGAGCATTCCGGCCGACATCAAGCGGGACTTCCCCGTCCTTCAGCAGCAGGTGCACGACAAGCCGCTGATCTATCTCGACTCGGGCAACACCTCGCAGAAGCCACAAGCCGTCATCGACGCGATGAACGAGTACTACGAGACCACCAACGCGAACGTGCACCGAGGCTCCTACGACCTCGCCGTGCGCGCCACCGAGGCGCTCGAGGGGGCCCGAGCCAAGGTCGCCCGCTTCATCAACGCGCCGGCCACCAACGAGGTCGTCTTCACCAAGAACGCCACCGAGGCGTTCAACCTGCTCGCCCGTTCGTGGGGTGCGGCAAACCTCGGTCCCGGCGACACCGTCGTGATCTCCGAGATGGAGCACCACGCCAACATCGTCCCGTGGCACATGCTCTCAGCGGAGAAGGGCTTCGAGCTGCGCTGGATTCCCGTCACGCCCGACGGCCACCTCGATCTCCGCGACCTCGACACCCTGCTCGATGGCGCCAAGCTGGTGTCGGTCACGGCGATGTCCAATGTGCTCGGCACGCTCAACGACATCCCTCGGCTCGCCGAGGCCGCCCACGGTGCCGGTGCGCTGCTCGCCGTCGACGGCAGCCAGTATGTGCCTCACGTTCCCACCGACGTGCAGGCAATGGGTGCCGACTTCCTCATCTTCACCGGCCACAAGATGCTCGGCCCGATGGGCATCGGTGTCCTGTGGGCCCGAGCCGAACTTCTCGAGGCGATGCCGCCCTTCCTCGGCGGTGGCGAGATGATCCTCAACGTCACCAAGGAAGGCTTCACCACCACCGAGATTCCGTGGAAGTTCGAAGCCGGCACCCCGATGGTCGCGGAAGCAGTCGGTCTCGGTGCAGCGATCGACTATCTCGACAACCTCGGCATGGACAACGTCCGAGCCCACGAGATCGAACTCACCGAGTACGCCTTGCGCACCCTCAACGAGCGCTACGGCGACAAGATCGTGATCCACGGCCCACAGGTCGCCGCCGAACGCGGCGGCGTGCTGTCGTTCGTCTACGGCGAACCCGACATGCGGGTCCATCCCCACGACATCGCCCAGGTCCTTGATCAAGCGGGCGTCTGCGTGCGGGCGGGCCATCACTGTGCCAAACCCCTGCTCCAAACCATGAACGTGCCCGCCACCAGCCGGGCGTCGGTGTACGTCTACAACGACGAATCCGACATCGATGCCCTCGCCGAGGCCCTCGAGGCCAGCAGCGACATCTTCGCTTTCTAGACTGATGGCGCTCTTCCAGGACGAACGCTGATGCCCGGACTCGACGACCTCTACCGAGAAGTCATCCTCGACCACTACCGCTCCCCCCGGAACCAGGGCGAGCTTGAGACCCCACCCGCCGTGCGGACCGAGGGGTTCAACCCTCTCTGTGGCGACGAGGTGATCGTCTTCATCGACGTCGACGACAACAACGTCATCACCGACATTGCGATCGGTGGCCAGGGATGCTCGATCAGCCAGGCGTCGGCGTCGATGATGTCGGCCGCCATCAAGGGCACGTCCATGGGCGAAGCCCGCCAGTTCATCAGCGCCTTCAAGGGCCTGATGAGTATTCACGAAGGCGAGCTCGGCGGCGATGGTTCCGAAGCCGAGATGGGCATTGATGCCGACGTTGCCGACGCCGGAGACATCAGGCTGGGCGACCTCGAGGCGCTCAAAGGCGTCGTGAAGTTCCCGGTTCGCATCAAGTGCGCCACCTTGAGCTGGAACACCCTTGCCCAGGCACTCGACGAGGCGGCCGGCGACGCCTGACCCTCGGCTGCTAGGTTCGGCAGCGATGCCACCATCACCGCAGGCTGGCTGGTACGACGACCCCGAGCACCCCTCGCAGTACCGCTATTGGGACGGCAACGAGTGGACGGCGCACCGCTCACCGAAGCAGACCCCACCGCCGCCCGCGGCGAGCAGCAGCATCCCAACATCGGCCACCGAGACGGTATCGGCGGCGTTCACCTTGTTCAGGCAGCACTGGTCGGGCCTGCTCGGCCTTGCGGCGATCGCCACGCTTGGATTCGCCGCTGCGGCGGTTGCCGTCGTGATCGGCCTCATCCTCTCCTTTGAGGGCAGCAACACGCTGACGGGGCCGAACTTCGTGTTTCATCCGATCGGCCTGGTCCTGTGGATCGTGGCGGCAGCATGCTGCCTTGGCGTGTTCGTGGTGATGGGTCCGGCCTTCCATGCCCGGATCGAGGCCGGCCGCCTCGGACGGTCTGCTTCGGTTGGCACCTGCATCGGCTTCGGCACCCGCAACTGGAAACGAACGCTGTTGCGCAGCCTTCTCCTCATGCTCGCCTCCTTCGCGACATACCTGATACTCGTCCCGTTGGTTCTGCTCGGCGTTGCGTTGGGAGCCCTCGGCGTCTTCGTGGCAATCGTGCTCTGCTTCGCCTGGCTCGTGGCAGTCATCCCCGCCCTCACCCTTGCGACTGCAGGAGTCGGAATCGCGCCGTCCGGCGTCAACGTGATCAGCCGAGCGCTCGGCGCCGCCCGGAAAGACTGGGCGCTCGTCTCCGGCGCGTTCTACCTGGCCTACCTCGTGGTCATCGGCCTCCAGATCGCCGCCACCGTGCTCGGCCTGATTCCGATCCTCGGCATCTTCGCCGGTCTTGCGATCAACTTTGTCTCCTACACCGTCTTCGTCATCGTGCAGCACTTCCAGTGGCTGCGAATCGACGGGGAGATCGACCCTGCGATCGCCGAATTGACGGGTACCGCCGGACCCACGTCGGCAACTCCGTAGGCACGGTCGCCACCGACGAGCACTCGCCTGCCGACAGCGGTCAGTGCTCGGCCGCCGCCTGACGAATCATCACTGCGACTTCCGGGCCGACGAGGGCCTGGAGTTCATCGGCGAGGAACTCCGCCGTCGGCTCCGTGCCGACTTGTGCGTTGTCGCCCTCGGTACAGCACCACGCCATTGCGGCGCCCGCCTCACCCCGATCGTCGCGGCCCCAACGCCGAAGGGTTGCGGTGCCGTCGCCGTGGTGACGGGTGATGAGCGGCAACTGCCAACAGACATTCGGTTTGACGTCGATCGGGCGGTCACCATCGCGCAACGCCTGCAGATGCAGCGCACAGCCGGCGCCACCGTCGAAGCCCGGGCGGTTCAAGAACACGCACGCGCCGTCGACCGTGTTGGTCCGCTTGCGCTGATCGTCTTCGAAAATGCTGCGCTCAGCGGCCCAGCTGCGGTACTGCCACAGGTCGTCGTCAAGCATGGCAGCGAGCGCCGAGACCAGCATCGCCTCGTCCTCGTCGAACAGTTCGGTACCGACCGAGCAACAGCCGTGGCCGAGCTCCTCCGCTGGCTCGTCGAGAATCCCTTGGCAGCCGGCGCTCCAGATGCACGCCCACCGGGAACCGAGAAACCCCATGTCGACGGACCAGCGGGTTCCGTCGACCGGGTCGACAAAAGATTCGAAGCGCTCGGCGACCACGCGGCAAGGCTAGAACAGCCAGGACCTCGCCATGAGCGACGTTGCCAACGGCTGCCGCTTCGCCCGGCGATTCAATCGAGCGCGTCGACCTTCTCGATGAAGGCACGATCGTTGGTCGAGATCCCGCCGGCGTCGTGGTCGGTGATGGCGATTTCGACCGTGCCGTAAACATTGCGCCACTCGGGATGGTGGAACAGGTTCTCGGCGATCAACGCCACGCTCGCCATGAATCCGAAGGCGGCAACGAACGATCCGAAGTCGTAGGTGCGACACAGTCGATCACCATCGCGGGTCCACGCCGGGTGAGCAGCGAGCAGCTCGTCGATCTCGGCCTCGGTGAGCAGGGTGCCGGGCATCAGGCGAGTGGGTCGGCGAAGGGGTCGTCGGGCAGTCCGGCCGATGCGGCGGCAGGTGCGGTGGCCCAGCGCTCATAGCCGGTCTCCTCGAGCTCCGTCGCCAACTCGGGCCCGCCGGACTCCTGGATCCTGCCGTCGGCGAAAACGTGGACGACGTCGGGCTTCAGCTGTTCGAAGAGGCGGCTGTAGTGCGTGATCGCGAGGACGCCCAGGCCGTTTTCCTGTGTCTCTTCCTCGACCCGTTGGCTCACCATGCGGAGCGCGTCGACGTCGAGTCCGGAGTCGAGCTCGTCGAGGATCGCAAAGGTCGGGCGCAACACACCCAACTGCAGGGTCTCGTTGCGCTTTTTCTCGCCTCCGGACAGATCGACATTGAGGGGACGCTCGAGGAACTGGGAACCAAATCCGATGCGCTCGGCTTCGATCCGCATCCGCTCGCCGATCTCGGCAGGATCTTCCGGGGTGCGCACCGATGCCGACAGCAGGTCGCGGAGTGCCACACCCGGCACCTCGGTCGGGTACTGCATGGCGAGGAACAGGCCGGCTTCCGCCCGCTGCCAGGTCGGCTTGTCGAGCAACTCGACGTCGTCGATGCGGACAGAGCCGCCGAGCACCTCATAGCCCGGGCGGCCGGCGATCACGTGCGACAGGGTGGACTTGCCTGAACCGTTCGGCCCCATGACCGCGTGCACTTCACCGGCGGGGACTTCCAGGTCGACGCCCTTCAGGATCTCAGATCCGTCGACGGCGGCCCGCAGGCCTTCGATGATCAGCGTGCTCATGCGTCCTCCTCGAGGGGGGCGAGGGTCAACACGACATCGCCGTCGATCACGGCGACCTCGTAGGTGGGAACGGGGCGGAGAGCGGGCAGCGTGAGTGCCTCACCGGTGCGCAGATCGAACGAGGCACCGTGCTTCGGGCACTCGACCGCGCAGTCGTCGGCTTCGACGAAGCCATTCGAGAGGGATACGTCGGCATGGCTGCACGTGTCGCTGATGGCGTAGATGTCGTCGTCGATGCGGACGAGCAGGATCTCGCGTCCTTCGATCTCGACCTTTCGTCCGGTGGCGGACTCCATCGAGTCGAGTGAAAAAAGGGTGTGGGTGGTCATACGGCTTCGAGCTCCGACTCGGCAGCGGCCGAATCAAGTTCGCGCTGGCGCGCCAGCTTCTCGGCGATCGCAGACTTGAGCGCCGGCACGGCGGCTTGGACGGGCACATCAGCCAGCACCTCACCGAGGAAGCCGGCGACGATGAGGCGCTCGGCTTCCGCCGTGGGCACACCGCGAGACTCGAGATAGAAGCGCTGGTCCTCGTCGACGGGGCTGACCGTGGAGGCGTGGCTGCACTTCACGTCGTTGTTCTCGATTTCGAGATTGGGCACTGACTCGGCCCACGCGTCGTCGCTGAGTTTGAGGTTGCGGTTGGTCTGGAAGGCGTTGGTGCCGCGGGCGTCGGGGCGCACCCGGATGAGCCCGGTGTAGACGCTTCGGCTCTCACCGGCGACGACGCCCTTATAGAGCAGGTTGGATGTGGTGTCGGGGGCGACATGGTCCTGGTAGGTGCGGAAGTCGAGCGTCTGCTCGTGCTCTCCGAAGTAGACCGCCGCAAGATCACCATGTGCACCGCGCCCCACGAGGCGGGTATCGGCTCGGGTTCGGGCGTAGGCCCCACCGAACGCGGCGGTAGCGGCGGAGATCGTGGCGTCGCGCTCGGCGCGGGCGAGGACGCTGCCGAACTGCCAGGTCTTCGCCCCCTGCTCCTGCACCTTCAAGTAGCCGAGTCGGCCGGCGGCTTCGACGTCGAGTTCGACGACCGGGCATACGAGAATGTCGTCGTCGGCCTCGCTCGTATGGAGATCCATCACGTCGGCTTGCGCGTTCTCGGCCACGCGGACAACAAGACGAGGGAAGGCGGCGCCACCGGTACCTGCTGCGTGATGGGTTACGACGATCGGACGGTCGACGACGACACCACGGGGGATGTCGATCAGCAACGGCCGGTCCATGAAGGCATCGTTCAAGAGGGTGAAGTAGTCGCCGGCGTCGTCGGCGACCGAACCGAGACGGGCCTCGCCGTTCTCGTCCTCGGCCAACGGACCGATGTGGACGCCTTGAGCGACGAGCGCGTCATCGACCTCGACGAACATCACGCGGCCGTTCACGCAGCGGATCAGCGCGGCAGGCTCGACGTCGAGCCGCGGCATCGGCGCATCGCCAAACTCGTGTGCCGGCGCGTAACGCTCGAGGTCGAACTGGCCGATCAGGCTGTAGCGCCACTCCTCAGCGGAGTCGTCGGGGCGCTCGGTCGCCGCAAACGCCTCTGCAGCGGCCGTTCGACGGGCGACGAGCCAGTCGGGCCCGCCGAGCGAACGGGCTGCGGTGGGGGAAAAGGCAGTGGACATCGACATTTATCCTACCGCCGTAGTGTTAACTCCGGACGCCTTCGGGAGGCCCGAAACGCAGGCTGCCAGGGTCAGCGACGGCCGTCGCGATACCGCTTGCGAAGGCGCTCCCCCAGACCGTCGCCCTTCGACTTGCGCGTCCTGCCACCGGGTGGCTGCGAGCCTTTTTCAACGCCGTCGCCCTTGCCACGCCGCAGGCGACCGAGCCCCTTCGTGTTGCGCTTCGCTCGCTCCTCCTCGAGGTCAGCGAGTGTGCCGGGCACGGCATCGTTGATGATGTCCTCGGCGGCGTCGAGCAGGGCGGCGATCGAGTCGTCCTCCCCCAGGCTCTCGGGCTCCGCGGGGGTCTCCGGCGTGACCAGGCTGCCGTAGCTCCAGTTCACATCGGCAAGGCGCCTGGTGTATTTCGCGCAGTCGTCCGGGCACCGCCACGGGGCTTCGGGCGCCAGGTCGAGATCGCACTTCCGGACGGTGTCCCCGTTGGGGTAGCTCCGAGATTCGAAGTACTTGCAGTCCTGGCGCATCGGCATGGGTCCATTGTGGCGGCTCCTGCGCCACTGCGGACATCAGAGCCCGGCGAGTTCGGCGAGCAGCGGGGTGAGCGTGAAGCCGTCGTTGACGTGGCCACTGCGGATGAGGCCCGGAATGTCGTCGAGCGGGATCCACTCGATCGCTGCTGCTTCGTCGAGCTCGGTCGGGTCACCGACATGGTGAGCCTCCGTCGCCCGCTCGACATGAAAGGTCAGATCGACGGAGCCGTTTGCGGGGTGCCAGGAAAGAAACGGTGTGGTGGGTCCGGGCTGCCAGCCGGTCTCCTCGAGACACTCAC
>Ga0181594_10000346_pt1 | contig 41467 bp, 40 predicted proteins | sample 071ome_18_FD_145603 | JGI IMG/M metagenome (GOLD analysis project Ga0181594, IMG submission 145603) | Coastal salt marsh microbial communities from the Groves Creek Marsh, Skidaway Island, Georgia - 071413BT metaG (spades assembly) | ecosystem: Environmental > Aquatic > Marine > Intertidal zone...
GCTTTGGCCCGCAAGCCACTCGGCCAAGTCCTCCTCCTCGTCGGAGGAGTAGTAGGCCGGAGGCTCGTAGTCCGGCGCTTCGGTACGAATGTTGCGGTACTCCGCCATACCGGTACCGGCCGGGATCAGCTTGCCAATGATGATGTTCTCCTTGAGGCCGTGCAGCGAATCCGACTTGGACTCGATGGCCGCTTCGGTGAGCACCCGTGTGGTCTCTTGGAACGACGCAGCTGACAGCCACGAATCGGTCGCAAGTGACGCCTTGGTGATGCCCATCAGCATGGGACGGCCCTCGGCCGGCTTGCCGCCTTCCTCGACCACCTGACGGTTGGTGTCGGTGAAGAGCTTGCGATCGACCTGATAGCCGGGAAGGAAGTCGGTGTCGCCCGGCTCAGAGATCAGAATGCGCTTGGTCATCTGCCGCACGATCAGCTCGATGTGCTTGTCGTGAATCGACACGCCCTGATCGCGGTACACCTTCTGCACCTCGTTCACCAGGTACTCCTGCGTGGCGCGTACACCCTTGATCTCGAGCAATTCCTTCGGGTCGCGGGCACCCTCGACGATTGCATCGCCGGCCCGAACCTCTTGCCCATCGGTGACCTCGAGGCGGGTTCCCGAGGCGATCGTGTACTGATCTTCGTCGCCGTCGTCGGCGACGATCGTGATCTCGCGACCGCGACCGTCGTCTTCGCCCACTCGAACCACACCGGAGGTGCGGGCCAGGGTGGCCTTGCCCTTCGGAGTGCGAGCCTCGAACAGTTCGACCACGCGCGGCAGACCACCTGCGATGTCCTGCGCACCGGCGACGCCGCCGGTGTGGAAGGTCCGCATCGTCAGCTGGGTACCGGGCTCGCCGATCGACTGTGCGGCGATCACACCGACCGCTTCACCGAGTTCGATCGTGCCGCCGGTGGCCAACGACATACCGTAGCTCGCCGACGAGATGCCGAAGGCAGAGTCGTCGGTGAGCGGCGAGAGCACTCGGACCCGAGTGACGCCTTCGTCATCGCGGAGGGCTTCGAGGTCATCATCACCGACCATGGTGCCGCGCTCGATCGTGCGACCATCACTGAGCTCGACGTCGTCGGCCAGAACCCGACCGAAGAGGCGCGACTCGAGGTGGGTGCGCTTGTTGGCGGTGTCAGGCATGACGTCTTCGATCCAGATGCCCGGAACGGGTCCGGTGCGGTCGAATGGGTCTTCCTCGTTGATGATGAGTTCCTGGGCCACGTCGACGAGGCGACGGGTCAGATAGCCGGAGTCGGCGGTACGCAGCGCCGTGTCGACAAGACCCTTACGGGCGCCGGGCGTGGCGATGAAATACTCGAGCATCTTCAGCCCTTCGCGGAAGTTGCTCTTGATCGGGCGGGGGATCATGTCGCCACGGGGGTTGGCGACAAGACCACGCATACCGGCGATCTGACGGACCTGCATCATGTTTCCGCGAGCACCCGAATCGACCATCATGTTGACCGGGTTGAACTGCTGGCTCTCGAGTCCGTCCTTCATCCGGTTGGTGACTTCTTCGGTCGCCTCGGACCAGACCTCGACCTCCATCTGCCGACGTTCACCGTCGGTGATGATGCCGCGACGGAACTGCTGCTCGATCTTGTCGGCCTGCTTCTCGTGACGGTCGAGAATCTCGCCCTTCTCCGTCGGGGTCGCAACGTCGTCGATCGAGACCGTGAGACCCGACTTCATTGCGAAATGGAAGCAGAGGTCCTTGATCGCATCGAGGCTGACCGCGACGGCTTGCTTGTCGAAACCACGAGCGAGCGTGTCGACGATGGTGCCCATCTCCTTCTTGCTGATCTTCGCGTTGACGTACGGGTAGTCGACCGGAAGGGTCTCGTTGAAGAAGACTCGACCCACCGTGGTTTGCTCGTACTGCGCAGCCGCACCATTGGCGGGACTGATCATGAGATCGGGAATACGGAACTGGATCGGCGCGTGAACCGCAACGTCTCCTCGCTCATAGGCGGCGGTCAATTCGTCGACGTCACGGAATACGCGACCGGCACCGGTGGCGTCCTCGACCAGATCGGTGAGGTAGTACGCACCGATGATCATGTCCTGGGTCGGCGTGACCAACGGCCGACCGTTTGCAGGGCTGAGCACATTGTTCGCGCTGAGCATGAGCACGCGCGCCTCGGCTTGAGCCTCGGCCGACAGGGGCAGGTGCACTGCCATCTGATCGCCGTCGAAGTCGGCGTTGAACGCCGTGCAGACCAGCGGATGCAGGTTGATCGCCTTGCCCTCGACGAGCACCGGCTCGAAGGCCTGAATGCCGAGCCGGTGCAGCGTTGGCGCCCGGTTGAGGAGCACCGGATGCTCCTTGATGACATCCTCCAGCACGTCCCACACCTGCGGTCGGCGACGCTCGACCATCCGCTTGGCCGACTTGATGTTCTGGGCGAGTTCTTCATCGACCAGGCGCTTCATCACGAACGGCTTGAAGAGCTCGAGCGCCATGATCTTGGGCAGACCGCACTGGTGGAACTTGAGCGTCGGGCCGACGACGATGACCGAACGGCCCGAATAGTCGACCCGCTTTCCGAGCAGGTTCTGACGGAAGCGGCCCTGCTTGCCTTTGAGCATGTCGGACAGCGACTTGAGCGGCCGGTTCCCGGGACCGGTGACCGGACGACCGCGGCGACCGTTGTCGAACAGTGCGTCGACCGCCTCCTGGAGCATCCGCTTTTCGTTGTTGACGATGATCTCGGGTGCACCAAGGTCGAGGAGACGCTTCAACCGGTTGTTGCGGTTGATGACGCGACGGTACAGATCATTGAGATCAGAAGTGGCAAAGCGACCACCGTCGAGCTGCACCATCGGACGAAGTTCCGGCGGAATCACCGGCACGACATCGAGGATCATCGCTCGTGGATCGTTGATCCGACGCCCATACTCGTCACGGCGGTTGAAGGCGGCGACGATCTTGAGGCGCTTGATGGCCTTCTGCTTGCGCTGCGCGCTGAGACCCTTCTCCCCTTCGGGTGGATCGATCTGGGTGCGGAGCTTCTGCTCTTCGTCGTCGAAATCGAGGTGCTCGACGAGGCGGGCGATGGCATCAGCACCCATGCCACCGTCGAAGTAGTCACCCCATCGGTCCTGGAGCTCGCGCCACAGCATCTCGTCTTCGATGATCTGGCGACCGTGCATGGACTTGAACTCGTCCCAGGCCCGATCGAGGATCTCCTTTTCGAACTCGAACTGTTCGCGGATTTCGGCCAGGTCCTTGTCGGCCTGCCGGCGAGCCGCCTTCAGCTCGGTGTCCTTGGCGCCCTCGCCCTCGAGTTCGGCAAGTTCGGCCTCGAGTTCCTCACTCCGACGGGCCAAGTCGAGCTCCATGTCGCCGTCGATCGCGGCGCGCTCACCGATGACATCGGCCTCGAGCGACGGAAGATCGGCATCTCGACGCTCCTCGTCGACGGAGATCACGAGGTTGGCTGCGAAGTAAATGACCTTCTCGAGCTGCTTGGCCTTGAGTTCTTCCTTGGGCTCGGTGCCCATGAGCAGATATGCGAGCCAGGAGCGGGTCCCACGCAGGTACCAGATGTGCACAGCAGGCGCAGCCAACTCGATGTGGCCCATACGCTCGCGCCGAACTTTCGAGCGGGTGACTTCCACACCGCAGCGCTCACAGATGATGCCCTTGAACCGAACACGCTTGTACTTGCCACAGGTGCACTCCCAGTCCTTCGTCGGACCGAAGATCTTCTCGCAGAAGAGTCCGTCCTTTTCGGGCTTGAGCGTGCGGTAGTTGATGGTCTCGGGCTTCTTCACCTCACCGTTGGACCACATGCGAATCGAATCGGCGGTGGCGAGCCCGATCTTCAGGTTGGAGAAGTCGTTTACGTCGAGCATTGGTTACTCCCTCTTCTTCTCTCTGGCCTCAGCCACGGGCTGCGCGAGCAGCGGCACGGGCAGCGTCTTCCTCGTCGGATCCGCGTTCGGGTCGCTGGAGGTCGATGCCCAGCTCCTCGACCGTTCGGAACGTCTCCTCGTCGAGCTCCCGCATCTCGATCTCTTGGCCGTCTTTCGAGAGCACCTCGACGTTGAGACACAGTGCCTGCATCTCCTTGATGAGCACCTTGAACGACTCGGGAATGCCTGGCTCCGGAATGTTCTCACCCTTGACGATTGCCTCGTAGACCTTCACACGGCCGAGAACATCGTCGGACTTGATGGTGAGCAACTCCTGCAACAGGTAAGCCGCACCGTAGGCCTCGAGCGCCCACACCTCCATCTCGCCGAACCGTTGACCACCGAACTGCGCCTTCCCGCCGAGCGGCTGCTGCGTGATCATCGAGTACGGGCCGGTCGAGCGGGCGTGGATCTTGTCGTCGACCAGGTGGGCGAGCTTCAAGATGTAGACGTACCCGGTCATGATCGGGTTGTCGAAGGCTTCGCCGGTGCGCCCGTTGTAGAGGACCTGTTTGCCATCGTCTTGGATCAAGCGGGTCTCGCCATCGGTCGACTCTGGGTTGAGGTTCTTCAAGATGTCGACGATCACGGGCTTGTCGCCGGCGAGTTCTTTCTCGTCCCACTTCGCACCGTCGAACACCGGGGTCGCGATGAAGGTCGACGGGGTGGTGGTCGGACGTGTCTTGGACTCGGTTCCGCGAATCGGCACATCGCCGACTGCTTCACCGTCGATGTCCCAGCCCCAACGGGCTGCGTAGCCGAGGTGGGCCTCCAGCACCTGCCCGACATTCATGCGCGAGGGCACACCGAGCGGGTTCAAAATGATGTCCACGGGCTGACCGTCGGCGGTGTAGGGCATGTCCTCGATCGGCAGGATCCGCGAAATGACGCCCTTGTTGCCGTGACGACCGGCGAGCTTGTCGCCCACGCTGATCTTGCGCTTCTGGGCGACATAGACCCTGACGAGCTGGTTCACGCCGGGATTCAACTCGTGAGAGTCGTCACGATTGAAGACCTTGACGTCGATGACCTTGCCGACCTCACCGTGCGGAACCTTCATCGAGGTGTCGCGCACCTCCCGGGCCTTCTCGCCGAAGATGGCCCGCAGCAGTCGCTCTTCAGGGGTCAGTTCGGTTTCACCCTTCGGGGTGACCTTGCCCACGAGGACGTCACCCGGGCCAACTTCGGCTCCGATGCGGATGATGCCGCGCTCATCGAGGTCGGCGAGAATCTCCTCACTCAGGTTGGGGATGTCCCGCGTGATCTCCTCGGGCCCGAGCTTCGTGTCGCGCGCATCGATCTCGTGCTCCTTGATGTGAATCGACGTCAGCACGTCGTCCTTCACCAGACGCTCGGAGAGGATGATGGCATCCTCGAAGTTGTAGCCCTCCCACGGCATGAAGGCGACGAGCAGGTTCTTCCCGAGCGCGAGTTCACCCAGGTCGGTCGACGGTCCGTCGGCGAGCAGTTGGCCTTTCTTCACCTTGTCACCGGCGGCCACACGGATCTTCTGATTGATGCAGGAGTCTTGGTTGGACCGGGCGAACTTCTTGAGTCGAATCGTCTGCTGCCCGAGCTTCTTGTAGTCGACGATGATGTGGTCGCCGTCGAGTTCGACGATCGTGCCGTCATCTTCGGCCAACACCATGTCGGCAGCATCGGAGGCACAACGGGCCTCGATGCCGGTCCCGATGTACGGCGCTTCCGCCCGCAACAGCGGGACAGCCTGGCGCTGCATGTTGGCGCCCATGAGGGCCCGGTTGGCGTCGTCGTGTTCGAGGAACGGGATCAGCGCAGTGGCAACCGAGATGATCTGCTTGGGCGAGACGTCCATCATCTGGACTTCGTCGGGCGGCACCGAGGAGATCTCGGTGGTGGCGCCGAAGAACACTTCCTGTTCCAGCTGCAACCGAAGATCCTGGAGACTCGCAGCCTGGGGCGAACGTCGCACCAGCACGCGGTCGTTGACGAACGCGCCGTTCTTGTCGAGCGGGGCATTCGCCTGCGCAACGACGTACTCCTCTTCTTCGTCGGCGGTCAGGTAGACGATCTCGTCCGTGACCTTGCCGTTCTTCACCACTCGGTAGGGCGATTCGATGAAGCCGAACGGGTTCACGCGAGCGAACGATGCCAAACCGCCGATCAGGCCGATGTTGGGTCCTTCCGGTGTTTCGATCGGGCACATGCGGCCGTAGTGAGAGAAGTGGACGTCACGGACTTCGAAACCGGCCCGCTCACGGGACAGGCCTCCCGGACCGAGTGCCGAGAGCCGGCGACGGTGCGTAAGCCCCGACAGCGGGTTGACCTGGTCCATGAACTGTGAGAGCTGGGACGTACCGAAGAACTCCTTGATTGCAGCCACGACCGGGCGGATGTTGATCAGGGTCTGCGGCGTGATCGCCTCGACGTCCTGCGTGGTCATGCGCTCACGCACGACGCGCTCCATCCGGCTGAGACCGATACGCACCTGATTCTGGATCAGCTCACCCACACTGCGGATGCGGCGGTTGGCGAAATGGTCTTGGTCGTCGAGGCGGTATCCCGGCTCACCCTTGGCGAGGTTCAGCAGGTACGTGGTTGCAGCGAGCATCTCGGCCTGCGCGAGAACCGACTGGCTCGGATCCGGGCGTTCCAGATCGAGGCCGAACTGCTGCTGGAGGAAGTCGAGCTCAGGCCCGAGCTTGCGGTTGAGCTTGTAACGACCGACCCTGCTGAGGTCATAGCGACGAGGCTCGAAGAAGGCGTTGCGGAAGTAGGCCCGGGCCGACTCCACGGTCGGCGGCTCGCCCGGACGGGCCCGCTTGTAAATCTCGAGCAGGGACTCTTCCTGGGTGGGGGCGATCTCCCGGTCCTTCTCCCACTGCCCTTCGAGGAAGTCGAAGTGCTGGACGAAGCGGTCGAGGAACCCTGGCTCGTTCTCCTCGTCGTACCCGAGAGCGCGCAGGAGGGTGAACAGCGAGATGCGGCGTTTGCGCGCAACACGAGCTCCGGCGGTGACGTCCTTGCCCGGCTTCTGCTCGACGTCCATTTCGATCCACTCCCCCCGATAGGGATGGATCGTTCCGGTGACGAGCTGATGCTTGCTGAGATTCCGGAGGCGGAACCGCTCACCCGGCTGGAAGATGACACCGGGGGAGCGCACGAGCTGCGACACGACGACTCGTTCGGTGCCGTTGATGATGAACGTCCCCTTGTCGGTCATCATGGGGAAGTCACCCATGAAGACCGTCTGTTCCTTGATCTCGCCGGTGTTGGCGTTCATGAAACGGGCGCGCACGAAGATCGGCGCGCTGTAGGTCATGTCCTTTTCCTTGCACTCTTCGACCGAGTGCTTCGGCGGCGGGCGCAGATCCTCGTCATCGGGATCGAACTCCAACTCGAGCTGAAGTGTCTCGGTGAAGTCTTTGATGGGCGAGATATCCCGGAAGGTCTGAGCAAGACCTTCGTCGAGGAGCCAGGTGAAGCTCTCCCGTTGGATGGCGATGAGGTCAGGAAGTTCGAGAACTTCCTCCAAGTTGCCGAATGAGTACCGTTCGCGTTGCGCAGCGCGTGTGGTCACGAGGACTCCTGAGGAATCGTGGAAAGGGACGCCAAACGGCCGCCGAAGCGCGACGAACCACTCAGGAGAGAGTGGGGAGAAGCGCGACGACGACCACGTTACGACTTAGACTAGCCGCGCCCCGAGGCTCTTAGCAACTCACAGGCAACCTTGCAAGCACCCCCTTCGATTCGGCGGTGCTTCGATTGGGGCCCTCAGGGCCGCAACATTCGCGAACAGTAGGAAACCATCTCGGATCGGTCAAGGGGTTCCGCAATCAGCAACCTGACTGTCATATCCGTTCGCGCCTGATTTTCATGGCTGCGTGAAGCGGAGACGTTCTCGTGCCGATGCTTGGATGCCAGCATCGAGCCCGAGGTGTTCGAAGTAGCCAGGGTGGTCGTTCCACCGATCGCGTATGCCGTCGAGCGTCATCCGCATCACCGGACGGGGTGAACCGAGCATCGCATCGAGATCGAACATGGCGGGGTCGTGCCCTGCGTTGCGCAACTCGGTCGAGAAATGATCGATCCGCCCCTGGGGCTGATGCTGGGCCGAGATCTCGTAGTCGTCGAGCACGTACGAGTCGGCGACGCCGGCGATCGCCAGCATCGTCATGGCAGTGATACCCGTGCGATCTTTCCCAGCGGTGCAGTGGAAGAGAATCTTCTCACCGTTGGCCACCGCCTCGACCATCGTCTTCAGGTAGCCGGTGAACGACTCGAGCATTCGAAGGTAGCCATCGGCCATGTCAGCCCTGGTGTAGCTCGTGATATCGCCGTCGAGGATACGTTCGAACAACCCTTTCGGCATCGCAACCTGACTCGACATCGGCAGGTGGACGACGTCGACCTCGTCGGGCAGCCGGTTCGGGTTGTTGTCGACCTCGCTGTGGGTACGAAGATCGAAGACCTTCGAGATCCCGAGCATGCGGATCCGCTCGAGGTCGGCGCCGGAGGTTTCGTCGAGGCGGGCGCTGCGAAACACCTGGCCCCACCGGGTTTCATCACCGTCGACGGTGGGATAGCCGCCGAGGTCACGGAAGTTCCGAACACCATCCATGAACACGAGCCGTTCGGCTGCGACGGTGAAACCCCGCCCCGGGTCGAACAGGTGGACGTATGGCCGCCCGACCCGCGAAACGCTGACCTGGCCCGGCCCGTCGGGCTTGCGGACATCTGTGCCGGCGTCGATCGGGTCATCGGAGACAAAGACCGACACGTCCCGGCCCCCCCGCCACGTCACCAGCAGCTCGTCGCCGACGGGCCAGGCATTCACATGAGAGATCGGGGCAGACTCGTTGTTCGTCACAGTCGCACCCTAGGCGCGACGAAACCGGCCCCGTGAGGCCGGTTTCGCACGTGCTGATCATCCCACTGCGTGTGCAGTGGAATCAGAACTACTGAAGTTCGACGGTGCCGCCAGCAGCTTCGATGGCTTCCTTGGCCTTCTCGGCATCGTCCTTCGAGGCGCCCTCGAGGATCGGCTTCGGTGCGTTGTCGACGAGCTCCTTGGCTTCCTTCAGACCGAGACTGGTGAGGCCACGGACTTCCTTGATCACCTGGATCTTCTTGTCGCCGGCAGCGGTCAGAACGACGTCGAAGGAGTCCTTCTCCTCGGCCTCGCCACCACCGTCGCCACCACCGGCTGCAGGGGCAGCCATAACCGCAGCAGGTGCGGCGGCAGTGACATCGAAACGCTCTTCGAATGCCTTCTTCAGTTCGCTCAGCTCGAGAACGGTCATCGAACCGATCGCGTCGAGAATCTCTTCAGTCGTAGCCATGGCTACTCCTCCTCTTCAGTGTTGTCGCCGTCGGTTTCGCCGGCGTCGGCGGGTTCTTCGTCACCGACGGGTTCGTCGGTGGCAGTTGCCTCAGCGGACGCTTCGGCGGGGGTCTCGTCGGCCGGGTCGGCCAAATCGGATGGATCAGCGGCAGGCGCTTCACCAGCGCCTCCCTTTTCGATGAGCGCCTGGAGCGCGTACGAGAACTCTCGGGGCACGGCGTCGAGCAGGTTGACGAACTCGGCAAGCGGGGCTTGCAAGAGACCGGCAATCTGGCTGAGCAGGACCTCGCGGGACGGAAGCTCGGCCAACGCCTTGATGTCGTCAGCACTCAACACCACGCCGTCGAGTACGCCGCCCTTGAGCACGAGCTTGTCGTTGCCCTTGGCAAACTCCTTGAGCGCCTTGGCCACAGCCGCTGCGTCACCTGGGGCGCCATCGGCACCGGCATTGACGAACGCAATTGCGGTCGGGCCGCTCAGCATCTCGTCGGCAATCTCGATTCCGGCATCAGCTGCTGCAATCCGAACGAGGTTGTTCTTGTAAATCTTGTATTCGCCACCGGCATCGCGGAGCGCCTTGCGCAGCTCGGCAAGTTGCGGCACGTTCAGCCCGCGGTACTCGGTGAGGAGGGCACCGTCTGCTTCGTCGAGCTTCGTTCGAACCTCGTCGACGACGGCGACCTTTTCTGGTCTCGGGTCTTCCATCTCACCTCCTTTTTCTTTGTCGGGTTCCTCTCCGACGGAAAAGAACAGTGGGCGCCCACCGAATCGGCAAGCGCCCGCTCCGCCGCCCGAAGACGCCGGTCAGAGGTGCTCTCCTCGTCCGGCGAGCCAAGGCTCATTGGTTCTGCAAAGCAGAGCACCGGAGGTCTTCGGTGAACAAAGATCAGTTGTGTCCGAAAGGATAGGGCCGTCGACCGGAAATCGAAACGGGTCAGGCGTCCGAACCGGTAATCCCGGCGGGCTCGATGCGAACACCGGGGCCCATGGTCGAGGACACGACGACCTTCTTCACGTACTTGCCTTTGGCCGAGGCTGGTTTGACTCGCTCGAGTTCGCCCACGAGGGCTCGAAGGTTCGTGAGCAACGCAGCGTCATCGAAGCTGACCTTGCCGATCGGCACATGGACGTTGGCGAACCGATCGGTGCGGTACTCGACCATGCCCCCCTTGAACTCGTTGATGGCCTTCACCACGTCGGGGGTCACCGTGCCGGTCTTCGGGTTCGGCATGAGCCCGCGCGGGCCGAGGACTCGGCCGAGCTTGCCGACCGTGGGCATCATGTCGGGGGTCGCGATCGCGATGTCGAAATCGGTCATGCCACCCTCCACCTCAGCGGCGAGATCATCGGCGCCGACATGCTCGGCGCCGGCTTCACGGGCCGCGGTTGCCGCTTCGCCCTGGGCGAAGACTGCAACGCGAACGTCCTTACCAGTGCCGGACGGAAGCGCCACCGTGCCGCGGATCATCTGATCGGCCTTTCGCGGGTCGACGCCAAGGCACACCACGACGTCGACGGTCTCGTCGAACTTCTTCGTGCCGAACGATTTCACGATGCGTATGGCTTCGCTGTCGGAGTGCAACCGGTCGCGGTCATAGGTGCGGGTGTTGTCGGTGTACTGCTTGCTCTTCGCCATGGAGTGGCTCCCTCTGTGTTCACGCCGCCCGGCGAGGTCGTCCGGTACGAGCGCTGGGCCGACTTGGCCCGTAGTTCTTGTCCTCTCGGAGGAACCACCCCCCGAACGGATCTGTGGTTCAGATGACCTTGATACCCATCGATCGGGCGGTGCCTGCGACCTGCTGTTTGGCTCCCTCGAGGTCGATCGCATTCAGATCGGGCATCTTGAGTTCTGCGATCTCGGTCACCTGCGCATCGGTGATGGAGCCGGCGACTTCGCGTCCGGGGTCGTTGGCCGCTTTCTCGAGGCCTGCAGCCTGACGAATCAGGAACGGGGTAGGCGGGGTCTTGAGAACGAACGAGAAGGACCGATCCTCATAGATCGTGATCTCGACCGGCACGATCTGCCCGCGCTTGTCCTCTGTCTTTGCGTTGTAATCCTTGCAAAAATCCATGATCGCGACACCGTGCGGACCGAGTGCCGTGCCGACGGGCGGTGCAGGCGACGCCTGCCCGGCGGGGATCTGGATCTTGACGACAGCAGCGACCTGCTTCTTGGCCATGGGTGTTTCCTCGCGAGAACTGTGGGCCCGTCATTCTGGGCCGGATACGAACGCGCGCCAACCTGCGCGCTAGGAGATTTGGCGGCCCGAGCGAGCGCCGCCGCTGATCAAAGTCGGGCGACCTGCGCGAACTCGAGCTCGACCGGGGTCTCGCGACCAAAGATGTTGACCAGCACCTTGACCTTCAGCTGGTCCTCGTTGATCTCGATGATTTCACCCGAGAAGTCGGCGAACGGACCTTCTTTGACCCGCACGGTCTCGCCCATGTCGTACTCGAACATCGGCTTGGACTTCTTGGTGGCCTCTTGCGTGCGGTCCGCTTCGACACCGAGGAAGTTCTCGACGTCACGGCGTCGCATTGGCGAAGGCTTCCCGCCCTGGTTGACGAACCCCGTCACGCCCGGCGTGTTGCGGATGACGTACCAGGCGTCGTCGTCGAGCGTCGTCCGACACAGGAGGTAGCCCGGGAAAAGCTTCTTCTCGGTCATCACCTTCTTGCCGTTCTTGAACTCGGGAATTTCACGAGTCGGGATGACGACTTCGTGGATGCGATCCTCCATGTTCATCGACGCAGTGCGGGCTTCGAGATTCTGCTTGACCTTCTTTTCGTAGCCCGACTGGGTGTGGAGCACGAACCAGCGGCCCGGCCGGTCGTAGGGGCTGACGTAGCGTTCCTCGGCGCCATCGGCACCGGCGAGAAGCTCGTCTTCGTCGATGACGTCGACGTCACCGTCGGCGGAGTCGCCTGCTGCGCCACCAGTCCATTCGTTTGCGAGTCCTGCCCCAACCGGAGCGGTCGAAGCGGACGTTGCCGTCTCGGGCACGGTGTCCTCGCCAGCATCGGGAGTGTGTTCTTCGGTGGTGAAGTCGTCAGTCATGATCTCTGTTCGAAAAGTTCGAGGATGAAGGTCGAGAACAGCCAGTCGAGGCCGTAGATCAAGGCCCCCATGAACACGATCGTCACGAGCACGACGATCGAATAGTTGACGGTCTCTTCACGGGTCGGCCACGCGACCTTGCGGAGCTCGGCCCGCACTTCGCGCAGGAACTGGCCGAAGCTGGCACGTTCGCGCGGCGCAGCCGGCTCTTTGCGAGCGCGTACGGGCGCGCCGTCGGCATCGATCTCGCCCTGTTTTTGGAGCATTCGTTTTTGCTGCCGGTTCATCGACATGATGCAAATCCTTGGATGTGTGCGGGGCCTCGCCGGACGACGAAACCTCCATGGCAGGGGCGGAGGGACTCGAACCCCCAACCGCCGGTTTTGGAGACCGGTGCTCTACCAATTGAGCCACGCCCCTGAGAACGATCTCTGAGGCTACCACCGCGATCGACGGGCGAAACCTGCGAGAATCGGCAAGGAGCGAGCGTTCAACCAGCCGGTCGGAGCACGCGACGGTGGCGAGCCGCGAGAACGATGACCCCCGCTGCGGCGGCAATACTGCCGATCGTGGCTGCCGCCGCCACCGGAACCCGCGCCGCTGGACGACCGTCGGCAACGTCGAGCCGAGCGAGAATCTCACCCTCGAGTTGTGGCGAAACGATCACGGGATGATCGGCAAGACTGCGCAGCGTCCGACGCAGCCGGCGATACCCGGCGACCTCGGCCTGACACCGCAGGCATGACTCGACATGGGCACCGACAGCGGGGCTGAGCACGTACTGCTCGTCGACTGCGGCGAGGTCGTCGGCAACTGCGTCGCAGGCAGCTGGGCGGGATTCAGACAGCATGGAGGTTCTCTCCGGGAAGTGGGAAGACCTGCTCGCGCAGACGTCGACGAGCTCGATGAAGTCGGACCTTGGCCGCACTCACCGAGATACCGAGTTCGTCGGCGATCGCCTCGTGCGGCAAGTCGTAGACGTCTCGCAACACGATCACCGAACGAAGCCGAGGTGGAAGATCGTGGATCGCTGCGTCGAGCGCCTGCCGGAGCGCGGTCGCCTCCACCGCTTGCTCGGGATCCCTGTCGGGATGGGCTTCGACGACATCGTCGTCGAAGAGCACCTCGGTGCGCTGGCGGCCCTTGCGTGAGTTGAAGGTGGAGGCGCAGTTGGCGACGATGCGATAGAGCCAGGTGCTGAAGCGAGCATCACCTCGAAATCGGCTGATGCTTCGATAGGCCCGAAGGTAAGCGTCTTGTACCACGTCGGATGCATCCTCTTCGTTGCCGGTGAGCCGGAACGCCAACCCGAATGCATCGCGATGGGTGAGCCTGACCAGTTCGTCGAACGCTTCGCGCTCGCCGGCGACGGCCCGCTCGACCAGTGCGGTCATGGCGGGATCAGCAGTATTGGACCTCTCGAACCGGCCCGGGTTACGTGACGAGTCTGTGACGATGTGGAGACGATGTGGTGCTCGTGTCATCGACACCGTCTCCTTTGTGGTCTCGAGAGCCTGGTAGCGACGGACAGATTCGAACTGTCGACCTCTCGATTATGAGTCGAGCGCTCTCACCAACTGAGCTACGTCGCCATGGTTCGTACGACGAGTCGAACCGACGAGCTCCCTGTCAGAATTGAACTGACGACCTTCTCCTTACCATGGAGACGCTCTGCCGACTGAGCTAAGGGAGCAGGCCTCCGAACGAGCGCTCGGAGCGACGGCAATGATGCCACGCAGCGGTCGGGTTCCCAACCCGACAGCCGGCCTCGACCCTGTTGCCCCCCGCCGACACAGCCAGGGTGGCGTCGGGAAGCGTTACTCTCTCGACCACATCGACTCAAGTTCTGGTCGGCCCGGCCGAAAGGATCCCTATGCGATTCGAACGTCTAGTCATCGATGCCGATGAGACGGCGTTCGCATTGGATTTCCACCCCAAGCTCACCATCATCCCGGGCGTCGGGCAACTCGAGCGAGAGGGCCTGATCAACGAGTTGGTCGGCAGTCTTGGTTCCGGCCGCACCGGCGTGCATGCAGAGGTGTCGGCCGACAACGGCGGCCACTTTGCGATCTTCCGGCCACGCGGCGCTCGCGCTCGTGTCGTCGATGTCGACGCCGCTACCGATGTGAGCTCCAACTTCACCGACGCCGAAGGTCACATCGATCTGTTGGCTGTTGCCGGTATCTCGACCCGCGACGCAAAGCGGGCCATCCGGTTGACCAGTCGTGACCTCGACGCTGCCGCCCACCACACGCAGGTGATCCGACGTCTTGCCACCCTCGATCCCGAGACGTTGTGGGAAGCAGCCGACGCAGCGAGGGAGAGCGAACACAGCCTCGAGCATGCCGCCACGTCGAGCGGTTCGTCCCCCGAGGACGCCACCGTCGTCAGTCGTATCGAGGAACGCCACGAACGCTTCGAAGCAGCCCAGCGAACCGCCGAAGAATCTCGCCGAGTGTCGTTCATCGCAGGTCTCATCACCGCCCTTGCCCTGATCCCGATCGCGATCTTCCTCGGCCCACAAACCACGCTGCTGTTGGCAATCATTGCGGCCCTGATGCTCACCGTCTCACTCTTCCGAAACTACCGAGTGCTCCGGGCCCACAAGGCGGAGATGGCCGCGCTGGCAGAGGCAGGCGCCCAGTCGTACCTCGGGTTCCACATGCAACGGATCGACGGGCTCATCGGCAGCGGGAAATCGCGACAACAGCTCATCGAGACAAAGGCCCGCCACGACGAGGCGCTCGCGCGGTGGGCCGAGCTCGCCGGCGACATCGGCTTCGACTGGGCGTTCGAGCATCGCGACGAGATCGAGGCGCTCGCCAGCGCCATCGCCGGGGGACACGATTCGGGAATATCGACGGAGGTCGACGACACCGACGACTCCACCGACTACGCCCGCGCAATCATGCAGCGTGTCGATGACGCAAGCACGTTCGGGCCCGACGGCGAACGTCTGCCGCTCATCCTCGATGACGCGCTCTCCGGTCTGACGGCAGAACTGAAGGCCCAGATCATCGAGATCCTCGTGCAGGTCTCCAACGAGCACCAGATCGTGTTGTTGACCGAGGAGCACGACATCGCTTCGTGGACTCGCAACGGTGCCGCCACTGGCGCGATGTCGATCATCGAGCCGAGCACGGTGCAGACGGCTTCTGGTTGACCGTCGACAGTGGCGCGATCTCCGGGTCGTGATGTCTCCTTCGAACGTCGAGCCCTGCGGCAATGGACGGACCCCTCTATGGTCTCCGCATGCCCGATTTCGAAACGCTGGACTGCACTGCCGAGGGTCGGGTCGGCCGACTGAGACTCAACCGGCCCGAGAAACTCAACCCGCTGAGCACCCACTGCCTCGAGGAATTGGTGGCGGCCGCAGACTGGTTCGACGGTCTCGCCGAGGTGCGCGTGGTGATCGTGCACGGGGCCGGGCGGGCATTCACAGCTGGTGCCGATCTCGCTTCGTTCGGCGGTCCGACCGGCACACTCCCGCGCCACGCAGCCGATGCCGGGCGTCGCATGGCCGAGGCGATCGAGGCGATGCAGGCTGTCACGATCGCAGCGATCCACGGCCACTGCATCGGTGGCGGTGTCGTCCTGGCTGCAGCCTGTGACTTGCGAGTCGCCGCCGAGTCGACGAACTTCGCGATACCTGAAGTCGATCTGGGCATTCCACTGGCGTGGGGTGGTATCCAACGGCTGGTCCGTGAGATCGGTCCCGCAGCCACCCGCGAACTCGTCATGACGTGTCGGTCGTTCAGCGCCCGAGAGGCGCACCTGCGCGGCATGGTCAACACGGTGTCGAGCGACGATGCCTACCTGCATGATGCCGAGGAGTTGGCGCGAGCACTTGCCGAAAAGTCGCGCCTCACGTTGCGCGCCACCCTCATGGCAGTCGACGCGGCCGCTGAAGCATTGGTGTCGACCGCCACAGCCTGGTCCGATGCCGATTCGCTCGTCAATGCCCTCCACGACGAGGAGTCGCGTGCAGCCGGTGCGGCCTATCTCGCCGAACGAGGCCGCTAGAGCGGCTGTGCATCGCCCACGTCGTACCGAACGACCTCGCGACTGATCAGCGCACCCAACTGCTGCATCGCTTCGCGGTAGGTCGACATGTGCGGCGCTCGGGCATGCGCTGCCAACGCAGCCTCGTCATCCCAGATCTCGAACAGATGTTGCACCCCTGGCTCTTGGGTGTCGTTGGAGAAGACGTACGCCTGACAGCCGACTTCGGCTCGAACCTCCTCCATGAGCGGGCCCTGCAGCGCAACGACGGCGTCGAGCTTGTCAGGGTCGAATCTGAATGTTCCGGCGACGATGAGCATGGGTCCAGGTTCTAGTCGCCAGACTCGTGGCGTGCTGAAGACGAAACGCGCCGCGACGCTCGCACTGGTTGCGTTCGTCGTGCTCGGAGCGACCGATGGAGCCCTCGGTCCCCTGTGGCCTTCGATGCGCGACACATTCGGCCGCTCCGACGGGCACTTCGGTCTGATCTTCGCCGGACTCGCCGGCGGCTACATGACGGCGTCGGCAGGGTCGGGCCACCTGACCGATCGGTTCGGTGCAACCGCAGTCATCCGAACCGGCGGTGCACTCGCGGCGGGCGCACTCTGGTGGATCGGCGTCGGCTCGAGTTGGGTCGGGACACTGCTCGGCTTCCTCATCCTCGGCCTCGGAAACGGTCTGCTCGACGCTTCGATCAACACATGGGTGGCGGTGAGTCGGGGCAGCCGGGCGATGGGCCTGATTCATGGGTTCTACGGGGTCGGGGCCGCAATCGGCCCGATCGTCGCGGTTGCGTTCGTCGCCAACGGTGGCCGGTGGGGCACGCCGTTCCTCATCCTCGGCTCGATTCAGTTGCTCGTTGCGTTCGTCACGCTCAGCACCGCTCGGGGCTTCGATCTACCGATCGACGACGACCAGATCGCCTCGACCGGCACTGCAGACCCCGCCGATTCGGGCCGACTGCTCGCCCTGCTGTTGTTCTGGTTCTTCCTCTACGTCGGGGTCGAGGTGGGTGCCGGGCAGTGGAGCTTCACGTTGCTCACCGAAGCCCGAGGGGTGTCCGAGACCACCGGTGGCTGGTTCGTCTCGGCGTACTGGGGTGGCCTGACCATCGGCAGATTTGCCATGGCGTGGCTCGGAGACCGCATCACGCCCGAGGTGCTGATGAGTCGAGCCTCGGCACTGGGTATCTTCGGTGCGCTCATCCTCGTTCTCGATCCGGGGGGCCTGGGCGGCTCGGCTCTCCCCATCCTCGGGCTGGCGTTCTCGGTGATGTTCCCGGTGGTGGTCAATCGAACACCGGTATATCTCGGCTCTCGGAACGCCGCTCGGTTCGTCGGCTACCAGTTCGCCGCCGCATCGCTTGGCGCCATCATGGTGCCCGCCGGGATCGGCCTGCTCGCCGATCGAACCAGCAGCGAAGCGCTCGCACCGGTGGCGCTCGTCACCTGCATCGCAATGGCCACGACATGGGCAACCGCGAGGGCGCTGGTCAGTCGACGGGCGTCGTGAGCAGACCGGCCCTGGTCGAGAGCGCAACCGAACGACGGGCTTCGTGCAACCGATGTCGTTCCAGCCCGTGGGTCATGAAACCGAACGACACGCCCGACACCGGATCCGCCCAGGCCAACTGACCCCGCGCACCACCATGTCCGAACGTCATCGGACTCACCGAATGACCATGGCCGCGGCCGTTGGCCCGCCCATCGTCACCGGCGAGGATGAAGGCGTGGGTGCGATTGGCCGCAACCCCCATGTGATCCTGGTGGGTCTGACGGACGACGGTGAGGGCATCCTGCTTGACCTCAGGGCGCAGAATCTCACCGTCATCGTGCAGGATCGCCTGGTACCACGAGGCAAACCCGCTGGCCGACGTGATTCCGCCACCGCCGGGTTGCCCCAGCGCTCGAACGCCCGGATCGTTGAACGACGTGAGCGCATCATCGGTGACCTCGGTGACCGGCAGGGCGACGCCGAAGTGCGCCTCGAACTCGGCCGGATCGATCGGCTCACCAACGCAATACACGTCGGTGATGTCACCCTGCTCGGCTTCCGGGATTGCGAGCCACCGGGGCTGCCCGGCCGGCTCCATGAGCCGCTCGGTGATGACATCGGCAAACGGCCGGCCCGAGACCTCTTCGATGACGTCGGCCAGGACCCAGTGGGCAGACGACGGGTGATACTCGAATCGAGTCCCGGGCTCCCAGGTCGTGTGCCACGAGCTGTAGCGCTGGAGGCGAGCCGATCGGTCGATCGCGATCCGAGGCGCCATCGGTGCCGCAGGGAAGCCTCCCTTGTGGAGGAGAACCTGCGAGACGGTGATTCGCTCCTTGCCCTTGGTCCCGAACGTCGGAAGGATCGACGCAACCGGGTCGTCGAGACTGAGCCATCCTTCAGCTGCGAGTTCCAACACCGTGAGGCTCACAGTCGGTTTGACTGCGGAATACGTGTGAAACCTCGCATCGTCACGCGCATCCCCGTACGCCTCGGCGAACACCACCTCGCCTTCGAAACCGACGGCGAGCTGGAAGCCGGGCAGACGGCCTTCATCCACTTCGCGACGGGCCCGTCCGAGTAGGTCGTCGAGACGAGACGGCACGATCGCAGCGGGAAGGTTCATGGGTCTGCGACGGTAGCCGTGCTCGACGGGTGGCCACGAGTTCCCACGACCGGTACGAGCGCCTTCATCGATCGATGTCGGATCGCTCCTTGCCAGACGCCAACCCCGTAGGCAAGGTGATCGACGAGTCGGAGTCCGACACCTCGCACGGGGTCGACGTGGCGTCCCGATCGTGCGTAGTCGGAGGCGGACACCCCGATGAGTGCAACGCCGACTCGACGGCGAAGTCGGCGCGAGGCGGCCCCGGCGAGAAGGGTGAACGGCCACCAGGCACGCACGAGCGCAGTGATGGTCGATCCGACCGCGTGCTCGACGGCCCTGACGGTGATCCCCGGTGGAGCCTCACCACCAAACGCAGCAACAACCCGGCGATGCACCAGCGCGACCGTCGCACACGCGACAGCGGGAAGCGCCCGGCGCGGCACAACAGCAGCAGCGACAAGCCCGAGCACGACCGGGGCCGGCGGCCGCGCCGGCGCTGCCGCGTCCCCATGCCGAGCCGCCAACGGTGCCGATGACGAGCCGTACGCAACGCGTTGGCAGAACCACGCCTGCCAATCGGACCGGGGGCGGTGCACGACGACGACCGAGGGGTCGTAGCGGATGACCCGACCATCGGCGGCAAGTCGCCAGATCAGGTCGACGTCCTCGCCGTGGCGAAGCGTCGAATCGAATCCTCCCTGCGCTCGGACGACGGCGGTTCGGAGCAGCAGTGTTGCGCTCGGGAGGAAGGCGACGACCCGCCCCGGGCCGACCGGCGAGGGAACTGGACCGAGATCGAGCGGCGAGAAGTTCTCTTCGTAGGCGGCGAGAAGTCCACGTCCCGGCGCCGACGCCACCCGCGGCGCCACGGCAACCACTTCGGGATCGGCGAAGTGGCCGAGAAGCGAGGCAATGTCGTCCACCGTGAGTTCGATGTCGGCATCGACGAAGACCACGTTCGTCGTGGTGACCTGTTCGAGGCCGGTCATCCTGGCTGCAGCCGGACCTTGCGGTGAGTCGTGGCGAATGAGGGTGACGCCTGGACCATCGAGGCGAAGTGGCACCGCCGAACCGTCGTCGACGACGATGATCGGGATGCCGGGCAGGCATTCGACGAGTCGGCGGGCACCCGCAGCGTCATCGAGCACCGGGGTCACGACCGTGACATCGTCGACGGCAACCGGCTCGACCTGCGGGTGGACGAGACCGCCGGAGAGCAGTCGACGCGCCAATCGTCGTTCGGCTTCGCCGCCTCCGACCGGCGCACCGCCGATCCAGCCGTCGACCGCAGCGGCACCTGCGTCACTGAGCCGAACTGCACGCAACGGCGCTCCGCCGAGTATCCGCCGTCCCCGATCGCTGCGATGAAGGTTGCCATCGACGATGAGCCTCAGTCCGCTGGGCGCAAGCACAGGTTCGGCCATGGGCGGTGACGGTAGCGTGGCGCTACGGCCCGCCGTGATCAGCCCACGAGATCACGGCGCTCGACGAGCAGCGCAGCAACCACGGTCATCGCAGCAGCGACCGCAAGCGTTGTCACGACGCCAAGCCACGGTGCTCCGAGGACGGCCGGCTGGGTGGCAACCAGGTGATGGAATGGTGACAGGGCCTGGAGCGGTCGACCCCACGACGCAATCGAGCCGACGATCTCGGCAGCGTAGGCAAAAACGACCAGACCTGCCGCCGCACCGATCGCAGTGCTGCGTCGTCCTGCCGCTGCGGCTACGAGCAAGGCGGCAGCACCGAACAACACACCGAACACCCACATCACGACCGACACCTCGACAAGACGACCGGCACCCAGGCCGAGGTCGACCATCGGGCCGCCCACGACGACCGTGAGCGCAGCAGCCACGACCGGGACTGCTGCGACCAGTGCAACCGCCGTCGCCGTCTCCACAACAATGCGCGTTCGAGTCGTCGGGCCGCTGACGACGAAGGACAGCCAACCGCGTTCATCCTCCCCGCCGAGCAGGGCTGCCGCTGCGTTGGCGGCGAGGAGCGCAGTCAGGACCGGCAACATGAGTGAATACAGCTCGGCGCTCATGAATCCCGGCCCGCTCGACAGCGACACGTCGCCGCCGATGAGGGCGCGAATCGGCTCTGGGTACTCCGCCAACAACTCGTCGAAGCTGGAATCGTCACGCACGACCGGGAAGACGGCGACCATCATCGAGACGAAGGCAACGGTGCCCGTTCCCCAGCCGACCAACGAACGGATCCGAAGCCGGAGAGCTCGGGTGAGGAACGGGGCACGGCTCACCGATCGACCTCCTCGTTGAGCGTGACGAACCCACTCTCGAGGGTCGCCTGCGATGTGGAGAAGTCGACGACCTCGAAGTCGGCTGCGGCTTTCACCAAGACATCGATCGGTCCGACCACCTCGATGTCGAGGCAAGAGTTGTCAGCCAGAACTCCGACAACGCCGGGAAGTCCGGCAAACGCCTCCCGGGGAGCAGCGTGCCCGAACTCGATCGACACGATGCGGCGACTCGAGCGAGCGAGCTCGTCGACCGGCCCGTCGAACACAGCCCTCCCCTCTCGCAGCACAACAACTCGGTCACAGACATGTTCGATGTCGCCGAGTACATGCGACGAGACGAAGACAGCAGCCCCCCGATCGGCGGCGGCTCGCAGCGCCGCCCAGAGCTCGCGTCGCACCAGCGGGTCGAGACCCGTGGCAGGTTCGTCCATCACGATCAACCGCGGATCGTGCATCAAGGTCAGCGTGATGGCGACTTTTTGCCGGTTGCCTCGGGAGAGTTCCGAGATGCGCTTGTTCGATTCGACACCCAACACACCTTCGATGTCGGCCCGCCGCCGTGCCGGTCCCCGGACCGACTCCCACCAGTCGAGCTGCTCGCCGACCGTCCAGCGCTCGTCGAGCGGTGGGTCGTCGGGCAAGTAGCCGACGCCGTCGCGCACCGCCGCTCGGGCGACATCACCGCCGGCGATCCTGGCCGAACCGGCAGTGGGGCGGATGAGGCCCAGCAACATCCGCATCGTGGTGGTCTTCCCCGAACCATTCGCACCGATCAGACCGACGATCTCACCGCGATCGACTGACAACGAGACACCATCCACCGCAGTCGTGTCACCAAAGCGCTTGGTCAGTTGGTCGAGTTGGAGAAGCGGAGCGATGTCTACAGCGTCGCACGCGTCACTGCGCAGGGGGAGGGACCAAGGTCCCGAAGCGGAGATTCAGCGCTCGAGGACACGGAGGAATGCAGCAGGTATGTCACTCGGCTCCTCGACTGTGGCGAGGGTGGCTCCCACCTGCCTTGCGAACGTCTCGGCATCGTCGGCATCGTCGGCTGGCGCCATGATGCACAACTCGTCGAGTCGCCGAGCGGCGGGAAGCGCATCGGCGCCGGTCGTGGCTCGACAATCCGACATCAGAATCGTGACCCGACGCTTCGCTCGCGACCGGTCGAGTTGGCGGGCTGCGGCGATGAGCGCACCGGCAAGGTCGGTCGTGCCCTGGCCCCGAAGTCGCAGCAGATCATCGACGACCCCGAGCGATGAGCGTGCGTCGTCCTGGCTCTTGACCGCAATCACCCGATCGGCGAACGCCAGCACGGACCAGTCCACCGGTGCTCGGTGTGCGCACGCCGCCGCAGCAACAGCGGCGGTTGCGAGCCGCTTTCCGCTCATCGAACCGCTCCGGTCGATGACGAGACACAGCGCCGTCGCCGGCTGGGTCCAGTGACGAACCCGAAGGTCAGCGGGATCGATCGCTTCGCCCGAGGCTCGTGCGTGCACGAGGGTGTCGATCGACGCCTCAAGATCGATGTCGCCGTCGACTCGATCGGCCGGCGACGACACCATCGAGCCCACACCCCGGGCCCGCACCGGTCCCGCTTTGGCAACATCGAGGACGAGTCGCCCGGCGAGGCGCGCGGCCAGGACTGCCAGCGTGCGATCGGTCGCGCTCCGCATCTGCGCAAGCAACGACAGGGCATGGTCGGGGTCGTCCGCTGCGAGTTCGGCGAGTGCGTCGTCGTCGATCTGGCCGACATCGGGGCTGATCTCTTCGAACTTCGGATCCCGGGCCAATTGCGGACGCGGGGTCATCCGTCGGTTCTCGTCGGCGAGCGCCTGCTGGGCGTCGTCGCCTTCGAGGGTCAGCGGGGCGCCGCTGTCGCCCCGTCCGGGGCGGTCGCTTTTCCCGAGTCGGTGTCGGCCTCTGCCTGCGGTTGCTCGGCTGCGAGTACGGCCTCCCACAGTTCGGTGATGACACCCTCGGGGGTTTTGTCGCCGCCCTCGTGCAGGCGGATGCGGCCGGACAGCGACGTCAGCGCCGCATCGAGCCCCAGATCGGCGTCGTGCACCGGCAGTCGCCGCATCGATGCGAGCTGATGGGCAACCTCGACGAGATCGATCGCTCCGCGAACCGATGAACCGACCCGAACATCGCCGTGGGTGCGTGTCGCACGCGTGATCGTGACCGCCCGCTTGCGAAGCGTGCGATCGTCGGTGGTGGTGTTGCGCACGACGATGTCGGACTCGTCGTCGAGGGATTGGTAGCCCATGGCGATCCGGCACATGCGGTCGTAGACGGCGCCCGACACTCGAGCGGTACCGATGTTGTCGAAGGGGTTCATGGCCGCCACGAGCCGGAACCCGTCGGCGGCATCGATCCGACCGAGCCGTGGCAGGGTGAGCTCCCCCTCGCTCATCACCGTGATCAGGAGGTTGACGGTCTCCTCCGGCACCCGATTCAACTCTTCGACGTACAGCAGCGAACCGTTGCGAAGCGCTTCGACGAGTGGACCGTCGATGAACACGTCTTCGACGTAGCCATCCTCCAGTACCCGTGACGGATCGAACTGACCGGCCAGACGGGCCGGGGTCAGCTCGGCGTTGCCCTCGACGAACACGAATCCGGTCCCTGCTGCGCTGGCAACCTCGCGGAGAATCGTTGACTTCCCGGTACCGGGTGGACCTTCGAGCAGCACGTGACGATCGGCGGCGAGCGCTGCCAACAGCACCTCGAGTTCGCGGCGACGGCCGACCACTCGCTCGCACAGCCCGCCGATGACAGAGGGATCGGTGAGGGCGGTCACAGGAATCGATTCAGTCGAAGGTGATGACGCCGCGGATGTTCTTGTTCGCCATCATGTCGGCGTAGCCCTCGTTCACCTGGTCGAGGGTGTACGTGTTGGTGATCATCTCGTCCAGCTTCAGCTGGCCTGCCTGGTACATCGACAGCAGGTGCGGGATTTCCTTGCGCGGTGCGGTGGAGCCGAACAGGCAGCCTTTCAACTCCTGGTTCATCATCGAGAACATGAACAGGTTGAGCTGAACGTCCATCTGGGCGGCGGGGGCCACCGCCGTGGCGACAACGGTTCCGCCCTTGCGGGTGAGGAACTGGGCCGGAGCGATCAAGTCGCCGGTGAGGACCGACGGGGTGAGGATCACCGAGTCGGCCTGCACGCCGTCGGTCAGACCGCCCACCAGTTCCATCGCCTCTTCCATCGACGGGGCCGAATGCGTCGCACCGAACTCCATTGCGCTCTCGCGCTTGAACTCGGACGGGTCGATGGCGACGATGTTTTTGGCCCCGGCAACCTTCGCCCCTTGGATGGCGGCCGTGCCGAGTCCACCGCAACCGACGACCACCACGGTGTCGCCGGCCGTGACCTCGGCCCGATTCACGGCCGAGCCGTAGCCCGTGGTGACACCGCAGCTGACGAGCGCAGCCGGACCGGCCGGCACGTCCTTTTGGATCTTGATGGCCGAATCGACACTCAACACCATGTGTTCGGCGAAGGTCCCGAGCTTGAGCAGCGGCGTGAGCGGATTGCCAGCAGCGTCGTGGTGACGGTGCGAGCCGTCGATCATGCCGGGCTCCATCAGTTTGGCACCGAGATCACACAGGTTCTGCTGGCCACGGGCGCACCACGTGCATTTCCCGCACGATGGGATGAACGAACAGGAGATCTGGTCGCCGATCTCGAACTCGGTGACACCGGGACCGAGTCCGATGACGGTGCCGGAACCCTCGTGACCACCGATGATGGGCAGTGGGACCGGCATGGTGCCGTCATGGGCGTGCTCGTCGGAGTGACACATGCCAGCAGCACCCGTCTTGACGAGGATCTCCCCCGCCTTCGGCTCGTCGAGCTCGATCTCTTCGACGCTCCAGTCGGCGCCGACCTCACGCAGCACTGCGGCACGGGTCTTCATCTCGGTCTCCTCATCGCTGGCGGGGAACGGCCAGAAGGTACCAGCGGCTGCGGTCGCAGGACAGTTCGCCGGGCGCAACCGGCCTGACTACCGTGCGGCCATGCCCGATGAACGTGCTCCCGACACCGACGACATGGTGGTGGTCAAGACGTCGCGATCCCCGGAGGAACTGGCCGACCGGTTGGGGGTGTGGCTCGCCGAGATCACGGGAGACCCGTCGGCAACCGTGACCGATGCATCGTCACCGGATGCCAACGGCATGTCGAGCGAGTCGGTCTTCTTCAATGCCTCGTTCAATGACGAGTCCGGGTCGTTCGTCGCCCGTCTTGCTCCGGCGGACGACGACGTCCCCATCTTCGCCGAGTACGACCTCGACAAGCAGGCTCGCGTCATCGGGCTGGTCGCCGACCGCAGTGACGTGCCCGTCCCGACGGTGCGCTGGAACGAACCCGACCCGAGCCATCTCGACGTGCCGTTCTTCGTGATGGAGAAGGTCGACGGTCGGGTCCCGCCCGACATCCTCCCGTACCCGATGGACGGTTGGGTTCGTGATCTCACCGATACCGAGCGTCGAGCGCTGCAGGACAAGAGTGTCGCCGTCCTCGCCGGCATCCACTCGATCGACATCAGCGACGGCTCGGCCGCGTTCCTTCAGGCCGATGCGACGCTCGGGGCCACGCCGCTCGAACGACACTTCGCCCAGGAGAAGGCGTTCTACGAGTGGATGGTCGACAGCGCAGGACGACGGTTCCCCACGATCGAGCGGGCCCACGCCTGGATCGAGACGAACTGGCCGGACGAACAGCCGAGTGCGATCTCGTGGGGCGACGCTCGGATCGGCAACATCATGTACGCACACGACAGCACCGACCCGGTCTCCGTTCTCGACTGGGAGATGGCGACCATCGCACCGCCCGGTCTCGACGTCGCCTGGATGTGTTTCCTGCATCGCTTCTTCGAGTTCGTGTTGCACAAGTACGGCGTCGACACGCTGCCCGAGATGCTCCGACCCGAAGACGTTCGCGAGACCTATGGCGCGTTGACGGGGGTCGATGTGGGGGATCTTCGTTTCGAGCTCGTCTACACGGCTGCCCGCCACGCGTCGATCATGGCGAGGGTGCACGCCCGGAGCGTGCATTTCGGAACCGAAGAGTGGACCGACGACCCCGACGACGCGTTCCGCTTCAAGGAACTCTTGACCGAGATGCTCGCCGACTGATCAGGCACCAACCCATCGACTGGCTACCTGCCGACGAACGGGTCACGGAGTGGCGGTCATGCCGCCGTCTACCGGAATCACTGCGCCGGTGATCGCAGCAGCAGCCGGCGAGCAGAGCCACGCAATAGTGGCGGCAATCTCCCCCGGATCGATCAGTCGACCGAGGGGTTCTTGATGCCGAATGAAGTCGGCGGTCGAGTCGAGCCCGTAGAGTCGGGCCGACTCGTCGAGGCTGGCCGTGACCGTGGAGCCCGGTGCGACCGCGTTGGCGGTGACACCGGTACCGGCGAGATCGGCGGCCAACGAGCGAACGAGCCCGATCACCCCGTGTTTGGCGGCTGCGTACGGTGCCATGTGCCGCAGTCCCAACGAGCCGGCGGCAGATGCAACCGCAACGACGCGGCCTGCATCGGCTTCGAGCACGGCCGCCATCGCAGCGCGAACGGTGGTGAAGACGCCGGTCAGGTCGGTGCCGATCACTGCGTTCCACTCGGCGTCGGGGACCTCCCACACCGGGCTCCCTCCGGCAACGATCCCGGCGGCACACACCACCGCATCGAGATGCCCGTGGTTCGCCAGCGCTCGAGCGACGACCTCGTTCATCTGCTCGCCGTCGGCAACGTCGGCATGGGCGGCCTCCGCCGATCCGGCCCGCTCGACCACCGCGGCAAGGTCGTCGACCGTCGCCATCGGGTACGGGACCGCCGGGTCGGGGCAACACCGGTCGACGGCGATTATGTGCCAGCCGTCCCCAGCCAGCGCCTGCACCGTGGCGGCGCCGATGCCACGGCCTGCTCCGGTGACGAGTGCGACACGCTGGCTCATGGCCCCATGTTCTCAGAAACCGCGACGACCTCGTCGACCCATCGACCCAGGATCTGCTCGCCTCGTGCTGCAGATGCTCGGGTCGGGTCACCGAGCACGCCGTTGGCGGTGACGGCAGCCAGTCCTCCCGACCGCAACTCGTCGATGATCTCGCTGGTCGGGGTGGTCACCCCCGGTTCGGCTCGTTCCATTCGCACACGATCGGGGTCGATCGCCAGCATCACCGACGTCTCGACATCGCCGGCGTGGGCGTCGCCGTCGGTGACATGGGCGTGCCAGAACCCGAACGGACGACCCTCGTACTCGCAGCGTTCCGACGCCGACCGGACTGCATCGAGGTTGCCCCCATGAGCATTGACGACGACGATTCGGTCGAACTCCGAACCTGCCGTCCGCACGATCTCGACGAGTGCGGCAGCGAGTACGTCGGTACCGATCGAGAGCGTCCCGGCAAAGCCGGCGTGTTCGCCGGCAGCACCGATCGGCAGGGCCGGCGCAGCGATTCCCTCGGGCATGGTTGCGGCGGCGCGCTCGGCCACCGCCGTCGCAATCGCGGTGTCGGTGTCGAGCGGCAGGTGCGGTCCATGCTGCTCGGTTGAACCGAGCGGCAGCAACAACACCCGCCCTGCACCGAGCTCTTCGGTGGTGCAGTCGCCGAGTCGGATCATCCGACGATCGTAGGACCACAATCGTCGAGCCGGCCTGTCACCGGCGATCCATCGAGCGGACGAGACGGTCGGTCTGCGTCGACCGACGTTCGAGGGTGCTAGCAAGAGGACCGTGATTCGACTTCGCCAGCTCGTCACCGTGGCCAGCGACCTTCGATCGACCGAGCGAGCCATCACCGCTGCACTCGATGTCGAGGTCTGCTATCGGGATCCCGGCGTCGGTCGCTTTGGGCTCCGACACGGCCTCTACCCGATCGGTGATCGACTGCTCGAGGTCGTCGTTCCCAAGCATGACGACACCGCTGCCGGTCGATTCCTTGCTCGCCGGGGAGGCGACGGCGGCTACATGGTGATCGTGCAGGTGGACGATCTCGACGCGCACAGAACTCGTCTCGCCGACACCGACATCCGTGTCGTGTTCGACGCCAGCGCCCCGGGCATTCGGGGCATACATCTCCATCCGGCCGACGTCGGCGGTGCGATCGTGTCGATCGACCAGGCCGAACCTCCCGAAAGCTGGGCGTGGGCCGGACCCGACTTCGCCTACCATGCCCGGTCGTCGGTCGCTGCCGACATGGTCGGTGCCGAACTCCAGAGCGACAACCCCGACGCACTGGCCATGCGCTGGTCAGCGGCGCTCGGCCTGCCGGTCACGCCCAACCGCACGATCGAGCTCGACGACGCAACGATTCGTTTCACGGCATCGAGCGACGGTCGCGGCGACGGCCTCGCAGCGATCGATCTCGCAGCCGTCGACCGGAACCGGGTCGGTGAAACGCTCGAGCTCAGCGGGGTGCGGTTCACTCTTGTCTGAGTTCCGACGCCCCCGAACTCGGCCCCTGGCCATGCTTGCGGCCACCTGCATCGCGCTTCTGGTCAGCTGTTCATCGCCCCCGCCTCTCCTGAACAGCGAACGCATCGAGCAGCGCTTCGGCTCCTATGGCGTGGAGGTGATCCGCGCCGACGAAAACATCCGCTACTCCAGTCTTCACAGCCTCGAGAACGGCGAGCCCGTCACCCGGACTTTGGCAGTGGTCGAGTTCGCAGACCCGATGCCTGCACCGTTGCGCGCTGCCCATCAGCAGATCGTGTCCGGCGAGTCGATCGGTGCGACCTTCAAATCAGCAGGGTGGTCCATCGACAAACCACTGCTGGGATACGACGTGTTGGCGGCGTCGCCTCGCTTCGGGCGGGTCTACGAGTTGATGGGGCTCGACGAGCCGGCACCGCTCGCCGTTCATCGCTACCGATTGCAGTTGCTGCAGGGCGACGAGGCGCTGGAATACGCCACCATCTCGGAGATCCACAGCCCGGCCTATCTCACCGCCGAGGAGGTACGAGAGATCTACGGGCAACCGTCGTCGGGTCCGACGACGACCGCCACCGCAGTCGACGACTTGTTGGCTCCCTTGCTGGAGGAGTTGTCGAGCGCTACTGGATCGGCGGGGGGCTGAAGTTGTCGGGCACGACCACGTCGGCGGGCGACAGGTCGGCGATCGTGGCGACCCCGATACCGCGCATCGTGGCATCCATCCCCATGCGGATCACGTCGAGGACGTTCTCCACGCCGGCTTGACCGTTGGCGGCGAGTCCCCACAGATAGGCGCGCCCGATCAGCACCGCGTCGGCGCCGAGCGCAAGTGCCTTCACAACGTCGGAGCCGCGTCGGATGCCACCGTCGAGCAAGACCTGCACGTCACCTCCGACTGCACCGGCGATCTCGGGGAGGGTACGAATGGACGCCGGCATGCCGTCGACGTTGTTGCCACCATGGTTCGAGACCGAAATCGCCGTGACCCCGGCGTCGACGGCTCGCCGAGCCTCGTCGGCACGAGCGATGCCTTTCACCATGAACGGTCCGTCCCACTGGGCGCGGAGCCAGGCCACGTCTTCCCACGAGGGTGGGGGCGTCATCATCCAGGTGCCATAGGCATCGAAGAAACCGGGAGGCTTGCCACCATCGGTGTTGAAGTTCGGAACGCCGAGGGTCGGGATCCTGCCTTTGCGGAGCCAGCGCAGGACGTAGCCGGGCCGCATCAGCGTCTCGCCGACATGCGGCAGCAGTTCCTTGATCGAGAACGTCTGGGGAATGTGCGGGCTGCCCCAGTCCCGGCCATGGCTGAACGACCAGTCGAGCGTGAGGATCATGCCCTTCGCTCCTGCTGCTTTGGCTCGCTCCATGCGAGCGACCATCGAGTCGCGGTCGCCGGCCCAGTAGATCTGGAAGAAGACCGAGCCACACGTCTCGACAACCTCCTCGATCGGGGTCGAGGCGAATGATGAAAGCCCCATGGGAATGCCGCGAGCCGCAGCCGCACGACCGATGGCGAGTTCTCCCTCGGGGTGCACGGCTTGGACACCGGTCGGCGAGATCATCACCGGCATGGAGGCGTACTCGCCCATGATCGTGGTCTCCATCACGCGCTCCGGCGGTTGCCCGGCGGTGATGGGCCGAAACCCGAGTTCGTCGAATGCCGCCGTGTTGTCGCGCATCGACAACCCGGCTTCGGCCCCTGCGATCAGCGCGCCATAGACACTCTTGGGAATCCGCTTCTGTGCTCGCTGCTGCGCGATCGCAACCGTCTCGAACCACCGGTTCGCCATGGATTGACCTCCGACGAAATCAGGTGCCGAGGGTACCGGACCCGCTTCGACGCCCGGCAGTCAACCGGCAACGCCGCCTGTCGCCCCTGCCCGGCAGGGGTTCATCGGTACTGTCGGTGACGTCAGTCGCCGTCGATGTCGTCGAGCAGGTCTTTGGCTTTCTCGGCCACCGAGTCGACCGTCTCGTCGTGCTCGTCGCCGAGTTTGTCCTTTGCGAGATCGGCGGCCCTGTCGATGCCGTCCTCGATCGTGTCCGCATGGTCGTCAGCAAGCTTTTTCGCTTTCTTGAACCAGCCCATTGTCACTCCATTCGTCGAGCCGGGGAACATGCCCGACACTGGGTCGACACTACTCTCCGGTACCCCTGAGGGAACGCAGGGACGGGTGTTCGATACACTGACCTTCGAGCGGCCACCTGACGTGGTCGCGGCACGAAAGCGAGTGTTCATGTCGTTCAGCGAAGTCGACCTTCGACCTGCCATCCAATTCGACGAAACGACCCGCGGCGATTTCGTCGTGCGTGTCTACCAGCATCTCCTCGGCGCGATTGCAGCCTTCGCCGCCATCGAGGCGCTCTTCATCAACCTCGGCATTTCCGAACGTATCTACAACTTCGTCGCCGGTGGCGGTGGTCTCACCTGGCTCCTGGTGCTCGGCGGCTTCATGGCCGGTCAATGGATCGTGACCAACGCAGCCATGGATCTCCTCAACCCGCAACGCCAGTACGCCGGCCTCCTCGGCTCTGCTGCGCTCTATGCCGTGCTGTTCTCGCCGATGATGCACTACTTCTTCGAGATTGCGGACGGCGGCGACACCTCGGTCATGGCTGCTGCCCTGATCACAGCAGTCGGTTTCAGCGGCCTTACGCTCGTCGCCTTCGTCACCCGCAAGGATCTCTCGTTCCTGCGGCCGATCGTCATGTACGGCTTCGTCGCTGCGCTCGCCCTGATCGTCGGAGCGGTCCTCTTCGGTCTCAGTCTCGGCATCTGGTTCTCGGTTGCGATGATTGCCCTGTCAGGCGTTGCGATCCTCTACCAGACCCAAACGATCATCCGTGAGTTTCCGGTGGTCGCCCACGTCGGTGCAGCGCTCGCCCTGTTCAGTTCGGTGATGACGCTCTTCTATTACGTGCTCAGCCTCTTCATCAGCCGCGACTGACCGTCCTCGGTCAGCGCGAGGCCGACAACCCAGCGACAGCTGGTCGCGTCCCGCAGCGACACACGCCCGCTCGGCAGGTCCACCTCAGACCGGCAGCAGGGCCCCCGGCCCTTCCCCACCGGTGACGCAACCCGTGTGAGCGAGAAGCCTCCGGACCTAGCGAAGCCGGGCAGTCTTCTCTGGAGGGCTGGGGAGGAACGGGAGGGTCGTTCGCTCGGCATTGCGCACGCCTTCCGCCGTCTCGACGGTGATGGCCACACCATTGGACTCGAACGGCACGTCGATGATCGCAAACGCGATGTTGCGATCGAGGCGGGGCGAATGAACCGCATTGGTCACAACGCCGACCTGCTGGCCGTCGCCGACAATCGGCCAGCGGTGCTCGTTGTTTTTCTGGAGCGCAGGACCGTCGAGGAAGAGTCCCGTCAAACGGCGACGGACACCCTGGTCGCAGATCCGCTGGAGTGCAGGCTTGCCCAGAAAGTTCTTGTCCCAGTCGATGAACCGTTCGAGGCCGAGCTCGAGCGGGTTCTCGTCGGGGGTCATGTCGCTTGCGTAGTCGAGAACACCACCCTCGATTCGCCGGATCCGGTTCGGTGATCCGGGAGCGAGTCCATACGGTGCACCAGCGGCCATGAGGACCTCCCACAGGTCGCCGCCTCGATCCTCACCGAGCAGATAGATCTCGTAGCCGAGTTCCGACGAGTAGCCGGTCCGAGAGATGACGACGTCGATCCCGTCGATCGTTGCGTACATCCAGTGGTAGTAGCGGAGGTCGAGGACGTCGTCTCCGAAGACGTCGACCATGATCTCGGCCGAACGGGGGCCCTGCAGCTGCACCGGATACACATGCGGCGTGTTGATTTCGACGTCGAGGCCCGCGAACACCGACACACCCTTCGCCCACAGGTACACATCGGCATCGGCAGTCGACAGCCAGAACCGATCATCGGCCATCCGCAACATGACGGGATCGTTGAGCAGACCACCGTCTTGATTGACGAGAAACACGTAGGCGCACCGCCCGGGGGCAACCTGGCCGATGTTGCGGGGGGTCAGCAGTTGCATGAACGCCTCGGCGTCGGGGCCGACGATCTCGACGCATTTCTCGACGCCGACGTCCCACAGACTCGCTCGCTCGAGCACATTCCAGTACTCGTTGACGGGCGAGTCGTACCCCACCGGCATCCACATGCCGTTGTAGGGGTGGAACTCGGTTGCCCCGTACTCGACCGCCTTGTCGAAGAACGGGGATTTCTTGATGCGAGGGTTGAGCCCGTGTGCCTTCACGACGTCAGCCTATGGCTGGACCGGGCCGCCCTCAGCCGATGGGCTTGGGGCCGATCACCACCGCAGTGCGGCTGTGATCCTTGCCGACCGACGCCCGGGCGACGGAGTCCATCGCTGCTTCGCCGTGCCCGAGCACGCACTCCGGGTCGGGACCATCGAGTGGGATACCGGTGAAGAACTTGGCGGCCATACAACCACCCTGGCAGGCGTCGAAGTGGCCGCAGCTTGCACAGGCTCCGGCCGATTGGGGTTCACGCAACTCGGCGAAGAGGTTGCTTTGCTGCCACACCTGCGCGAACCCACCTTCGTCGCGAACGTTTCCTGCAAGGAACTCGTCGTGGAGAACGAACGGGCAGGCGTAGACATCGCCGATGGGATCGATCAGGCAGACGACCCGGCCCGCTCCACACAGATTCAGGCCCGGGAGGGCTTCGCCCAGGGCGGACAGATGAAAGAACGAATCCCCGGTCAAGACATCGGGGTGATCGATCAGCCAGTGGTAGAGGTCTCGTTGTTGCTGATCGGTCGGGTGGAGGTCACCCCACGAATCGGCGCCGCGTCCCGACGGACGAAAACGCGTGAGCCGAAGCTGGGCGCCGTACCGATCGGCCATCGCCCTGAAATCATCGACCTGTGCGATGTTGTGGCGGGTCATGACGACCGAGATCTTGAAGCCTTCGAATCCGGCGGCCCGCAGGTGCTCCATCGCCTCCACCGCCGTGGCGAACGAACCGTCGCCACGAACATGGTCGTTGGTTGCGGCGTCGGCCCCGTCGATCGAGATCTGCACGTCGACGTAGTCGGATTGTGCGAGATGCTCGGCCACGGTTGCGTCGATACCCGACCCGTTGGTGGAGAACTTCACTCCCACGCCATGATCGACGGCGTAGTGGACGAGGTGCCAGAAGTCCTTGCGAATGGTGGGTTCACCGCCACCGATGTTGATGTAGAAGACCTGCATCCGTTGCAGTTCGTCGATCACCGCTTCGCACTCGTCGGTTGTGAGCTCGCGCGGGTCCCGGCGACCCGACGACGACAGGCAATGCACACATTGCAGATTGCAGGCGTAGGTGAGTTCCCAGGTCAGACAGATGGGAGCGTCGAGGCCTGCCTTCATCTGGTCGGCCAGACCCGACCTCTTGACCGGTGACAGGACGAGGTTGTCGGGCCGAGGGTTGTCGATCAGCGTCATGGGTCGATGCCCTCGGCCACCAAGAAGTCCGACGCAGCGAGCGAGGCGAGCGCCTTCTCGAAGCTCGGCCAACGCCCGGGGTCGATGTCGGCAGCATCGAATGCGTCGCGCACGGAGTCGTAGCTGTCGAGGGACTCGACGAGCGCAACGAGTTCCGGCGCGCGGAGAAAGTTCAACCGACGATTGCCGTAGTGGTAGGCCAGCGCGCCGAATGGTTCGGGTCGCAGCGCCACGCGCTCGTGCAACCGGTACGCAACCGCCGAGTCGAAGGTCAACGGTTCAGTAGACGCCGCACATGCCGTCGATGGAGATCTCCTCGACGAGCAGCTCTTCTTCGACCAGCTCGGGCTCGACAGTCTCGGCGGCTTCGACCGGACTCTCGTCGACGAGTTCGGTTGGCTCCATGAATCCTCCTCGGGGCGGCTCGGCCCTCACTGTAGATGGCGTCGTGCCGGGCGGCGATTCGTCGGTCGACAGATCGAGGACCGGTGGTCGGGCCTACGCCGCCGAAACGTCGTGGTTGTAGCCGATCGTGGTGCGGTGCAAGAGACGTTCATATCCGTCGAACCCTCCCGTCGCTTTGTGCAGCACGCAGCGGTTGTCCCACATGACGAGCATGTCGGGCTCCCAGACGTGGGTGTACACGAACTCGTCGCGGGTTTGCCACTGGTTGAGTTCGATGAGCAGCGGGATCGCTTCGTCGCTCGCCATCCCTTCGATCCCGATGATGTACCCGAGCGTGGAGTACACGGCTTCGGCACCCGACTCTCGGTTTGGCCGGATGAGCGGATGGGTCTGGGTCTTGTAGGCCTCGTCACTGGGAACGATCCGCATGGAGCGGTCGTCGGGATCGTCGTCGCCGTACACCCCGTCGGGGGCGTAGGCAGTGCGAGCACTGTGGATTGCCGTGAGACCATCGATCCGCTGTCGAAGATCGGACGGCATCGCTGCCAACGCAGCGACCTGGTTTGCGTAGAGCGTGTTGCCTCCGTTGGGCGGGATGATCCGGGACGCGAGACACGTGCCGTCGGGCGGGAACTGCTGGAAGGTCCAGTCGGCATGCCAGTTGTCGGCGAAGAGGGGGGCCTGCTCATCGGGCAGGCGATGGATCGCAGCGATGTTTTCACGGCCGTCGATCGGATCGAAAAACGGGTCGTCGCCGAAGGGGCCGAAGTGCAGCGTGTACCGCTCGAGGTCATCGTCGCTCATCGGCTGGTCGGGGAACACGAGGACATGGTGGTCGAGCCACGCAGAGCGGATGGCGCCAACGGTGTCTGCGTCGAGCGGCCGACCGAGGTCGACGCCTCGCACGACAGCTCCACAAGCTTGACCGGTCGGGGTCACGTCGATCGTCATGGGCTGGTTGTATCAGTTGTCGCTGTCGGCGGCATGAGCCCGAAGCATCTGAAGCGGCACGATCTCGAGTGCTCGCTCATGGGTTGCTGCGAGTCGGACGGGGCATCCGTAGCCGGCGGTGGCCGCTTCGAGCCAGCGACCGGCGCACACGCACCAGCCGTCACCGGGCTGGAGACCGGCGAACCCGTACTCGGGACGAGGCGTCGAAAGGTCGTTGCCGGCCGCCAGGGAGAACTCGAGAAACTCGGCGGTGACGGTCGCACAGACCGTGTGCGAGCCGATGTCTTCTGGCGATGTGTTGCAGCAGCCGTCGCGAAAGAAACCGGTGACCGGATCTCGCCCGCATTCAGCCAGTTCACCACCGAGCACATTTCGAGCCATGACCACATCCAACCACGTAGCGTTGCCCGAGATGAAGATCCGAAATGCAACGGTCGGCGACGCCGAACGGCTGATGTCGATCTACAACCACGAGGTCGAGCACTCGACCGCAACCTTCGATCTTGTGCCACGGACGCTCGACGAGCAGCGGGCGTGGATCACCGACCGCCTCGGTGCACTCGGTGTGATCGTGGCCGAACACGACGGCCGCGTCGTCGGGTTCGCCTCGCTCTCCCCCTACCGAAACCGACCGGCCTACAACACATCGGTCGAGAACAGCATCTACGTCGACGAGGCTGCTCGGGGGCTCGGCGTCGGGAAGGCACTGCTCACCGAGCTGGTCGACATGGCCCGTGCCCGCGGCTTCCACACGATTCTTGCCTTCATCGCATCGACCGAACAGGCCTCCGAGGCGCTGCACCGTTCGTGCGGCTTCGAGGTCACCGGCCGCCACAAAGAGGTCGGTCGCAAGTTCGGGAGGTGGCTCGACGTCACCGTGATGCAGAGGATGCTCTGATGTTGTCGATCCACGCCCCAAAAAGTGGAGAGCCCGGTGCCGAAGCACCGGGCTCTCTCGTGGTGGGCCGGGAAGGATTCGAACCTTCGTAGGCGAAGCCGACGGGTTTACAGCCCGTTCCCTTTGGCCGCTCGGGCACCGACCCTTGACCGGCAGCAAGACTAGCGGTCTCCGCCATGTCTGCGACCTCCGACACAGCCCCGGTGCCCGGGTGAGGGTGCGGCTGCGCAGCCGATGTCGCTCACGATGTACGGTCACAGGCATGCCGACATTCGACGTGGTTTCAGAAGTGGACATGCAAGAGGTGCGCAATGCCGTCGATCAGGCCGCCCGCGAAGTCTCACAGCGCTTCGACTTCAAGGGCACCGACAGCTCGGTCGAGCTCGGTGACAGCGAGATCAAGATGGGGTCTGCCACCGAAGACCGTCTGGCCGCGCTGCGGCAGGTTCTCGAGGAGAAGTTCGCCAAGCGCAAGATCTCGATGAAGGTCCTCGACTACGGCACCGTCGAGCCGGCCTCGGGTGGCACAGTTCGCCAGTCGGCCACGCTCCAGGCGGGTATCTCTGCCGACAAGGCACGCGAACTCAACAAGTTCATCAAGGGCTTGGGCCTCAAAGGCGTGCAGTCGTCGACGCAGGGTGAGCAGCTCCGGGTCAGTGGCAAGAAACGCGACGACCTGCAGTCGGCAATTGCCGCGATGAAGGACGCAGACTTCGGCATCCCCCTGCAATTCACGAACTTCAGGGACTGATCTCGAACCCACCCGGGCCGGCCGTCGAGGCGCCGACCGGGCAGGAGCGGGTCAGAGGTCGAGGCTGCGGAGGCGAGCGATGCGCTGCTCGGTCGGCGGGTGGGTGCTGAACATCTTGCCGAGACCACCGGCCTGGCCACCGCGGGCCTGTGCCTTGAGCGGATCGATGATGTAGTTGCTCGCCTGATTGGGATCCACCGCTGCGGGAATCCGGTTTGCATACGCCTCGAGTCGCTCGAGCGCCTCGGCGAGCGGCTCGCCAGTGCCGAGCAGTTTCGCGGCCGACTCGTCGGCTTGGAATTCTCGGCTGCGGCTGACGGCGGCCTGGATCAGCATGGCGGCGATCGGGGCGAGGATGGCGAAGGCCAGCTCACCGATCGGGTTGCGATCGTTGCCTCTACCTCCACCGAACATGGCGCCCCACATCACCATGCGAGCGGCGAACGTGATGCCCATGCCGATGGCGGCGGCGACGGAGCCGATGAGGATGTCACGGTTGCGAATGTGGGCGAGTTCGTGGGCGAGCACACCCCGGACCTGCTCCCAGGTCATCGCCTCGAGCAACCCGTGGGTGACCGCAACCGCGGCATTGTCGGGGTTACGGCCGGTGGCGAACGCGTTGGGCTGCTGGCTCGGCGTGACGTACAGCTTCGGCATCGGCATGTTTGCCCGGGCGGTGAGATCTTCCATGATCTCGTAGTACTGCGGCATCTGTTCGCGTGTGACCGGAACCGCACGGGCCGACTTGATGGCGAGCTTGTCGCTCAACCAGTACGAGCCGCCGACCATGACGAACCCGATGATCAAGCCGATCGTGAGGCCGCCGGAACCGCCGAGAGCGCCACCGGCGACGATGACGAGGCCGCCGAGGGCGGCGAGGAGTGTGAAGGTTTTTGCCGTGTTGATCATGATGTGTCCCGGTCAACGATAGGCACCTTCGGCGAAATTCCGTGTCAAGACCGGTGCCGATTCGTCGGCGCGTGATCGATCTTTTCGGCAACGAGACGCTCGCTTTCCTACAATCACCCCATGGCGTCGACCGCTGATGACAAGCCTGTTCTCGAGCCCGTGTCCGACTGGGTGAACGACTGGGACTGGCTCGACGATCAGTGGGGTGAGCACGCGATCGACATCTTCAACACCGTTCGCGAGCAGTGCCCGATTGCCACAACCGAGCGGTACGGCCGGTCCTTCATGCCGGTCACGATGGAGGCGGCGAAGGCGATCGCACACGACACCGAGCACTTCTCGTCCTGGCGGGTCAACATCTCGATGCCAGGAGCGACGGCGTTCCCCGCCCCACCCATCACGTCGGACCCACCCGACCATCTCGACCATCGCAAGGTGCTGCTGCAGTCGTTCAGTCCCAAGAACATCGCAGGACTCGAAGACGAGCTGCGTCGGTACGCCCGGCACTTGATCGCCAGCCTCGACGGGCTCGATGCGGTCGATGCCGCCGACGTCTACACCCAGAAGATCCCTGTCCATGGCATCTGTGTGCTGACCGGTGCCCCCGAGTCCGACGCCGACATCTACCTCGACTGGATCTATCGCAACTTCCAGATCGCGCCGAGGCGACCGGAGGTACGCAGCGAGGTCAGTGCGGAGATGTCCATCCATTTCGATGCACTGCTCCGTGACCGACTCGAGAACCCGCGCGACGACATGCTCACGATGATCGCCAACGCAGAGATCGACGGTGAAGCGATCCCCTGGGGCCTCAAGACCGGGTATGTCGGGTTGCTGATCATCGCCGGGATCGACACCACCTGGAGTGCGCTCGGCTCAGGACTCTGGCACTTTGCCCAACATCCCGAGGACGCTGCCCAGCTCGTCGATTCGCCAAACGACAGCCTCCTGTGGCAGACCGCCACCGAGGAAGTACTGCGCTACTACGCACCGGTCTCGATGGCCCGACAGGTTGTGAAAGACGTCGAGGTGGCCGGCTGCCCGATGCGGGTCGGCGAGCAGACCCTCGTCAACTTTCCTGCAGCAAACCACGATCCTGATGCCTTCGAACATCCCGAGGAGTTCCGCATCGACCGCCTTCGAAACCGGCATGTCGCATTCGGCATGGGCATCCATCGCTGTGTCGGGTCGAACCTCGCCCGGCTCGAGTTGCTGGTCGGCCTGCAGGAGTGGATCAAGGCCTTTCCGAACTACTCGCTCGACCCGACCAAGAAGACCCGCTGGGCCAATGGTCAGGTGCGAGGACCCCGCAACCTGCCCGTCCTGCTCAACCGCTAGTGGCCGGCGGCCTCCTCATCGGCCCGGTTGCGTCCGCCGAGGTGGATGAGCTCCTCGTGATACTCGAACCAGACCGTGTGGTAGCTGTCCTTCAACGGTGATGCCAGCATCGAGACGTCGCCGGCCACGAACGCCTGCAGTGCCTCGTCGAACCGCGCCGCATAGGGCGCAAGCCGGGGTACTGCGGCGACCGACTCGGCGACCATTGGGGCAAACGCAGCATCGAGTGCACCCAACGACGCTGTCGTTGCGGCCAGTGCAGCGGCATCTTGCGGGCCGGTCTGCCACTCGGTGACGAGGACCTTGAAGTCCCGGTTGAACTCGAGGAAGCGCACATACATGTCGTCGAACGACCCGGCATCGACGGTGGCCCGCTCCTCGGCCATCGCAGCGTCGAGCCACTGGCGGGCCTCCGGGCCGAGCATCAGACCCAGCGCGTTGCTCGTGAGCAGATCACCGGCCTCCTCCACGATCGCGTCGACCGCAGTTCGGTCGGCCTGCAGGGCGTGGGCGATCACATCGGGACCGCCCATCCCTTTCAGTGCCAGCGCACGGAAGACGTCGAAGCGACCGATGTCGCGGTACTCGGTCTCCGGCACTGCCCTGCCCGCCGATGGGCCGCCGATGTCGACACCGGTGTCGAGGGCCCACTGGCGGAGCAGGTCGAGTTCAGGCAGGTCGTGGTCGCCTTCGGCAACCTGATCACCTTCGAAGATGCGTCCATCGGTGCCGTCAACCGTGATCACCGTGCCGGTCGCGATCAGACGACCATCGATCTCGACCCCGTGAGGCGAGATGTGCAGCGCAGCAGCGCCAGTCACGGCCGGGATGCCCCAACTGCGAGCGACGACCGCAGCGTGACTGACCGCGCCTCCGAGCGACGTGACCAGGCCTGCGGCCCCGATCATTCCGTGGATGTCGGCGGGCGAGGTCGCAGCGCGGGCGAGCACCACCGCGGTTCCAGCCCGTGCCAGTTCGGCGGCCTCGTCGGGATCGGTGCTCAAGACACCGACTGCGACCCCCGGCGAGGCGGCGATACCGGAGGCGAGTGGCCGAGCATCTTCTTTCACTGCGGCGAGCGCAGCGATGGCGCTGAGCGTCGCAGCGTCGATCCGCCCCACAGCTTCTTCCTTCGTGAGCGGAAAAGTGTCGTCTTGGGCCATGTCGACGGCGATGCGGACCGCTGCCTCTGGGCTGCGCCGACCGACCCGGGTCTGCAGAATGAACAGTTCGCCCGATGCAACGGTGAACTCGATGTCGCACATGTCGGCGTAGTGCTGTTCGAGCCGTTGACCGATGGCGAGGAGTTCCCTGTGCACTGACGGCATGTCGACGGCAAGCGCAGCGATGCTGCGGACCTCTCGAGTGCCCGACACGACATCCTCACCCTGTGCCCGGGCCAGATAATCGCCGTAGGCGCAATCGACTCCTGACGAGGGGTCACGGGTGAAGAGCACCCCGGTTCCGCTGTGCTCGTCGAGGTTCCCGAAAACCATCGCCTGCACGACCACGGCAGTACCCAGGTCATCAGCGATCCCTTCGGCTTCGCGAAACAGGCGGGCGCGATCGGTGTTCCACGATCGAAAGACGGCGTCGATCGCACCCATGAGCTGGTCGTAGGGATCGTCGGGGGGCGGCATCCCGACGGTCGCCTCGTACTGCTCGCGGAACCGACGCAGCGTGTCGGTGGCGAAGTCGATGTTCCCCGACTCCGTCGCGAGGGCGTCGGCGACCTCGGCATTCACCCCGACGTTGAGGATCGTGTCCATCATCCCGGGCATGGAGACCGGTGCGCCGCTGCGGACCGACACGAGCAGCGGAGCAGCCGTTGCGGCGAACCGTCGGCCGCTTCGACGGCCGAGCTCGTCGACGGCATCGCGCACGTGTGCTTCAAGGCCGTCCGGCCACCCATCGGCGAGGAACGCACGGCACGCCTCGGTCGTGACGACGAAGGCCGGCGGTACCGGCAGGCTGAGCCGCTGCGCCATCTCGGCAAGACCGGTCCCTTTGCCGCCGAGGAGGTCGAGCGCGGCGGCTCGATCGGCGGGAAGCGGATCGGTGATCCAGACGATGTCGGTCACGACCGGCCCATCGCGGCGGGCCGGCGGAGCTTCACCCCGATCAAGCCGAGCTCGACGATACGTCGGGGCAGGTT